>ERZ1048872.38-NODE-38-length-151459-cov-14.445451_pt1 | contig 151459 bp, 115 predicted proteins | sample MGYA00383100_ERZ1048872 | MGnify/ENA primary metagenome ERZ1048872 (study PRJEB29581, sample SAMEA5548370) | metagenome | biome: marine; feature: coastal; material: water | depth 50 m | study: Short-term variability in the microbial, nano- and picoplankton...
ACTTGCCAGATGTAACTAACCTGCAGGGCCCGAGCGAGAGCTCCCTGTTCACAGACAACAAGGGTCATGGTGGCCAGATCCTTAAAGATCTGGGAGAGCTGATCTGGATGGACGCCATCTATGGTGTGGACCTGAGCAAGTACGCCTATGATTCTGGCTACGAGACCGACCTGAAGGCTATCGCCTAGTCGATCATGGATGTGCACGATCCCAACTATAATGGCCCCAATAGATAACTCGCTCAGGTTGTTCAGTTAAAGGGGGACCTCTCCCATTCAACGTCAGCGCCAATTCAGTTGTTGTGCCTTGATTCGGAAGTTCCGTTCCAGAAACCGGTCAGGATTATTCCATTGACCGAATACGTTCATTCCTCTCCTACAGCTTACTTATCGGCAACTGCCCTACTGGGGCCAGGGAAAAAAATGTTTGTTGTTTCCTGATAGGCCCTGTAGCCCGGCCGTTTTTGAACCGAATAGTACTCTGCTGGCACTGCCCCGGTAAAATATACCAGCGTGGTGTACATCATTCTTGAAGCCATTAACAAGCTGGCGCCTAGCAACACCCAAACAACCAGTGATTCCTGTTCATACAGTGCAAGCCAGGAAGGAATAGCAGCGATAATCAGACCATTCCATACCATCCACTCAGCAAAGTAATTGGGGTGGCGGCTAAATTTCCACAGGCCCACGTTACAAACCATATTCTTCTGACCTGCCTTCTTCATCGTCTTCAGAAAGCCCAGTTTTTGCATATCAGCAACAGACTCCATAGCATAAGCGCCCGCCCAGATCAGCATACCAATCACTTCAAGCGCTGAAATACTCCCACTCGGGTTGGTCGCAATCAGGAGAGCAGGTACCGCCAGAAATGATGCATTCGCCAAGCCCTGATAGATCGCATCTATCTGCATGGCTAATGCAGTGTTGGTTTTACCTGCCCTTTTCCAGCGAATTTTCTGATATTCATAGCGCGGGAACTCTTTTTTCAGTAATCCCATTCTCCACATATTCAGAGCGCCTAGCGCCATACGACTGCCTACGAGAATATAGACCATACTAACCAGAGCGACACGAACAGGGTCTCCACTACTATATAGCCAGGTTAAAACGCCGATAATCACCAAGCCAGATGGCCAGCCTATATCCACATAAGACATTCGTCCTGTGCGCCAAATAGGGAGGCATACCACCAGGACGAACAGCAGCAATTGCAGTGAACCATTAATCAAGCTGATGGAAGTGAAGCTATTGCTTAACAGCAATAACAGCCATCCAGCAGTGAAAAGAATGAGGGGCGCGAAGTATTTCATGGTTTTCCAGATAGTTTTAACAGTTACTGATAACTTAATTCTACTCACTCAGTGGGCATCATGAACGCGAAATTTTGACAAATAGAGCCCAATGCAGGTTCTGATGTTATACGCCCTGCTAGCCAGCACCTAATTCTCTAACGCCAGCTTAAGGCATCGTCTTTCATTACAAGTGTCGCTTGGCCGATTTAACCTGCCACAAGCACCGATCTATTATTCTGGCAACATGGCCTGAGTCGTTCTTGTACTGTCTCGAAGAGCGATGCAATTTAAAACATTAATTGCAATTTGCAAAATACTCCTATTTTGATTCGCATTATGCAATTTTTACCTATAATTCGTATAAATTTACGTGGTGCAGCACATCTCCGCACCAATCCCTGCCCCAAACGTGAAGGATTCGAGGCGATAACAGCATAATTTTGTGACGCCGCTCACAGATCGTATGATTTTTACCGTAGCCGGCTCAACTTGCTCCAACTCTGGTACGCGCGTTGCAATTAACACTGCGACACCGCAGCAGAGAGCCAAACCCCGCTGCACGATTCACTATGGAACACAGAATGCGAAAATCATTTAACGGAGCAAGTAAACTATGAATATTTTTCAACAATCAAGTCTCGCAATCGTATTAGGTATGCTGTCCATCAGCGCTTTTGGACAAACCGCGCAAGGGTCCCTGGGCGCGACAAGCACAGGTGCCATGAAAGTCGAGGTGGAAGTTAAGGACCAGATCCAGGTTACAGCGATCGATACCATTGACCTCACCTATAACGCGGCCGACACAGGCGGCCTGACCGGCTCAACTGAGTTTTGTGTTTACGTGAACGGCGCAGACGAGTACACAATGAAGGTGGGCACCGCAGGTGGCGGAGCCTACAAGCTAACTGGCGCGACTGTAGGTAATGGTGACGAGATTATCTACACAGTGAAGGTTGCAGGAGCAGCTGCAGGTAATGGAGCTGCCGGTACTTTAGTAGCTGCAACCTGGGACACATCCTCAGCTGCCTACAAAGGCTATGATACGCGTGACTGCAGCAGCAGTGACAACGCAAAAATTGAAATTAGTATTACCGACCAAGAGTTACGAGAGGCAACGACTGACGACTACGCACAGACAGTCGCTGTCGTTGTTACTCCCTCGTAGTAATCTGACTCGTTAATCTCTACTATCGAAGGGCAGCGCGGCCAAAACACCTGGTCTCGTTGCCCTTTTTTTTATTTGAAAAAACAGGAAAAGCGTGTGCCCGGACCCGCTGTAAATTACAAAGTATGTCACCGAATTCTGGCAGAAGATTGCCTGCGGTTTGCCGGCGCTGCGGCCGCAGCAGCGCTTGCTTATATCGTCGTTCTTTTCGTCTTGACAGGCTCCACCCATGTATCTGCGGGGGGCGGCGGAGGTGGCGCTAAAATTGTGACCATCGAGACGCTTGCCGATGTCGATTTTGGCGACTGGGAAGACGCCGGCTCAATTACAAGCGACAGCAGTAGCTACTGCATTACTGCAAGGGATGGTAACAAAAAAAAGGACTTCAAAGTTTCCATGTCTAATGCTGGATCATCAAGCAGCACTTTCGACCTATATGATCTGGGCGGGTCTGGCGAGTCGATAGCCATAGGGTTTGAGGCTTTTTTAGTTAAAAACGGAGTCACGTACCAGGTGACCCTCTCCCCTGGTGCCTTAAACAGCCAAAAAGGTAAGGAACCTTGTGACAATATAACGCTGCGCACCAATATTGCCGAGAGCGCACTGACGGCGGCAACTCCAGGTGACTACAAGGGAACGTTTACTCTATTCGCACAAATTCATAACTCTTCAAGCCACAACGACGAGGAGGATTTTGATGTTGAAGTCAGTGTGGTGGCAGCGACACAAGTGCAAATAAGCGGGTTGAGTACTATTGTTTTCGAAACCGATCCTACCAGCTCCGGCGAGCTTACTGCGGATGAGACCTTCTGCATACACTCTACGGTCGGAGATTACAGTATCTCTACGCAATCTAGTGTAACGAGTAATGGCGGCTTCGCCTTGCAGTCGGTAGTTGGCTCAGAAAAACTGCCGATAGACGTTTTCTTCGCCGATAACGTAACGGGCGCAAGTCTCCAGAACGCAGAGACCGGCGATGTAACCGGCTCAGGTGATAGCGTCTCACCCAACTGCTCCGGAGTAGACAATTCGATGGTACGCATTGTGATAGCAGACACCGATATCCGTACGTCTACAAGTGGTGACTATGCAGCGACTTTAACGTTAACGGTGACTCCACAATGATCAATATTTCATTATTCTCACCATCGGCAGGAAGACGATCCGCGCGCTACACCTTGCTATTGAGCTTGGCACTAGCAGGCTCCACTCTCTCCGCTACCTCTACTATCACCTATGGGGCTGACGGCGCCCTTGGCAGTAGCAGCAGCGGCACTGCTACTATAAATCTACGCATAATCAGAACTGTCGAAGTGAGATTAGTGGAGGCACAAGCCGTAGAGATTACAGCCGTGGAAACCACGGCCACCCCTCCCGCGGGATTTTTTAGTGGCAGTGCGGAATTAGGTGCGAGTGACGACATCAGCGGCAGCCAAGCAACAGGCACTGACAGCAACCTTATCGCAGAGAAACAATTTTTCGTTGATGACACTGAGACCCAGGAATGGTTTGCCAAGCAAATGGCTGACGACGGTGAAGCGAACTTTTCGGTTTGTGTTCCCGAAGGAAGTGGAGGATTGAGCTTTCTCGACTCCGCTGGCGGCACAACGGACTTTATATCGATGGGCGATTCCGGTGGTGGATATGCGATGAGCATCAGCTCTGGAGCCTCTTCACCAGGTGGCGACAGCTGCAGCGGTGGCGGTAAGCCTACCAGCTTACAAGTTACGATGATCACAGCAACTGCCGCTGGCGGTACCAACTTGGATGAGCCGCCCGTCACCTCCAAAAAGCCCAGCGGGCAATATGCTAAGGTTAACCTCGTTATCATTCCGAATTAACGGAGCTTTGGAAGCTCATGTATTAATTAAAAGGATATCAACGTATGAATATCACTCTTTTCCAAAGCAAACGGTTATGGCTCGCAGCCCTGGTGCTCGCGCTTTCACCGATTACTCAAGCCGGGCTGTTACTGGATCAATCCATTGTTATATTCGATGAGGCACAAGTCCGGGCGGATGTGCGAGTCTTGAACGATAGCAATGAGAATAAACTATTTGCCTCAGTAGAACCGTTCCTGGTCACCAGCCCCGGAGAAGAGAACGAAGAGCTTGTGCCATTATCGTCTTTGGATGACCCCGAGTTCATCGTCACCCCCAACAAACTCATTATTGAGCCTGGCTCCAATGGGATTGTCCGAATGCTGAATATGGCTGAACCCGCTCAAACTGACGTCATTTACAGGGTAAATTTCACACCGATCGAAAAACCCCTAGAGTTGCAGAGAGCTGACGATGGTGATGCTACCAGGACCGGGGTTCAGATCGTGCTGGCTTATCAGGCTTTGGTTATTATTCCGCCTCCGGAACCCAAGGCAATACCTGAAGTCACTCGGTCTGGGAAATCGGTTATTTTCGCTAACTCAGGGAACAGCAACTACAAACTTACTAATGGTCTTCAATGCAACCCTCAGGATCCATCAGATTGCCGCGAGCTGATAGGAGCCAGAGTCTATGCAGGCAATAAACGCGAGGTACAGCTGCCATTCGACGGCCCACTGCAGTTCAATATGCAGAGTGTTGCCGGCAGACAGGTGCTCGCGGTGCCTTAGGCGCTCGCCGAGCTATGCGCATCGGCAACGAAACTCTGCCTGTAATTAGGCAGAGGCTTAAAACTACACCAGCTGGTAACCCCATTGAACCTTCGATCAATTACCAAGCATTGCTTGAGGGCTGTTCTAGCTCTCGCATTTGGGTTGTCCGGCGCCAGTAAGGCCCAAGAATGGATACCTGAAGGCTTTGAAGATCTTAGCGCACCTCAACAAACCGTGGTGGACGTATTTTATGGGGGCGTGTACCTGGCATCGCCACAGGCTAAATTTAACGCCGACACGATCACAATACTTGACCCAGATTTGATTGTGACGCGGATGAACGATCTGCTGGACCCTAAGGAATTCAAAACGCTACTTGAATTTCCACTAAACACTAATGCCTCACTGATCTGCCGCTCCAAATTTTCTACTGACTGTGGTCAACTTTCAACCAAGTCGGTGGGCGTTATTTTTACTGTTGCACAACTGCGCGTTGATCTTTTCGTCGGTCCCGACTTGCTCTCGCTGGTAACACTCGAGCAGTTAAAGTTCGTACCACCCTCGGACGCCGGCTTTTCTATGTTCGACGACCTCTCGGTATATGCCAGCGGCAGCAGCGACACAGACCTCACCTATAACATGTCCAACAACACTATGTTCGCGTATGCAGAGAACCGACTGCAAATAAACAGTAATGTAACCTCTGGCGGAGATGTTGCTATCGACACGCTGGCATTCAAACGAGAGCGTAATGGCTTTGATTATCAGGCGGGAATCTTTCGGGAGAACGCTGGTAGCTTTCAGTTTATGCAAAATCAACAGTTTCTGGGAGCAACCTTCGGTAGCTCCCTGGTTACGCGTAAAGATCTGGATCTGGCGCTAGGCACGACCTTTACCATTTTTTTAGAGTCCAGAAGTCTTGTGCAGATATATAAAGACAATCGACTGCTGGGCTCCAACTACTACGAAACGGGCAATCAGCAGATCGACACATCTACTTTGCCCCCGGGCGCCTATGATGTTGAGCTACGCATCATCGATTCATCGGGCAGAACCCGCACAGAACGACGCTTTTACTCAAAAAATGGAAAAATTCCGCCAGAGGGCGAATCGCTGTTCTTTGTCCAGGCTGGACAATATGTGGAGACCCTGGAGGACAAGATTTTGCCCGAAACTATCAATGATGGTTTTTTACGAGCAGGCATCGAAAGGCGACTAACGGCTTCGAGCGCAGCCAAAATCGGGTTCTCAACAAATAACCAATCTACGATGTTGGAAGCGGGATTATTTCATCAAGGGTTAAAGTACGAGATATCGGCCGGCTTTGGTTATGACGACTACAATCGCTCAGCCTTTAATGTTCAGTATCAATATCGATATTCGCGCGGTGCAGTAGGACTTAGCGCACGAGAAATTTCCGGCGGCAACATCCCTGTCGATGAAATTTCGCAACTGGGAGAGGACACCACTCAATTGGGCCTCAACGGTAGTATAGGTACTGATTTTGGTGACATTGATCTGTTCGTAGACTACACCGAAGGCGAAGGAACGAATGGCAGCGAGAGCTTTGGTATCAAATGGAGGCCCAGAAGTTTTTTTGGGCTCCCGGATATGACCAGCAGTGTTGAGCTTTCTGAGAATGATGGCAGTACGCTTTTTCTAGTACGACTCAACTACAATAGCTCACGGGGCGCATGGAGCAATAGAGGGTCAGTTCAATACAGCGGTCTTAAAAAGGAAGACGAGTCCTACTCAAATAGTATAACGGGCAGCGCGTCGTCTACCTGGGAAAAGGAAGATCCAGCAGGCAATAATTATTCCGTTGATGTCAGAGCAGATCATCAAGAAAACGACTCTGTTGAAGCAGGTTTGCAAGCGGAAACAGCTAGAGGCATGGCCAGCTTTACAACCAAGCACAACATCGATAATAACACTTGGGAATACAGTGGGTCTCTGCGCACCTCCTTCGCCGCAACCACAGACAGCATTGGATTCGGCGGCAAAAGCGGCGGTGCTTCAGGCTTTCTGGTTAATGTGCAGGGCCCTGCAGACAGTGACAGTCAGGTAGAGGTAAAAGTTGGTCGCCAAACTATAGGCAGCATTCCCGCTAACACATCGGTGTTCATACCTGCCGGCCCCTATCGAACTCACACGCTGGAATTTTTGAGCGCTGGAAATTCGATCGAAAATATTGAGTATCGAGCGCGACCCTATACGCTTTACCCAGGCAATGTCATAGCCGTAAGGCCTAAAATCAAGGAAATTGTAATCGCCGTAGGAAAAATATACCTGAGCTCGGGCGAGCCATTGCAAGACGCACTTATTCAAGGCGTTGAAGGGTTGGCTATCACCAATGCATACGGATTTTTTCAGGCAGAAATGACGCCTGATGTGCGGGAACTCACCTTTATCAAAGGCGATACATCCTGCCTTGTGCGGCTACCAGCCTATGAGCTAAATAGAGGCGTGGCCAGACTAGGTAAGCTGATTTGCAATTCATCACAGACAAAATGACCATCAAATTATTGCGACAATTATATTCAGTGTTAGATGTTTTTTTACGCTTGGCACACGATGGCGCCCTAACCAATCTGCAAAACGAGTAGCAACGGGGATCAGACTATGATGACACGTCTACTGATTTATGCCATTGCCTTTTGGACTGGCTTTTCTGTCATGGCGGTAGAAATGCTGAGCGGTAAGTTATTAGCGCCCTATTTCGGCAGCGGTATCTATGTGTGGGGGGCCATCATCACAGTATTTATGATGGCGCTTTCACTAGGCTACCTGCTTGGCGGTCGCTGGTCATTGCATCATCCGAATATCCGCAAACTTGCAGCAATACTCTGCGTAGCAGCCGTATTGAATCTACCAATTGTGTTTTTTAGTGAGTCTGTCATGAATTGGCTATTCGACAACGTGACAGACCCTCGCTACGGTTCGCTGCTAGCATCGGCACTACTCTTCTTTATGCCCACTGCTGTAGCAGGCATGGCGTCACCATACGCCGTACGATTGCTAACACATCAACATCAGATGAGCGGAAATACCGCAGGTGTACTGTATTTTGTGTCTACACTAGGAAGCGCCCTGGGAACCATACTAGCCTCTTTTCATCTGGTGCTTTGGTTCGAGTTGGATCAGGTTTTTCTTGGCCTGACCGCGATATCGCTGACGCTTGGTTTGCCAGTTGCGCTCAAAGGAGACCCCAATGACGCCAAGTGACATCATCAAAACTCTTGCACTCGCACTGCTTTTTTTGTGCACGACTGCACAGGGTAATGCGCAAGAGTCTGACCAGGACGATGACGTAGCGACACTCTTGCATCACGAGAGGTCTCTCTATAGCAATATTTATGTCTTTGAAATCGGTATCGTACGCTGTATGCATTTCAATAAGCATTATCGAACGGACAACAGTCAGTCTTGTTTCTTTATGGACAGACCCGAACTCCTGTTTTACAACTATTCTCGCGTAGTTCTGTCGACGCTTTTACTCAAGCCTGACATTCAGAATATTCTTATCGTGGGACTAGGAGGCGGCACGCTGCCAACGGCCTTCTCGCAAGCGCAGACCGGTGCACAAATTGATGTGGTGGAAATTGATCCAGCAGTCACACGTGTAGCGCGCACCTATTTTCCCTTCGGCACTAATGAGAAACTACGCACGCATGAGGCGGACGGCAGAGTGTTCGTAAAACGGGCAATAAAACGTGGTGAGACTTATGACCTGGTAGTGCTGGATGCTTTCAATAGTGAATATATACCCGAGCATATGCTCACTCGGGAATATCTTGAGGAGGTAAAGTCGGTTATCAGTCCTGGCGGCGTTTTAGTTGCCAATACTTTTTCTCATAGCGCTCTTTATGACAGTGAGTCGGTCACCTATAAAACCGTATTCGGTGATTTTATTAATGTGAGAGTGGGTAATCGGCTTATACTCTGGCGGGATGGGGGATTGCCCACTCGGGATGAGGTTCTTGAAAATGCCCCCCTCTTCAAAGCAGCTTTCAAGCGCTTCGGCTTCCGCGCTTCCTGGCTGGTAGATCGCCTGTCTTGGGAGGAAGACTGGAAAACCGACGCACCCCTACTGACAGATCAATATTCTCCTTCTAATCTACTGCACTAAAATTATGCGCGTAGTACACGTCTACTAAAAACGACCGTCAGGCTGGTCGAAACATCAATTGAAGAATTGATAAATGATGCGCAGGGCAGCATTATTATCAACCTCCTTTGCGCCAGGGCCCGCTTTTAAAAATTGTAACCGAGGCTCACACCGTAGGTACGCGGCTCTAACAGAAACTGGTTAGTAGCCAGGCCAACATTCTGATCACCCAGGTATTGGCCAGTAATATGGTCGTCATCGAGAAGATTGCGTCCCCACAGTTCCGCAAACCAATTCCGTTGCGCACTGTAGAGCGTCAGAGTGGCGTTCCAGACATCCCACTCCTCGACCGTATCATTTCCTGTATTAAAAATACGCGTATAGAACTCGTCCTGCCAATAATAGTTGGTTGCAGCAATCAGCTCCATGCCACTCTCAAGGTAGAAGCCATAAGACACGCCCAGATTGACTGAGAAGTTGGGTGCATTAGGCATCTCATTGCCATCGAGACTCTTCACCAGGCCAGAGCAGGGAAATACTCCCTCCGGGCAACCGGCGCCAACATACACATTCGAGTTTGGGCTAGAAATAATGTTCTCAGTAGTTCCCAGCGTGTTTATATCTGCTGTATCTAAACTGGATCCGCCGTCCATTGCGCTGTCTAACCATGCCAGGTTCGAACTAAAGCGCCAATTGTCGGTAGGCACCCAGACAAACTCTGCCTCAATACCTTGTATCGTGGCATCGTAATTGAGATTCAGTGCGGTTTGGTTATTAATCGTCGATATCTGTAATCCCTCGTAGTCATAATAGAAATAAGAAATATTAGACTGCAACGTCTGGTCAAAGAAGCGGGACTTTAAGCCAACCTCAAAGGCGTTTATGTACTCAGGATCAAATTCGGCGAGCGAAGCATCCTCCGCCAGCACAGGCGAAGACGCTGAAATGGGGTTAAAGCCACCCGATTTATAGCTGCGCGAGAGCGTCAGATACGTCATAACGTCATCGGCCACGTCCCAGGTTATATTGAACTTTCCTGTCGGCTCTTCCCACTCTCCACCAAAATCTTCATATCCTCCGTCCGGCGCAGTAGGGTCGTCAAGAAACCCCAGGTAAATACTGCGCTGCTTTGAACTTTTTTCCTCCTCGGAATATCTCAGCCCCAGGGTCAATAGCAGGCTATCGCTAACCTGCCAGTAAACCTCGCCAAACATCGCCCATGTCTCGAGCGTGTAATCACTTGTGTCATTATCAAATAAACGCTGCTCCGGAGGGATACCTGTTGCTTGTCCGTAAACCTCTAGCGCAGCGCTGTAGACGTAATAGTGAACATCCGACTGATAATCTAGGTAAAACCCTCCCACTAAAAAATTCCAGTCGCCGCTAAAGTCAGTAGCCAAACGAAGTTCAGCGCTATACTGCTCTGGTTCGGTGGTGGAGCGGTCGGTTGAGTATGCGCGGTCAACAGTAACGATACCGTCCGGACCAAGATTCACATCGACTTCAAGCGGCCATTGCTCAGAGGCAACCGTAAAGTCATAGTCGTTGCGCGCACTGAGATCCGATGCGTGATAACCCAGCACCGTAGTCAAGGTATAGTCAGCAAAATCGAGGTTTGACTCGAAAGATATCATCAGATCCTCCACTTCATACTGAGGCGTGAAATCAAGAAACTGCTCGCGAGGATCTCTACTTTTGGGCGAGTTGGCAAAGTCATCTGCGGGGAAGCTGACGCCCAATACACTGCCGCTTATCTGGGTCAAAAATCCGGTCACGGTGGCGCCACTATTAGTGACTTCATCGGCTAGACCCGTAGGCAAACAACCTAAAATCGCTTCCGAGTCTCTGAGACACCGCTGATTACTACCGCGCATGCGGTCTGAGTCTTCCTTAAAATAGTTAACAACCAATGTGGCATCGGCGTTGTCGCCAGCCCAGCGTGTTGAAGAACGCAGCGACCACATATCCCTTCCATCGATCTTATTGCCGTCAAACTCGTTATCAACGTATCCATCTCTCTCGTTATAGAACATCGAAAATCGTTGTGCCCACTGGTCACCCAGCGGAATATTGATCGCGCCCTTGGCCTTGATATGGTCGTAATTGCCGAGCTCGAGGGTAATGTCTCCACCAAACTCGTCGGTGGGTTTATTAGTGATCATGTTAACCACACCAGCCGTCGTATTTCGGCCATAAAGAGTGCCCTGCGGCCCCCTGAGAACCTCTACCCGCTCAGCATCGTAAAACTCAGTCTCGAAGATTCGCCCACCGTTGAGGTAGACGCCGTTAAAGTGAACTCCGGTCCCACTGTCTGTTGCTGAGCCTACGCCCAGATTGCCTATGCCCCTGATAGAAATTGCTGCAGTGGTGAAGTTGCCTTTGCTCATCAGCATGTTCGGAACGTTAAACTGAAGGTCCATTGGTTTACTTATCAGCGCCCTGTCGAGCTCGTCGCCACTAAATGCACTCACTGCAATGGGTGTATCCTGAACAGTGGTCGCTCGTTTTTCAGCGGTAACAATGACCTCTTCCAGCGCGCCTACAGACTGGGCAAAGGCCTCAACAGTCAGCGCCCCGCTCAAAAGGCCAAAGGAAAGGAGTACGTTTCTATGCGTGTTATTTTTCATCCGGCACACTCTTTATTATGTAGTCACTCAAACACCTCGTTTAAACATAGCAGAAAATCTATCAGGCGTGCGGATCAATAACACTGCATTGCCTAGCCGAATTACGTAAATACGGAATCTACCGTGCGCAGTTAGATAAAAGTTGTGTCTAATGAGCTGAAAATAGCGCTAAAGGGAGAGGCATGTCTGGCACTGACGCCGCCCATGCACGGGTGATTAGGGTTTGCTCGGGAACCCCCTGATTGAGTCAATCCAGCATGAGCTGTGGATCAAATACCGGACCCAGCGGATCATCTGCATATTCCTGAATGTGCATAAAGTCAGTGGTCTCTTGGGCAGTAACAAAGTTATCAGCCTGCAGCTCAGCAAACGCACCATCAGGATAGCGGTAATACAGTGACGTGGTGGGGCCATGCTGCAAAGGAACTCGCGGCGTAATACCCTGTGACTTCAGGTGGATGTAGTGGTCAAACAAAGTACGCAACTCTGGAAAGGTGAAGGCCGTGCGCATCAGGCCAGCGGAATTAACCGGCTTTTATAACGCCTCCAGAAGGCGTGATAAAAGCTAAGCAGTGATGCTCGTCGTCGTGTCAACAGTTTGATAATCACCCTACAGTTAATTGAGCCAGCAAACACCAGTTACGCATGCGTCGCTGCGCTCGCTGCTCTACTGACTCTGCGCCAAAAAATGCGGGCACAGGATCGCTAAAGCCACGTGGATTCGCAACACAACTGGCATTGATCACTGCATAGTCCTGCTCATCGACTGTGGCACTGGCAAAAACCGGCAATTGGCAGCGTACGCACTCATGAAATTCCGCAGTTTCTGACCCCTGGCGAACCACCCTGTAATACAATGGATTATGTATAACGGCCCTTACCCTCGTGCCAGATTTGCTCACCCAGTTGGCGCCGTAGCCACTGCAGTAATCACAGGCGCACGCTCTGGGCACCAGGGATAAATCAACTAACTGCCAATGCAGCTCGATGTTGCCACAACCGCACGCTACCTTCACAACGCAACCCGCAGTTCAACAGTATTGCCATCAGGATCTTGAATATAAATCGAATTGCCCTGACCCTGCGCACCATAGCGGGAAGCAAATTCGCCGAACTTAATACCATGTTCATTCAGATGCCCCAGGATAGCCTTTTCGGAGAGAGGTTTAAGCTGCAGACAAAAATGATCGAGATTATTCCCCGAAGCGGTAGGCGGCCCGCCACCGACACGGCCTAACTTGCTATCAACAGCTACAAGATCGATCAGTGCCGCACCAGCGCGCAACTGGGTCAAACCCAAGTCGAGCGAAGTCTCGCGTTCAATCACGCAGCCCAGGACGCCACAATAAAAATTCAGCATAGGTGCGAGGCGAGCAGTTCTCAGCACAATATGGTCAAGTCCGACAAGTTCGAGCATGCTGTATCACCTCGGTAAAACATGTTTTTCCATCGTGACAGGAATTCTGCGACAACTTAGCCAGAGCCATTGCAATTATCGACGTTAATGAATGAAATAAAATTTAATAGTGCCAGTTGGGCGCGTCGAGTCCATTTTCAGTGCCCTCGTACTCCATGCGCGGGAGTGATTCCCGCACTGATAAACCGTTGCTATGTTTGAATGACAAGCTCGACCCGCCGATTTAGCGCACGACCGTCGACATTGTCACTCCCGTCGATATTTGAATTAGGCGCGACCGGTTCGCTCTCACCTTTCCCCATCGTTTCAATGGTTACATCTGACCCTATATGGCCCGGTCCTAACAACCAGCGCTTGATGGATTCTGCGCGCTGCTCAGATAGCCGTTGATTGTAAGTTTCACTGCCTAGAGCATCTGTGTGCCCGACAATGCGCACCTGGGCACTGTCAGTCTCGAGTAACACTGTCGTCAGCGTTCGCAGTTCGGCATCAGCCTCGGGTTTAACCTGATACTGATCAAAATCAAACAGGAGGTCGGCCGACAGCGAAATTTGAATCTCTTGGTCCAAGACTTTAGCATTCAGCGTCGCAAGCGCTTGCTGAAGATCTTCAATGTTCTCCTGCAAAACCAATCCTGAATCTTTTAATCCCGGAAGCTCACGAACATCTCCATGAAAGGGACGAATATCTGGGAGTGCTTTCTGCGCTGCCAAATGAGCCTCGGGATCGTCCGGTCTTGCAGGATCCCAACCCAATGCAACTTGGGACAGTCCCAATACAAGCGAGATGATTAATATGGCTCTCGGCAGAAAACCTTTCATCGGCTCAAGGCTATATTCTCGAAGGGCAGAGCGTCCGGTAGCACCAGATCAATGGCCTCACTACCCTCAGGGGGCGCGGGAAACTTAAACCACACCAGTTTTCTGGCCCCGGGCTTAAATTGTGACGAAGGTATACCAATGAACCTGTTGTTCAATGGCGTCGCTAATGGCTCGCCGGTTGAATCTACAAGTACATGATATTTTTTGCCCTCAGATTTCTCTAAAAAGTACACCTCCGATACGCTATACCTGATCGAGATTTTATCGCTGCCAGTGTTGCGATAGGCAAAAACGGCAGTGAGAATACCACCGCTTTCACTAACCCTGAGCAAGTCGACTTCCATCTCGCCGTTAATGCCGTATTGCGTTTGAATGGGATCAGCCGCTTGAGCAGGAATCAGCCAAAGACTTAAATAAAAAAATAACAGTGCAGGAATACGATTTGACTTGGTTTTCATTTTAGCGCTCTCCTTGTGAAGTGACATGCCTTCTCAATACCGTTAAAAGTGCTATCGATTCTAATTAGTGACCCGAACTCCGTAATTTAGCAGCTCCCAATTTCCAAACTGGTGTAACTGTGCGGGAACCGCATAAAAAGTCTAATCAAGAGAAAATAGAGGATACCAAGCCTACGGCCCATCATGAGCAACAGTGCGACAAGCAGTATCGGCTAACGAATCTTTGACATTCACGCCTCAAATTTTCTGTAGTGCCAGCAATGACAAGATGCCATAAGCAGCAAGTACTGTCACGCTATGGATGTTCGTGATAGTCAAAGCTTTGGCAAGCGCATTGACTCCAGGATTCAGCTAGTGCTCCGGTCACGGAGACAGTTTTCGAATTCAGGCGCACAGAAATAAGTTTAGCGATAAACGCGTTTGGCGCTGCGCCAGACAATCACTGCCTTTATCAGACAGAAAGACAGAAGCGAAACAATCACTAATTGCGCTATGGCTGCTGCCGGACCTTTCAAAACTAACGTGCCGACCGTCATCTTTACGCTTCCAACAACAAGCTCATCGATAAAGTCGAACAGACGCCAGCAGAGCATAAGTAGTAAAATTAAGACGAAAGCTGCCAGTACACGAGAGCGGCCGCTCTCAATTTGACCTGTGCTCGTCATCGAATGTTCCCATTAACCATGCATCTCACTCTCTGCAGAAATACTGGCTAATAGTGTGCTGTCATCGATGAAAATCGCGCTGCGCTCTAGGCCCGTCACGCGAAACATCTGTCGAATATTCGGTCCCGCTCCACTGATCAGAATGGCGCCCTCACCGCGCTCATAAACATCGACCACCGCAGCCTGCAAGCGCGCTATAGCTGCACTTTCGAGAAGAGCAATATTGCGCAGGTCAAGAATACACGTTCGATCACGAGCTGCATGAGCGATACATTCAAACAGCCCGAGCCCATCGAGACTCTCTCCGCTAGCTCGACCGGATAAAAATATCAAAGTCGTTCGGTTCATGGCATAGCTACTACAGCCAGTCTCGTGAATACCCAGATTCTCCGGCGCTTGTGCAAGAGCACTCAATGTATTGCCACTGAAGCCCTCCCCGATAACATCAATGATGCGACAGGCCGCCAGATGCCGCTTTACTGAGGGTGACAATCCCAGCAAAGACACATTACTTTGCGCAGAGCGCAACAAAGCGCCAATACTAAAGAACTCCTGCTGAGCGTTGTTATCAATGTGTCGGACATCACTAAAATCAAGCAAATGCTGTCCGCCATTGTCTTGATTTTCAATTAAAGACTTCAGCAAAGCCTGCAGATACTTCGCTCTCACGCGCCGAGGTAGTGACAGTACAGAGAGAGATTGGTTACGAGACGACCAAACAGACTGCCATCTCAATTTTGGCACAGCCTCTTTTGCGCCACTGCGGTAAAACAAAACTTCTTTTGCGCGGTAATACATCAAAGGCGCGGTTAGAATACCAAGCGTGATCAATCCTCTGGCATACCGCCGCCATAGGCGAGCGGGGTCTTGCTTAATGCGATAGACCCACTCAAGGTTTAATTGCTGCACCCACTCCGGTGCACGACTGACTTCTCCATTAACGAAATCGAATGTGCCACCTACACCAATAGAAACCGGAATTTTGAGCTTATGCCGGTTGCGATTAAACCAAAGCTCCTGCTTGGGATTGCCCAGCCCTACTAATAGTATGTCAGCGCCAGAGAAATTTATTTTTGTGATCGTGGCCTCATCATCCTCGCTGAAATCCATGAGTTGGGGGCCGCTTGTGTGAATGAATGGCGCAGATGTTCCGGCAATGAGTAGCTCTGGATTGGCCTCTGTTAAAGCCTGCGCGGCAGAAGCGGCAGAACCCTCTTTCCCACCGAGTAAATATAGCGAGAGTCCATCCTGCGCGGCCCGAGTCGCCAACGCAGGCACTATATCGGCACCGGTCACACGGTCTTTCAATGGCTTACCCATGAGCCTGCTCAACCAGACGATTGGAAAGCCATCAGCAGTTACCATGTCAGAGTTACGCAGTACTTCCAGCAATTCCGGGTGACGCGGACGAGATAGCGCCCAGCCTAGGGCATTCACCAGAAAGTCCACATTAAGCGTAGATACCAACCGAGCGTTGCCATCTCTGTTCAGCGCCATCATTACAATTCGATCGACCGCCTGCTGTAGAGAAAGGTTATCAACAGGAATACCGAGAGAATTCGTGCAATCTCGGGTCACCGGCTGCGTTAATATAGGCATATCAGTTTTTTCCTTTTGCGGCATTGTGTCCGCTATCTCGTTGATCGTGGGTTAACTGCTGTCGATAAGTGATCAATGTTTGTAACATCCCGCCAACTAAAACCAGGGCTAATACGACGAAAACAGCGAACAGGCTACCTGCGATTGTGCCAAGCAATACCTTACGCTTTCGCGACATATTGAAACTGCGGTAGGCGACAGCTGCTGGGTCGATGATTTCCAGCACGTACTCTGCTCGCGCACTGGCCAACATGGCAATTGCCGTCTGCGCCTCTATCAGTCGATAAATAGATTGTTGAATGTCCAATATTTCTGAGTTGCGCAGCTCTTCGTGCAAATAAGCTTGCTTACTTTCTACTTCAAGCATGGTCCTCTCGCGCATGAATTCATTGAACACACTGATGTAAAGATTTGCCAGATCACGTGCAAGCACAGGTTCTGACCAGCGCATGCCCAGCGTCACGATGCCTGTCTCTTCGTCGTTGCTCATAAAGCGAACTTGATCGCGAAACCTGGTGAAGCTCTGCCCTCGATCGGGTTTAAAATCCTGCTTCCAACTCTGCGTATCCTCATCCCATTTTTCTGGATAAAAATAGCGATAGATATTTTGCTCATCCAAAAAACGCATCGTGAAGTCGCGTGACACCAGCCGCGCCAGAATCACAGCATTATAATTGTCTCTTGTAGTACCCATCACAAATCCATGTTCTACCAAAGTTAGAACCTCAGACGCCCTGCGATCATCAACAGAAACTCCGCCGGGATCCTCAATATCGACCACCGCAACCTTGACACCGGACTGATACATATATGGCTTTGAATAGGCCCAGAACGCTGTCCCGATCGCGCTCAGGATTGCAGCCAAAAGCAACCACCAGCGCGCATCAATCAACGCGTTTACGTAGGGCATTAGGTCCACGGAACCAGCAGCATTAGGCACAGGCTGATTTAAAGCAGTTGGTTGCATAGCAGGGTCTCTATCTCAAAGTACGATGCCGGCAAGAATGGCCGACTGCATTAAGGAACTCAGCCAGGATTGCGCTCTCTCGGTACCGTTCATCCTATCTACGTTTATTGGTACATAGATTCTGGCACCCGGCATGACTTTTTTGCTCGCGATACGTGAAGAGGTTCTACTCCCTCTATAGTTGAGTACCTCTCCATTAGCCTGCACCACGTAAGCGTCCTTCAGTCTTCCCAACACTGTATTGCCGCCGCTTAACTCAACATAATCTGAAATTTTTCGATTTTCGTTGTAAAGATGGGAAGTGGGAACATAGACCTGCCCCGATACCTGCACAAAGTCCGGTGTCCGCGGAACTGTCAATATATCTCCGTTCTGCAAAACCGGGTTGTTGTGTTGATGACATTTCTGAACTGCGTTCATATCGATCACCAGGCGCCCTGTAGCCTGACCTCGTTCGAGTTGCTGTATCGATTTCAAATAATCCTGTTTTCCCGCCCATTCGAGCGAGGTCTTTTCCTCGTTGTTAAACGAGTGTGACAAGGATAAATCCACCATCAGATCATCAAGCTGGTCATGCAGCTCATCCAGCGTCTTTTGTTGCATTTCGCGTACCGACTGCCGGGTAAACTCAGCACCAAAGCTATACGCGTCTGCAGACAATCCGCCGGCTCGCACCAGCACCTCACACAGCGTCTCACCTCGATTGATTGCATAAGTGCCTGGGCGCTGCAATTCTCCGCGTAAAGTCACGGTAGAACGATCTACCCACCCTGGCTTTTCCGAGAAGGTCAATTGATCCATCGGTTCCAGTAGCGGGTTTAGCTGCTCATTCTGGTAGCGCGAGAAAAGCTCAGCTGAGGCAGCAGTGTCCAGCTCGCCACTAGCCAAGCGACGTTGGGCCTCACAAATTTTTAGCAAGCCTACGCTATCCAGCGTCATATGATTAACGCTGCTTTCGTGACCTGTATTGCGTTTTACTCGAGACAATTCGGCGCCCAGTGCGTAGGCTTTTCTGGACAAGCCACTTGCGGCGCACACCAAATCACTCGCACGCATACTTTTAGTGAGAGGGTATTCGCCACGATGCAGCACTTCGCCCAGTATCGACACTAATCTTTCGTCCGCTCCATACCTGGCTTGCTCACGTAAGCGCTTGATCTCTTGCGCCATCAGCATCGAACGATCCTGTTCATCGTCAAAAAAGTACAGGCGGTCGCCCGGCTCTATAACAAGGTTTTTCTCTCCAGCTGGGTCTGTCATCGCTGCGGCGATGGCAAAAGGCACAATCGTAATGTCGCGACTACGACTCCGTGTTCGTGCTATTACTCCGTAAAAAGCTTCAGCGCCAGGCTTGAGTCCTCCCGCCATGCCGACCACATCGAGCAGCCGTGCGCCTTCTTGCAGGGGTAATCGTCCACCGTATCGGACGGCGCCGCGCACTTCGATGACGCGAGCAGGTCGGTAATCGGTGCCTTGAACATCCAACTCACGAACAATATCTTCCACTGCCAAGTCGCGCTGTTCAGCCAAACTAAATACCATCAAGTGATCGCGAGCTTGCAAAATAATATCGGCGTCGCCGCCAGGATTAGCGATGGCGTCTATTAGTCGCGTATATGCTATCTCAGTCCGCAAAGTGCTTGATTGCTCGCGTTTAACCAGCAGAAAGTCCACGTCGGCAGCCGGCAAAAGCAGGTCCACCGAGGGAAAAACATCTGAGATCCTCATCCCGGTCCGAAATTGGAAGCCCCCCGGACGTTTAACGTGACCCGACACCAGAACCACATCTTCCAATTCATCTTCTAACGGAAGTATTCGCAAGAAATCCCCATTGCTGATCCTGGTTTGAAGAATACCCTTCTTATTGCCACTTGCGGCCATGGCGGAAAAATCTACCAATGTCCTGAAACCATTGTTCTGGATACGCTCGATTAGTGAGTGCGCCAGGGACGCCGTCGGCAACAAGCCGCCCGCCATCTCTATGACCTGTTCCACGGTCCGCTCTCCGCTCAGTTCATAAATTGCGGGACGCTGCACGTCTCCGCCGATGGAAACAACTTCGCCAATGGGCGGTACGAATATCGTGTCGTTATGCTTAAGAAAAATATCTGCGCGGCTACTGCCGCGCTGCAGCAGGTCATAAAGATCCAGGGAGGCAATGCTCTCGTCCCCCCGAATGAGTTTTATATTTCGTAGGGATCCCGTGCGACGGACACCCCCTGTTGTCAATAGAGCATCGAGCAACGAAGACAGACCACCGACTTTATAGATACCGGGCTGCACAACGTCACCTGCCAACCGAATCTGCAAGGTTCGCAAACGACCCATAGTGACGACCGCTTTTGCCCCAATTGCTCTACGCTCAAAACCCTCGACCAACAATTTTTCCGCCTCGTCGAAACTCAAACCTGCAATTTTGACGGGGCCGTATTCAGGTACAAGGATATTACCGTCCCTAGTGACGACCAGCTTATACTCGACATTGCGCTTGCCAAATAACTGCACAATGATGTTATCTCCCGGCCCAATGCGGTACCCCTCTGGCACGGGAATGCCGTCGCCTGCCGACAAGACGCTCGGTGCTCGATTAAAAATATCGTAGCCGAACTGTTCCAGTTCGGATGCTAGCTCTTGCGCCTGTTGAGTTTCATCCAGGGTAAGGGCACCCTTCTGTTTCGCTGCTATCTGCTCGAGTCTAGAGTCCTCCTGCGGTAGCGTTGGTAAAGGGGCGAAAACAACATCTTTCCCTGGTTCCCGAGCCACATCCTGCCCTTGCGGCGCAGCGTTGACATACGCACGTTGTTGCATCGCCTCAAGCGACTGGGTGTAAGGCACATACGCACCCTTGGCCTTCACGCTGCCCGTGGTAACCCCAAGCAATGGTAGGATTAGCGTGCAAGCGCACATCGCTTGCCGCATTGTTTTTTTGCGGTTTGCCAAAACTTTGGTGCGTTTGCCGTTACTCATATTTATCGCTGTATCGTTTGAGGCTCTGCGTAGTGCTCTTGCAAGGCGAATGCCAATCTTGCGCAGCAAAATTTTTCCTATATAAATCATAATTTTAGAAGATGATTGCGCAGCAGATTCATTCTCTATATTGCAAAATGCCTAGATCTGTAATTGCACATTGCGAGCGCCGCACAGAAATCGCTTTTTGCGAGAATCTGCAGGAATACACTGGATAGGAAGTGCGAAGTAGACTGCGAACGCTAAAACCCATTTCGTGATGGGTATAGGTGCGATCCAATTTCAGCAAAAAATGCAGCATGACTAAGCCTGACCAGGCATGGTTTTCAACGCACCTCTTACCATGCCGTAAGAAATGAGATTTTTAAGCGCAATACTACCGCTAAAGACCCAAGCCAAACCAACGGCACCGTACCTCGGTCCTACGACCGCACTGGTGACGATAGCGACAAGACCGGTTACGCAAAGCGCCACCAGTTCACGCGACGCATTCCCCGACATATTCAACAAGACACCGCAGAGTCCGGTCGCCGCGTTAATCAGTTGCCCGAAGCAAAGTATGATCAAAAACTCGCCCAGTTCGCTAAACTCATGTCCAAATAATTCTGCGAGCGGAGCAGCAAGAACAATGAGTAACAGCGCGGCCGGCGAGTACACTACCATCGAAATGAACTGCGTTTGGCGCAGCTGCGCCGCAAGGCCATCGATATCCAACTGCGCGGCGCTGCGCGCGAAACGCGGCCCATATACAGCAGCCAACAGAAGCAGCAATGTGGTAATAACATTGACCAACTTATGGGCCATGGCATATACGCCGATCTCGGACGTGTTCAGGAAGAGCGGCATAATCAGAAACGGCATCTGCAAAAACGCAATACTCAAAACGCCGTTACTCCACAAGTAGAATAAGTCTCTGTGCGGCGCCGAAGTCAAAGCTGGTGTCTCTAGTTGAGATGGGCGCAGTGGTATCGCTGGCAGTCGCGCTAACTGCGCTGTTATAGCAAGCCGCAGAGCGACTGGAACAATGACAACACTGGCACCGAAGGCAATCAGCAATGAAAGCGCAACGAGCGGCTCTGACAATAGCCAGCAAGCCGCACACAATGACAAGACGACCAGAGGGGACAACAAATTTTCCAGCGTAACCGCGGTTAGCGCTGCACCGCTTGCCTTCAATGACTCGGCATAGAGTCTCCCGATAGCAAACAAGGGAGCTGTGCAAATGGTTCCCATGATGAGCCAATAGTAAACGCCCCAGTCTGGTCCACTATCGCTGTGACCAGCCCATAACAACGCGGGTAACAGCAAAAGTGCTACAACAGACCCGAGACGCAAAATTGTCTGCCTCGACTGCCTCAAGATGCGTTCAATAGAGCTCACTTCACCATGAGCGCAGGCTACAGCCACCTGCCGCATGGCCCTAGCGGGCAGACCCAGCGCCAATATCTCACCGGCGATAGATACCCACGAGGTAAAAAGCTGAAGAACACCCAGGCCACTCGCACCCGCAAGCATCCCCACCACTATTTGAGTTGCAAACTGAGCCGCAAGCGTAAAGCCACGACTGCCCGCGAGTGCCAGACCCGGTAGCAAACGCTTAAGAGACGCGCGCGAAATCGACCATCTTCGATTAAAGGGCATCTTAACCGAGTCGTTGATCATGGGATCATTGATCGTGTGCTCAGCGCGCATAATCAAGCGCCGTTTGGCGTGCGCGAGGCACCGGGTGACCCGCTTGATGCTGCAAGGCCATGTCTAAGGCGGAGTGCATTTGCTTAAATAACTGAGTCCAGGTGTAGCGTTCCTGAACCAGAGCGCGGGAACATCGCTGCAGACGCTGCCACAAGACTGGATCACTCAGCAAATCATCAATATGATCTGCCATCTCTGCCGGATCATCGGCAACCAACAAGTGCTTGCTATTCTCGATTTCAATACCCTCTGCTCCAACCGACGTTGTCACAGTTGGCATTCCCCGTGCCATGGCATCCAGTACCTTCACTTTCATTCCGCTACCGAAGAGCAGTGGCGCTACTGACACCCGACTATCACGGTAGACCGTCTGCAAGTCGTCAACAAACCCTCGAAGAGAAATCCCGTCAAACTCGGCGACAGCTTGCTGTAATCGAATATCCGCATCTTTGCCAACAACATCGAAGCGAAGGTCAGGATGGCGCTTGAGCAACAAAGGCCAGACCTGCTGAATGAACCAAAGCAATCCTTGTGAATTGGGTTCCCATCCCAGGAAACCCACATACATTAGTTTCTTCTGCGTATCTTCATAACGCAGCTCGGGCAGTTCCAACTGGCTATCGTCACCCAGATGAAACGTATTGCGCATTTTTTCCTCCGGCACACCCTGACTCATCAACTCTTTAGCATCATTTGGAGCTGCAAACGTGATGTCACAGGTGCCGGCCACCTCTGCTTCAAAGTTACGCACCCGATACGCCTCCAACCAAGCAGCCAGCCGCAGCACGGGATTACCCGGTAACTCTGAGTATCGCTGCCACATTTTAAAATAGGCGTTGTGAGCGTGATATACCGTGAGGCCGCGGTACGAATGCGGCAAATAGGTGTACACCTCATAATGATCGAGAAAAATAGCATCGTAACTATCTGCAAGGGCCGCGATCTGATCGCTAAGGCGTGCACTATTTGTGCGATGAACATTCAAGGGGACTCGACGAAGATAGCTGGTGACCAGGCTGCGCGGACTGCGCGGAATATTGACTGTTTCATGCAAGTGTCCATCGCAAGGTGATACTTGATGAAACTCCTCAACGTGAGTAGCGTCATCCATCTTCAGTGGACAAGCCAACGTCACTTCATAGTGATCAGCCATGCTATGCAAAAGCTTTAGACTTTTCACTTTACCGCCGCTCTGAGGTGGGTAAGGCAATTCCGGCGTGATAAACAATAAACTTTTCATAGGCACTAAGTCAGTAACGGCAAAAGTTGCGTGCATGGCTATTTATACAATAAGCCTCTCGCCCACTTGCTATGGCAGGGAACGTGCCAAGTAGCTTGCAAATTCTGACGCGTGAATCTAACACGCTGAATTTAAATACTTTTTCCCAAATAGATGCCCGCACCGAGCGTTCTCACGCCACCATCGTCCTGCCTGAATGCCGCATGACTTCTCATTTCTAATTGCAGAATGACAATCGTTCCGCCAACTAAAACAAGCCCGCACTCGCACAATTTCATTTTGTCTTTACCAAACAACAAGTTAAAAACTTGGCGCGGGTTTTGCATTTTGTGTTGTCAGCAAACAGGACTTCACTTAAGGAAACCGTCATGATGACTGGCAAAATAAATTCAACCGGTTATGCCCAATCAAAGACCGCTGATTCGGACTTCGGACCCAGCGTCTATGGCAGGATGAAACGCTACCTGGATTGGACACTGGCCGGATTAGGAATGCTGGCACTGAGCCCACTTTTTTTAATCCTTATCGTCGCAATAAAATTGGAATCCAAAGGACCGGCATTCTTTTCCCAGCAGCGTGTGGGTCAAGGTGGTGCGTTATTTCGGTGCTGGAAATTTCGTTCAATGCGCGTCGATGCAGAAAAAATCAAGTCAGAGCTGGAAGCCGCTAATGAGATGGATGGCGGTACAACGTTTAAAATGAAACGTGACCCACGCATTACAGGTGTAGGTCGCTTTATTCGAAAGGCTTCAATCGATGAGTTGCCACAGCTATGGAATGTATTTGTCGGCGATATGTCGTTGGTGGGTCCTCGTCCACCCATCCCCAGCGAAGTGGCCACCTATACGCCATTTGAGAGACAGCGGCTGATGACCAAGCCCGGCATTACCTGCATCTGGCAAGTCTCTGGTAGGAGTGACATTCCCTTCAAGCAACAGGTCAGACTGGACATCGAGTATATCGTCAAGCGCTCTGCGAAAGTCGACCTGGTACTGCTTATAAAGACCATTCCCGCTGTGATATTGGGCCGCGGTGCCTACTAGCTTGCCTGGCCCGATCTGAATTCACTGACAGCTTTGAGTCAGGGCTCGCCCGACGCAACTGCTGTGTGAACTATTTCGCGGGGGTAAAGATAAAATTATTGATATAAGTACCAATACGATTACCCTGTTCATCCAGATTTAGCGAGTTCTGATGTTCATCTAGATTAAAACTGGATACAGATTGAATATTGCAGTCAATCATAAAGCTACCTGCGTAACCCCAGCTCTGCAGTAGCTCTATAACCTCATGCACTGCGCCAGCGCGGTGTCGCTCTTCAACCTCAACTAACAAATTAGGCCGATGTTTCACTAGTGTTTGCTGTGCCCCTTCCAAGACCTCCAGCTCATGTCCCTCAACGTCAATTTTCATAAATCCAACGGGCGCCAGACTCAGGTCGTCGAGTTTGAATGTCTCGACATCATAAGAAGTTAATGCGGTAGAAGTACCGACTGAATCTTCGCTTTCCTCTATAGCACCCAAGCTTCCCAGTGCATGTTCGTCATTGGGAAAACAAAGGCTTGCTGTGCCACGTTGATTAGATAATGCGACTTGTCGAACAGGTACTCTGTCTTTGAAAGTTCGTTGCAGCAGCCCACTTAGATACGGATTGGGCTCAAAAGCTATCACCGAACGCGAGTGCTGCTTGAGATGCCAGGTGAACATTCCGATATTTGCACCAATGTCCAAACTGATCTTTGTTTGATCGCATAACTCTGGCAGTAATGCCATTTCTTTCTCGAATCCGGTTTTTCTGAGAATGCGGTAATTCAACATGACTCTTGGAAAATGTTTTTCCATTAAGCTTCTGGCGCTGGCTTTTGTATCAGTACTATTAATATTCATGATTGGACTCGCTCTTGTGTCTATATTGACGTGTCATGGCTAAAGGTTTCTCACCTCTATCTGGAATTTTTCCCGATGGCTAGCCCGAGTAGGTACTAGCCCAGCCTGGTTTCTGGTCAGTGATTTTTGACAACAGCCTCAGGTCATTTTCAAAGTGTCTGCGGAGGTTTTCATAACCGACACCTGTCAACGGTATCTCGACCGTCGCTCTGGTCTTACGGATGTTTAGCTGCTCATAACGAAATCGCAAACGTCCCTGAATCTGGTCTGGAAGTAATTTCCAAGCGCGATATACGATGGCTTGCTTACGCAGCCACAGTCGGGCTGAATGCGGGACGATTGTTTCAGAGCCACCTCGATGAAATTCCTGACCCAGGTTAGTGGGTCGATACCCCGGCTCCAACCCCAGAAATACCAATAAATTATCGAGCGTTGCCTCAGGCGTTTTTTTTAGGTCATCGGTATACAACACAAGAATTTGCTTTCGATCGAAGTGCTTCAAAAATCCAGAAAGGATACGGCCGTATTCGCTCCAAGCCACATAAAATTCTGATTCGGATTCGTATCCTGTGGCATGCTCAGGAAGCTCCTGCTTCCGACCACGCTCAAGTGCCTCCGCGCTCAACAATTGAGACACCGCTTCTTCAAACATTCTGTTCTCTGTGTCCCTGCGCTGCCCCATCTGAAAGTGTGAATAGGTTCGTCGAATGGGGTCACGCAATATCGCAACCAATTTGACGTCGGGCATTAGCGCTTTGATTCGCGCTGGAGCTCGCGGATCGCACATATACTGTGGACTTGCCTTACCCCACAACGTGTCAGTGGATACGCCGTCAAAATTCCTTTGGCAGAAGGTAGCCCATGCATCCTCATCGCAGTTTTCGTTGGAAAAGAAAGGCACTTCTTTTTCCAACGGCATGCTTACTGCCCGGTGTTTGCGAAGATTCTCAAAAAGCGTCGTAGTACCTGCTTTCTGAGCGCCAACAATGAGGAAATCGAGTTTTTTCATAACTTTGCGCCCAAGCCAGGCCCTTAATCGTAGTCAGTTTTTACATATGCTGAGAACGCCTGCGTCCGATGTTTGAACAGGCACATTATTCGATGCAGTTCCCGTGCCAAAAACACACAAGCATAGTCATCACGAAAAACGCCTTAAAAAGCTTGAAACGTACACTTCGAAATTGCTCCCACGTCATTTCACCGGCAAACAGCTGCATTCAGTAACAAGTTTTAAGCGGGATGATAAACGTGCATTGCATTTTGCAATGCTCCCTGTGAACGGCGTTATCAAACTTCATAGTCTTGCTGCTGATAGTGTAAAGAAGCGATGGCAAATCCCATGGATGCCAGGGTGATGCCTTGCGCATACGCCAGGCCGGGATTCAGTATCAGATTAAATGCCAGAGCCGTGAGCCACATCATCACTCCCCAGAGTAATGGATTGATGTGTCCGTAAATTTCAATATGACGAATATTCGCAGCCCACAATCGTGTCCAAATTTTCAGGTGCATATAAAGATACAGACAAGCGCCCAACACACCGTACTTATAAAGCGTGCCTACAAGACCGATATCATCAGGATAAAAATAGGGAGCCACAATATCCTGATAGGTTGCGCCAAAAGCATTATCTTCGCCTGCGCCCAACAAGGGATGACGAGGAATATGTTCGAAAGCCAGGGCAAAAGCTTTGACGCGAAGACCACCACCGTCGGAACCCAGGAAAGCGTCTATCATCAACTGCAACCCAATTGGCATGAATATAATGATGAGCGGTGATACCACAACCACAAGAGGAATTCGTTTTCTCGAAGCGAAAAGCAGCGGATACAGACATATGGATAGCAGCATCGTGGCCAGCGTAGATCGAAACAGCACAATGGACCAGATGTAGACGGCAACACCAACGATTACTAGGGATATTGCTACCGAACTAAACTGACGTGACTGCCCGACGCTAATCAACGCAGCCATAAGGCCTACCATGATGGCAAACAACGGTGGTTTCAGTCGAAACCCGCGCCAGTCATCGTAAGTAACCAGATTACTCAGCGTATGATCGGCTGAAAAAAATAGCGACTTGAGATCCAGAGTGAAGTAAAAAAATAAATAGTTCAGCATGAGTGCCAGTAAGGCGATACGCACCGTCTTTTCAACATTACGTAGCGGTAGCCCTGTCTTGCAGAGCAGATAAATTCCTGGCCCAACGAAGGCAAGCATAAACTCACGGGCAGAGAAGAAGCTGTAAAGCGGATTGCCTCCAAAGTTCATATAAAAGGCGAGGGAACTGACACCCATAATCCCAAATATGAGAAATATGGGGCTAAGAACCCAAGTCCGCCATGCGGGGAAATCCACGTATAGAAATCCGCGCCATGCGCCCACAGCCATGAGTATCATCGCGCTCAATATGCCCAGCTCTTGCAGCCGGTTCGCAAAATAATAGCGTCCGCCCTGACAGCCGGCAAAAACTGCGAGGAAGATCAACCCATATAACAGCGGTTGCATATCCAGTCCTCGATGAGCAGGACGAGGCAGGTATCTGACAGGGAATGTTGAAGCCATGAAAATTGTTAAGGCCGTAGCCGAGTAGCACCAAATAGTACCGATAGCACCACAAACGCATTTCGAAACTGGCCGCGTGCGATGCGCTTCCCTACTTCGAGCCAACTATTGGCGTAGCACCACAGCATGTTCTCTCGATAGTACTGCTGCATAAACAGGTGCTTACTTCTGAATATATGGAAATCCGCCAACAGTGAAGGCTTCGTCTCCCGCCAGCTTGGTGAACCTATCGAACCGCCCTCACGGTGATAAACGTGAGCGTCTACAGCAATACAAGGCTGCGAAAATTTTCCCGCACGCGTAAACCAATCGATCTCTTCATAGTATAAAAAGTAGTCCTCATTCAACAGCCCGACGCGTTCAAGAACGTCACGAGGTATCAACATTGAGCAACCACTCAGGTAGTCAATTTTCTGCTCAATCAGATAACAGTCAGCCAAGTCGTTCTCAGGCCTGAAACGCCCTTCTGTTTGTGAGGCAACTCCGGTTCGGGTATTGAAACAACTACCTCCGATTGCTTGAATAATTGTGGGGTTATCGTAAAAATGTATTATCGAACCGCACACTTTAGACGTCTCTTCCTGCTGTAAGCGGCGCAACATGCTCGATAAACAACCAGGGTCTACCACAGTATCGTTATTCAAAATCCATACATGCGACATGTCATCCTGGTCAAGCGCATACCGAAGACCGACATTATTGCCTGCTGCGAAACCACCGTTGTTTTCGTTATCTATTAACACCAGTGGTTCACCATTGTCAGTAATGCGACCGACATTGACATCAGTAGCCGACAGCATTGCGAATTTTACGGGTAGATTAACGCTGCCCATAAAATCTCTCAGACGCTCGTCATCAGGCAACTCAACCGGGCAATAGCCTCTCGCCCAAGCCGATATTTTTGAAAGGCTGTCATCGCTGGAATTGTTGTCACACACAACTACCCGCATGGCGGCGCCTGAGGAATGAAAAAGAGACTCAAGACAAGCGATTGTGTCTTTCCAGCCATTCCAGTTAAGCAAAATCACGTACGTGCAGGAGTTAGTCATTTTATTTAGTCCAAAGGATTAAGCGGCGTAAATCTGGCAAGGGTCAATCTTTTGATTTCAGGCCGCCAACTTCTGCCGTAACTTCCCCATCAAAGCACTCACTGCCGTCTGGTCCAGACCTATGTTGGACTGCATCAATACGGCTTGCGGGGAATTTTCATAGTCACACTCTGTCAGAAACTTCTCTGTTTGATCCGCAGACCAAAGGCAATGGCACAGGTCTTCGTCGTTTTCAAAGTGGCCGGATTTATTTATACCTAATATCTGCTCGACAAAAACACCGTAAAGCGTGTATTCCGAAACGGTTAACCGTCTTCCAACAGCCTCGAACCAAGGTTTGCTTACGCAGTTTTCGATATGGTCTTTCAACTGAATCAGATTACTCCGCCGCCATGTCGCCAGCGGTCCAATATAATCACTGCCAAAATATCTTGGAGCGAGTCCTAGAAGTTCACCCGCCGTGTGATGCCAGCTTAGATGAGTACCTTCGTTGGCATGCATGGGCTTACGGTGGAGACGCAGAGCACGTCCTTTGAAGAAGCGCTCACCTTGCAGGGGCCGTATAAACTCAATGTCTGAGTCGACAAAAATAATATTCTCGTGCTCGGTCACTGCGTCTGCGCATAACTTAGTTACTTGCTGCAGCATCCAGCCACGCACCGGCCACAGACCACTATCAAGCCACCATTTCTTGACTATTGGCAATTGTCGGTACCGAGCGGGCAAAATATCCTGCGTACTCACAATCATGCGATTGCGACTTTCAAGCGGTCGAAAGATCTTCTTGTCTCGATCCGGAACGACAATGACATGTGGCACAGTCTCGCCTAAAAGAGTGTCGGTGCTTTCACAAAGCCGAACACAACGCTCAAAATCGGGGCGAAACGAACACGTCACTAAAGCAAATTGCTCCTTGCCCTGAACAGATCTCAACATCAAGCTTTTCCCACTTTCTAATCGACAGGCAATCACAATTGCATGCATCGTGCCAAGGCCGAGAGGGAATGAAGGAAACCTAGAACCTGTTGATTCATATATAAATTCTTGGGTGATTAATCTGCAGAGCGCTGATGAGCGCGACCCCTAAAAGGCTTCCTCTGTTCTGCCTTGTGGCGAGATCGTTCGCACAGCTGGTTGCAAAGTGCTTTTTTAGACGCTGCGTCTACACCCGTAATGTGTAGGGTCGGTAGAAATAAGGTACGGACTTATTCGTTCGTCGACGCTTGCACATTCAGTCTTGGTAAAAGTCGAAAATTCTACTACCCTCTTAAACTGTCAACCGCCCACGCATGATGCGCTTAATGGATTATATGCCTGTGTTTACCTCTCGAATATTGAAAACTATTGCAGTTATGGTCTTGGCCCTGGTCACTAGTCCTATGGCCCTGGCAGGGTGGGTAGCGGTGGGATCCAATGGGACTATTCTCAACAGTTCGGATGGCATCACTTGGTTGGAGTCGGATAGCGACACCACCGAAACGCTTCGAGGCGTAGACTTCGATGGCGTTGATACCTGGACAGCATCAGGACAGTCCGGCACCATTGTCAGGAGCAACGACGCTCAAAACTGGACGCAACAGTTCAGCGGCAACAATGACGCGCTATGGGGCACCGTTTTCGAGGGCGGGCAGTGGATTGTATCCGGAGGACAAGCGCGTATTCTTACCAGCCCGGATGGGATCGCATGGACTTCGGTCAATGGCCGCTTCTCTTTTACGCTCTTTGACATTGCCTACAACCAAAGCAACCTTTATGCGATTGCAGGTGACACGGGAATAACAACGACTGTTTTAACCAGCCCTGACGCTACTACCTGGACTCAGGAGCCTCCGCAACCCAACAATGGAGAAGGGCTATACGGCATAACCTACGACAACACGATCTGGGTTGCAGTAGGCGACAAGGGAAAAATTCTCACCACCAGTGATCCCGATTCGAGGTCCTGGACAGAACAACCCAGTGGCACCGATACAGACCTGCGAGACATCGTCTACAACGGCACAGATCTTTACATTGTTGTTGGTCGTGAAGGCGCTATCCTGACTAGCCCCGACGCAGTGACCTGGACGCCAAGTGATAGTGGAACCACATTCGATCTTTTTGGCGTCGCTTATGATGGCTCAGGTCAATACATCGCAGTAGGCGACGAGGGCACAATACTCACAAGCTCAGACGGGTTTAGTTGGGAGATAAAAGAAAGCCCTACTTTCCGATTTCTTTACGATGTCGCATCGGGCAAGCTGCCGCAGACGATTGATTTTCCGGCGCAAAGCACTCTTTTTCAAAACTTTTCGGCCTCAGGCTCTTACTCTCTGGGCCCTGAGGCAACGGCTTCTTCCGGGTTGGCAGTGACCTACACAACGCTGACGGCAGGCGTTTGCGCAATCACCGACACAACCGTCACAATGATTTCATTGGGGGAATGCCAGATCGAAGCATCTCAACCAGGAGACAGCACATATTTACCTGCTGAGCCAGTCACGCAGTCTATCTTGCAGATTTCGACACCAAGCCCTGGAGTGTCCACCAATCCAGGCCTGGTATTTGATCCGCAGGATTCAGAGGTGTTTGCACCTAGCGGGAGTTTCACGCTAACGCCGCCTGCGAATACCACTCAAACGCCTGTAGACCCGCAGCCCGAAATTGCCTACGCCTCGTCTACGCCATCGATATGCTCCATACCGCTAAGAGGAAGCACTGAAGTCACAATGCTGAGCGTTGGAACCTGTTCGATCGTGGCGGCATCTGCTCCAAATAGCCTGTACTCCTTAGGCGGGCCTTTAACGGCGTCAATAGAGATTCTCAAGCGACCCCAGAACATAACGTTTGGGCCACAAGCATCACAAGACTTCGTTCTCAACAGCACTTTTGCTCTGAACCCCGAGGCGGGCGCGAGTTCAGGGCTGCCCCTGGAATACAGCTCGCTAAGCCCAAGCATCTGCAACTCAAATGGCGCTACTATCACCATGTTTGCGTCAGGCAACTGCACAATCGAGGCAACACAGAATGGCGATGATACCTGGGAACCGGCAACACCCGTCTCGCAAACGATTAGCCTGGTAGTGCCGCCTAAACAGCCGCAAGTTATCGATTTTCCAGCTCAGGTTCCGTTGTTTCAGGATGCGATACTGGGCGCGTCATACCCTCTGTCTCCTGAGGCAGCAGCCTCCTCGGGGCTTCCTATTTCATACCGCGCCTTGTCATCCGGCGTCTGCACGCTCAGTGGCATTACCGTCACAATAACCGGAGCGGGCGCGTGTCAGATCGAAGCATCTCAGCCTGGAGACAGCACATATTTACCTGCCGAGTCAGTCACGCAGTCTATCTTGCAGATTTCGACACCAAGCCCTGGAGTGTCCACCAATCCAGGCCTGGTATTTGATCCGCAGGATTCAGAGGTGTTTGCACCTAGCGGGAGTTTCACGCTAACGCCGCCTGCGAATACCACTCAAACGCCTGTAGACCCGCAGCCCGAAATTGCCTACGCCTCGTCTACGCCATCGATATGCTCCATACCGCTAAGAGGAAGCACTGAAGTCACAATGCTGAGCGTTGGAACCTGTTCGATCGTGGCGGCATCTGCTCCAAATAGCCTGTACTCCTTAGGCGGGCCTTTAACGGCGTCAATAGAGATTCTCAAGCGACCCCAGAACATAACGTTTGGGCCACAAGCATCACAAGACTTCGTTCTCAACAGCACTTTTGCTCTGAACCCCGAGGCGGGCGCGAGTTCAGGGCTGCCCCTGGAATACAGCTCGCTAAGCCCAAGCATCTGCAACTCAAATGGCGCTACTATCACCATGTTTGCGTCAGGCAACTGCACAATCGAGGCAACACAGAATGGCGATGATACCTGGGAACCGGCAACACCCGTCTCGCAAACGATTAGCCTGGTAGTGCCGCCTAAACAGCCGCAAGTTATCGATTTTCCAGCTCAGGTTCCGTTGTTTCAGGATGCGATACTGGGCGCGTCATACCCTCTGTCTCCTGAGGCAGCAGCCTCCTCGGGGCTTCCTATTTCATACCGCGCCTTGTCATCCGGCGTCTGCACGCTCAGTGGCATTACCGTCACAATAACCGGAGCGGGCGCGTGTCAGATCGAAGCGTCACAGCCGGGTGATGACAATTACCTACCCGCCGTGCCGGTAATACAGTCCGTTCTTCACATCCTGACGCCACCCGGCCCCGGCGTACCGACCAAGCCGGGATTACTGTTCGATCCCCAGGATTCAGAGCTCTTTTCGGCGGGCACGACCTTCGTGCTGTCACCCGCAGCAACCACCACTCAAACGCCTGTTGATCCTCAACCGGTGATCGTTTACGTATCGAGCACTCCATCGGTGTGTACGATTCCATTTCTGGGAAGTCTCGAGGTAACCATGCTCACCCTTGGAGACTGCACTATCATAGCGGCGTCCGCCCCGAACAGCCTTTACTCTATTGGTGGACCAGTGGCTGGCACGGTCAATATATACAAGCTTGCAATCCCTGCTGTACCGGTTCCGACGCTGCCGCAGCCGCTGCTGTGGTTGCTTGGCGCGCTCGCCGCCGCAGTCGCGGCATCGAAGCTTCGTAGAGGTACACAAAAATTAAGTGCTTGAGGAGTCAGGGTGAATCGCTGGTAAGACCAGACTGAGCAGGAGGTAATATCGGCTCGAATTCTGTGTCGTTTTTAGGTATTCATTCGCCGATATTGCCACTATCAACGCGTTTGGTTGGCAGCTTCAATTTTTCAGTCCACTACAACAGGCTGCTAAACATCCGGTTTTCGCAAGGGCTGCCACCGAGCGCTTCAAATTCCTCAAGGTTCCAGTACCGGGTGTCTTTGAGCAGGCAGTCATACATCTGGCTGTGTGAGTCCGCATCGGGGAAACGGGTGTCACTGAGCAGGCGCTGATGCAACACGGCCAGGGTAATGGCCTTATTCGTCATTCGAATACCGTGGTCTTTTTCGTCATCAAAAATGATGTACTTGTCGCCCTCGGCAGATTCGTTGGACCAGGCGCGCCACTCGGGCAGGGTGCCACTGCGGCCCCTGCCCGGTGTGCTGCTGTAGGCAAATTCTGCCCAGTATGAGGACATGCTTTTGGACAGAACATCGCGACCTGGAATATTGTTTTCATCAAACATCAGCTTGCTCATAAAGCTGTCGTCGAACATGCCAAACACAAAGGGAATTTCAGAAGCGTGGGCCGCACCCATCAATTCCTGCATGTCGGTGCCGGCAATAGTAGGCAATTCGTCCCAATCGAAGCGGTAGGCATAGACCGGGTCGTTTTGGCCATTACTCATGACGATGGCCACTTCATCAACGCCAAGTGCTTTAATAGTGTCATTGATATAACTGGTATAGGCCTGGTGGTGAGGCTTGTCTTTGATTCTTGGGAAAACGCCGAATTTACTCTCGACAAAGGTGTCATCCATGGCGGCCAGCATTTTGAATTCATCGCGCGTACTGCCCAGTATGGTGGGGACATCGTTGTAGTCAGCGCTGTTAGCAAACACCTGGATCAATTCCCGTGAGGGAATCACGGTACCGTCTGCCAACAATTGCGGCACGCTGGGCAGCCCCATCGCGCCGCCGAAATCGTAGATGGTTAGAACCTCTTCAGCGCTTTTGCCCCGCAAATAGTTACTTATTTCAGCGCTACTCATACCGTTTTGATATTTTGTAGCCGCATGGCGGTCAGCCGCCAAACCATCGGTCACCAGAAAACTGTTCACAATCTCTTTACTGCTGTATTGGTCACCCGGCTCAGTATCAGTCACATAGTTTTGAGCACGGCTCAGCTGAGTGGTTTTGGTGGTGATGCCGCTCTGCACGATGGCCTTGTTAAAAAGCCCTTTCGCCAATGGTGAGGCCAGTAATACAAAGGTATTCATGCCGCCAGCGGATTCGCCAAACAAGGTCACGTTATCCGGATTGCCACCGAAGGCCTCTATATTGTTCTGCACCCACCCCAGCGCGCGGATGGTGTCGAGGTTGCCGTAGTTGCCGGATTGATCTTCAGCGGAACCATGTTGGTTTAGTGCCGGATGGGAAAACCAGCCAAAAGGACCGAGACGGTAGTTAAACGTGACAACAATAACATTGTGGGTATTCGCCAATTGGGTACCAGAATATTTGAACTGGTTGGCGTAACCCACCATGTTGCCGCCACCGTGCACATACACCATCACCGGCAGACGCTGATCTCCCCCGGGCACGGCGTCGGCTGCAAAGGCCGGCGCGAAGATGTTCAGTTTGAGGCAATCTTCTGAGCCAATTGGCTTGCCCCACTCGCTGGGGGGGCGAGCCTCCATCTGCGAGCCAAATTGTTTGCAAAAATCCCCTGCCTGTAGCGCCTGCAGAGTGCCCTGCCAGGGCTGCGGCGGCAGCGGTGCGCGCCAGCGCAACTCGTTAACAGGAGGCTGTGCATAGGGAATACCCATCCAGGTGTGAGCGCTATTTTGATCAACAAACCCGACCACTTCGCCATACGCCGTACTACGTTTGGTGGCGTTGTCGGCCACCTGCCGGCTTTGACCGTAGTCTTCTCCGGTGTGGTAGAGCTGATAGCCGAAGTACCCAATGGGCAGCGCGAGCAAGACGATGCCCACCAGTAGTACTTTGATGATCTTGCCTAACATTGCAGGGCCCTGTAGGTGGAAAGCTTAATGTTAGCGCTGCGCGCTACCAGCTATAACCGGCGCGCACGCCGTAGGTTCGTGGGGCTGCAAACCCGGCAGTGGCGATGCCAATGTTAGAGAGGGACACCATCACCTCTTCGTCGGTGAGATTTTTGCCATAGGCAGAGACAAACCAGTTCCCCTGCGGTGAAGTGTACATCAGGTTGAGATCTACTTTTGTATAGGCTTCTTGTTCGCTGACATCTTCATTCCTGAACGTGAGGTAGTGGTCATCCACAAAATATACCAGGCCACCCGCTGCCACACTGCCCTTGTCTCCCAGATTCCACTCATGTCGATAGCCCACAGTTGCTGTCCAGCCGGGCGCTTTATTCAATTCGTTACCCGACCAATCGTTAGTTACGTCATTGACTGGGTCATACAATTCGAAGTCAGTAAATTCGGAATGAAGGTAGGAAAGTTGCAAGCTAAAGTGATCATAGGCGGTAGCCAGATACTGCGTTGAAAGCTCGGCGCCATAGATATCGGCAGCACCGGCATTACGGGTAACCGAGCCCTGAGCGCCTCCGGGAAGACCCGCCAGCGGCTCGGTCTGTGTAACCTGAAAATCTTCGTAGTCATAGTAGAATGCTGCCACGTTCAGTTGTAGTCGGTTGTCCATAAACTCGTTTTTGGAACCCACCTCCCAGGACAGTACCGTTTCTTCATCATAATCGTTGGGGGCTATGCCATCAAAATAACCGCCAGCTTTATAGCCGGTTCCAACGGAAACGTAGAGCATGGAATCTTGAGTCACAAACCAGTCCAGGCCCAGCTTCCAGTCAGTGGAATCCCAATCCTCATCGGCAATATTGGGAACCTCCTGGAGTATTAAATCGAACTCCGTGATACCAACTATACTGCGACCGGTACGTGCCTTCTCATCCTGGTTGTAGCGCAGGCCTGCAGAAAAGCGCAAGTTTTCGGCAAAGCTGTAATCTATCTGACCAAAAACAGCCGTCGATGTTGCTTCCACTTCCGGTTGATCAAAGGTCAAATCGCCCTTGGGTAAAGGGGCCGGAAAGATCTCCAATAGATCGGCCAATATGAAAAATATATCCTGCTCTTCTTTGAAGTAGTAAGCGCCCCCTATCCACTGCAGCGCACCCCCACCACTGGAAGCGAGTCGTAATTCATGGGTAAGCTGCTCCATGGAATTGTCGACCGCAAGCGAGGCTCCCAACAGTGCGCTCTGTCCCGCCGCCGCGCCGCCTGCCGAATACTCGGTTTCGCGCGACGCCGCCATATAGGTCAGGGTCGCGAAATCCAGATCCCAGTTCAACTCGAATTTGATGCCTTTGTCTTCTATGTCACTGTAGCCAGAGGCAGTGGTCTCAACAGTGAATACCGCATCCGTCGGTACGTCACGCTGATATGGCGGTGCACCTTCTTTGCTGAGGGAATCAACGCTGAGCAGCATAGAGAGATTCTCTGTAGGTTGGTAAAGCCCGTGCAGGCGGAAGCCCTGATCATCTGCCGAGTCTCCTTCGCTAAGAGACTCACCGGTTTCAAAGTGGACTGCGTCGTAGTAACCGTCTCTGTCATCGGTGAAAAAAGCCGCTCGCATCTGAAATTGTTCGGATATCGGCACATTGAGCATGCCCTGGGTATAGACGCGGTCATAATTACCTGCGTTGAGTTCAAGGCTCGCAGAAAACTCTTCCTCTGGTTTATTGGTAATGACGTTGATACTGCCGGCGGTGGCATTACGACCATAAAGCGTGCCTTGAGGTCCGTTCAGTACCTCCACACGCTCCAAGTCATAAAAAATGGCCCCGGCAGCTATCGGGCGCCCCAGATAAATGCCATCGACATGAAAGGCCACGGCCGGATCACCCGCTTCTACGTTATTGGTGCTGTTAATACCGCGTATGGCAATTTCGACATTGGAGCCAGCTTTAGCAATATGCAGATTGGGCACTCTGCCATTGAGATCCGCGGCATCGGTTACTACGCCATTGGCGAGAATTTCTCCGGTAAACGCTGTAATGGCGATAGGTGTTTCCTGGACCGAGGTGCTGCGCTTTTGCGCCGTGACAATAATTTCTTCCAGTGCCAGTTCTGTGTCTGGCGGCAGTCTTACCTCTTGCGCTAATGATAAAGCCGGGGAGATTAAAACAAAGACGGTTGTGGCTATAGCAGCAGTCAGCAGGCGTGGTTGGGATACAGTCATTTAAGACACCTTAGTCATTATCAAACTTCTGGGCTAACTGTATACCGACAACCTGTTAAAGCATATGGACCAAAAACCCAATATATGGACTATCCTCTTATTTTATTTTATCTGCTGGGCGCTATTGATAAATCATTAAACGCCAGGCCAATATTGTGTGAAAAAACTGGAAAAATAGACTATTAAACAATTATAGTGCGCTTATACCAGTCGATAATTGTAGCAAAATAGTAATATCAGAATTGCAAAACATGGATATTTAATGACTAGCACTCCCATAATTCGGCACGCTAATATCGCCTGGAAGGTGTTTCGAGGGCAGCCCGTCACACTCGCTGCACTTAAGGAATCGATGCTGAGGATGTCCGGCGATCATCACGGAAACCTTACCGAGCGCACTGGGCAGCTGTATTTTGAGCAGGTGGCCGCAGGTGGTTTTTCTTCACAGCCCGCGGTCCCAGCTTTAATCAAAAAATGGAAAAACCTGTTCGAGCCCATCTTGCGCCTGTCAGAAAATGAAGCACTGCGCTTTTTGATCGATGCAGGCAAGTGCCTCGAACTAATGGACGACTTATTTAAAGATCATTCACTGTCCGCTGTAACGAAAATGGTACGGGGTGCCAGCAATGACATCGCTACCTACAGACCTGCCGGAAAACTGCGCGGCTGGAGCCTGAACTTGTCAGTGAGTGGCACAGGCCATTACAACTGTATCCGTCGCGAACTGTTTGCAGAGCCCGGAGACATGGTATTGCTATCACCAGATGCCATGTACGACTACCGACGGGCGCAACACGCTTCCCACTGGACCCACGACTGGGTTTACTTCCAACCCGACTCGAGAATACTGGACTGGCTGAACTGGCCCGAGGTTGGCCCACATATCTATCACCTGAAAGCGCCAGACGCCGACTACCCCGCTATCAAGGCTCTGTTTGAAAGTACCCTGGACTTCGATCCCCTGGCAGACAGCCGTTCAGAGGCGCTGTTACTTAACATTATCGAACAAATTTTTATCCGTTGCGCACGCTTTTCTGCGCCCGCGGGCAGCGACCCTACCGATAGCCGGATAACAAACGCTATGAACTACATAAATAGCAATTTGGAGAAGTCGCTCACCGTAGAAGACATTGCCCAGCATGTTCAACTTTCCAAAACCCGGCTCTCTTCCATGTTCAAGGCGAGAACGGGGAGCACGCTCATCAGTTGGCGCGAAGAGCGACGTATTGCCAAGGCATCGCGTCTGCTGACACGAACCACCCTACAGATACAGGAAATTTCAAAGCAAATCGGCTACGAAGATCCCCTTTACTTTTCTCGCACTTTTTCCCGATTGGTGGGCTGCAGCCCACGGATATACCGCCAGAGTCGACAGGCGACAGTTAATCAATTCGACAATGCGATACTAAAAAGTTAACTCATCAGTACCGCCAGACACAAGATGCCGTCAATGAACCCAATTGGCGCACTGGCGATTATGCCACTGCGCCTTGTGGTGTTTATGCAAACTCTATTGCGTCTTCTGAAGCCCACTCCGTTAGTAAATGTCGTGTGTCTTGCTGCCAAGGGTGAAAGCCCTCTGTATAGAATTCTTTATAGGGCTGGAGGCCTCCACTGAAGGCGCCTTGTTTTCCGAACAGCCCCGCCAGACCTTTAAACCAGAGCTTAAGATTGAATAGCTTGCCGTCTTTGCGCAATATATAAATCAGGGCGCGCGTCAATTCCAGGGCAATAAAAAATGTCGCGCGGCGCATTACGGATATGCGCAATTTCTCAGTGCCACCCACAGCAAGGAATACATCAAACGCGACAGACTTGTGTTCCATCTCTTCCGCCGCATGCCAGCGCCACAATTCGCGCATTGATGAGTGCGCTTTGTTCATAACCGAGTCCGAACTCAATAAAAGCTCAGAGAGAACAGCTGTGAAGTGCTCAATCGCCACGGTAATCGCAAGGTTCTGTATCGGGGAGAGATTTTTCTGGGCCCACGCTAGCCGACGTGTCAGCTTCCCTTCAAGTTTTTGAAGGTCATAACCGCGTGCCGCGCAAAGTGTCTCATTATAAATCTGGTGCTCACGACGGTGAAAACCCTCCTGACCGCAGAAACCTCGAACGTGTTCCTGCAAAACCGGATCGGTAATGTCTTGTCGATAGTGACGCACGCTGTCGATGAAAAATTTCTCGCCCGCCGGAAAAGTAATCGACATACCGTTAAATACGGCAGTGAGAAATGCATTGTCATCCAACCAATCGTGTTGCAGCGCAGCAGCAATATCGTGAGACCGATTGCGCGGCTTGATCTCTACCCCGGACGGCGTGCTTGCCTGTTTTGTTGTCGACGTGGCACCGACAGTTTCAGGTATGGAGGCGTCCACCGCCGAATCGGTTTGGGTATTTAATGTTTGTAACGTAGCAGGCATTGCTCAACTCCTGTGGCATTTTCAAAAATGTGATGATGTTGCCGTGAATGAAGAGTGGCTATCCTAGTTGACAGATCGAGCTTAAAGGGAGTTATATACCGTCATTGTTTGGGTTAATTACCGTCAATTATAGGGTTATATACGGTCAATAATCAGGTTAAATACCGTCATGGAGATAGCAGATGCATGCTTATTACATTTCGACCTTGCTACAGGTTCTGGATTCCCTGGGCGTATCACGCGAGCAGTTGATGCGCGATACCGGCGTTGCAGATCAGGAATCGCTGACAGCGATGAGCCTGACCGCGCGGCAGCTGGATACGGCGTGTACTAACGCGCTGACCTTGTCACAGGATCCAGAGTTAGGATTGAAGTTCGGCAGCCGAATCAGTATTGCCTCACAGGGAATATTTGGCTACGCCTTGATGACCAGTGAGACTATAGGTGATGCGCTCAAGCTGCTGGTGCGATACAACCGAGTCATACTGCCAAGCATTGGAATTGAAATACACCGAGGGGAGAGTGAACTGGAGCTTTGGGTCAAAGCGGCCCATTTACCGCAGGCGCTGCAGCGTTTCTATACCGAGGTGCTGTATGCTGCAATTATCAACAGCGGCAGTATTTTGCTGGGTCGTCAAACCGCGATAATTAATCTGCAGCTTAACTATGCTCCCCCATCAGATCTGCAGCTCTATCATACGATCTTTGGTCCTGATGTCCGTTTTAATGCAGTGCGTAGCGCAATGTTCTTCGATTACGCGAGCCTTGATTCTGCAATCTCCACCTCCAACCCTATAGCGCGGGATATTTTTCGGCGGGAGTGCGATCGACTCATATCGCGTGGGTCTGAGGGCGGCATGGTTAGCGAGCGTGTTCAGCAAATACTATTGCAGGCGGGTTCTGAGTTTCCAACCAGTGCGAAGGTCGCCGCATTACTTCATATGAGTGAAAGCACATTGCAGCGTCATCTGACGAGGGAAGGTCACCGCTATCAGCAGTTGCTAGATCAGGTTCGATATCGACTGGCACTGGAATATCTAAACGGCACTACCCTGCCCGTCGCAGAAATCGCGAGCCTCCTTGGCTTCAGCGATGCGACAAACTTTCGCCGTTCTTTTAAGCGCTGGTCAAATTCTACGCCTTCTGCCGTTCGTACCGCGGGCGCTTAAGCGCAGAAGCCTCAAGGGTTACAGTGATGCCACGCTGAACCAAAATTTCACAGACTCCATTTGTACCGTCAGCAGGGTCAGGGGAGAGATTCACTCTTAACAGGCCGTTTATGTGCCCTATAGTTAGAAATGCTACGAGCTTGAAAGTCGGTATGCGCAAAGGAGCAATGCAGTGCTTTGCGCCTAACAATTCAGGGCGACGGACACCCCGTTTTACCTGAAGTTAGAATTTGAGCAGTGAATCAAAAATCACCGAAGGATTTTTCCCCGAAAAATACGCTATGAATCTAACGCGCGACCTTTTTTCGCTGGATATTATCATTGCAGGAATTGCCAGAAAGGCCTCGGAAGCTTATTCGACACGGAGTACATAACAAGCGCTTCGCAATATCGAGATGCTAATGTGGCGCTAACTAGCTTAGAAATAGCCTATTTTCTGTCCCAGTCTTGCGGCCGGTATAATCAGTTTACGGATAATCAGATCCTGCTTGTTCGGGTTCGAAATTCGTTGCGGTCGCTCTAACGGAAAAGGCAGTTGATCCATCTGATCCTTCATTAAGCCGTCAGCCAGTAACATACCCAGCAGCGGGGCCATAACATTGCCCCAGGCATTAAAGTGCATCAGCCCGTATACTCCTGAGCCCAGTTCAAACACACCGGGAAACTCCTTGTCGCGCAGGGCGACCCGGCCAGTCCAGTAACTTTCCAATTCGATATCAAAATCCTTCGCCTGCGGCCAGGTTCTGTGTATCCAGGCCAGATGGTTTCTGAAATGCAGGTCGGCATCCTCTGGGCTAAACACGCTGGGGATCGACGAAAGAATGATCCGGTTGTTGCCGTCGATAATGAACGGATTAAGGTCTATCGGAACCTGTGCCAGCGTCGCCTTGCCCGGGTTGATGACTTCCAGGGCCGGGGGTGACAAGGGCTTGGTGGACAGGGCGTAGGCAGTTAAAGGATAAAAGTTGTCAGTCACCTGGGGAACGATCCCTGTGGGATAGGCATTGGTACAGAACACCACACGATCAGCGGTCACGCTACCCTTCGCGCTGCTAAGTTTCCAGCGCTCTCCGAGTTTACCCAGAGTCATCGCCTCGCTATTTCCATACACCTGTGCACCCTTTCGCACAGCAGCTGTAATCATGCCATTGGTGAACAAATAAGGATTAACACGCCCACCCGATCGATACAGCACACCATAGGGGTAATAGCTGGAGCCGGTCATTCGCTGCATGTCTTCGCTATCCAGCAAGTCCACTTTCTGCCCCTGCTCTTCCTGCCAGAATCTCGATGAACGCTTGTAATCTTGAAAAGTACTCTCACTGCCACAGGCATTGAGGTAGCCCGTCTGTTCAGCATCGCAATCGAAACCGTACTTGGCTGAAAGGTCAAAGGGCATGGCATGGTGCTCCCTGAACAATGCCAGAAAACGTTTGCCTCCATCGGGGAAACTCCTGATGGCTTTGACGTCCTTCAGGGTGGGCAATACGTGTCCCGCGTTGCGACCTGACGCGCCCCAGCCGGGCTGGCGTGCCTCCAACACGGCGACCTTCACCCCAGCTTCCGCCATATGCAAAGCGAGAGAACTGCCCGCGAGACCGGCACCCACCACAACCACATCCGCGCTAAGGTCTCGCTCCAAAGTGGGGTAATCCACGATATCAGAAATATGATGGGTCCAGCCGCTGCAGGAGATTGGCGCGGTACCCATTTCGTAGCTGTTGTTCACTCTAGACAGTTCGGTAGAGCCGAGTCGCGTGGGGTTAATAGCAGTATCATCCGCTGAGCAGCCATAGAGCGTCGCACCCGCCACTGCCACTGCGGAGCTTTTCAAATACTCTCGTCTATTTATAGGCCTCTTGCCGGCCATCCTCAGCACCCCCAATCATTCAATCACCCAATGACCCAATGACCCAATGACCCACTATCATTCAAGTAACGGTCAGCGCATTTATGCCCTTTAAGTCCCTACCCCTGGCAATATGTCAGACAAGTACGGTGCTGACATAAATGAATGCGCAACGCGTGACCAGAGCCTAAATCTATCATGAGAGCCGGACGAAGTGGCTAATCCATCGCTCCAAGGTTTTGATAAAAGACTCCCTGATAAACAACTGCCCTGACTTCGATGTCTTTCAACTGCATCGTATCGGCCTTCAGTGGATTGCTTCCCAGAATGGTAAAGTTGGCTTTTTTACCAGTTTCCAACGAGCCAAGCTCTTGTTCTAGATTCAAGGCTCTAGCGGCATCAATGGTAATGGCTTTCAATGCGTCATATACCCGAATTCGTTGGTCCTGCGACATCCGGGTGCCCTCGGATGTCTTGCGGTTTACCGCGGTCCAGGCCAGTGTCAATGGCTCGGCAGGCGCCATTGAAAAATCTGAATGGAACGACAAGGGTATGTCTCTATCAACCAGCAACTTGAGTGCCACCAGATTCTCGGCCCGCTCTGGGCCCAGCCCATGCTCGCCATACTTGTCAGCTAACGCCCATAGGTAATAGGGGTTCACCGATGCCTCCATTCCTAATTGAGCCATCTGATCAGCCATGTCGTTCGTGAAATATCCCATGTGATGAAGCGTTAAACGATGATTCTTTCGAGGGTATTCCTTTTGTAGTCGCGCCACCTGGTCAATCACCATTTGCTGGCCCAAATCACCGTTGGCATGAACATGGATTTTGTAGCCGTTTTTCCAGTAAAGCGTTATCTGCTCACTGAAAAGATCAAGGGGAGTCATCCATTCACCCTCGTGCCCATCGGTATAGCCATCTTTCATTTGCATCAACTGCGAATAAATCGCCCCGTCGGCGAAGAGCTTTACTTGCTTGGGCAGAAAACTGATGTTCGCCGTATTGTGTTCATCAGCCGCGGCCAGGGTTTCCATGAATGCCATGGCTTCTTGATTTCCACCCTTCATTGCGTACAGCTGAGTGCCACTGGGAATCAAGTAAACGTCGTAAGGAGGATTGCTCGCCATCTCGGATTTCAGGAGCGATAGTTCCGTTTCGAAGTCTGAGCTTGGGAAGCCCGGTTCAGCAATCGTTGTTATGCCATTTTGCCGAAGCAGCGTGGTCATAGTCGCTAACCCCGCCAGGTACTTTTCAGGTTTTATAAGCGTAGGCGCCATAACGGGAACCAGTGCGAGCCAGCCTCCCTCATAAAAGTGTCCCTGGTCCCAGTCGACCTGAGGATTACCCTCGAAATCGGCTTCTTTTATGCCCAAAAGCGCGATCGCCGCGTCGTTAAGATAAATCTCATGAAAAGACCGGTGGATGATTCCAACGGGTTTATCGCCGGCTATCTGGTTCAATATCTCCCTGGAAAGGGAGCCATGCCAAAGTTGGTGATATCCCCAGATAAAATACATTTCGCCAGCAGTGGCATTTGCCTTGATGGACTGAGTAATTCGCGCCCGGTACTGCTCTTCGCCGGATACGCCTGTTTTTACCCCAGAGGGCAACTTCCAGTCGTAAGGAGCAACGATCTCGTTTTGCAGCATGATCGCAGCTATCGACGGATGTAAATGTGGCTCAATAAATCCTGGGAGCAGAGTCGCACCTCTGAGATCAAAATCGACTGTCTGCTTGGGTGCTCTGTCCCTGGCTTCGCTGAGGGTGCCCACAAAAACGATGTTGCCGCTGTGCTCAATCAGCGCTTCGGCGAACTGCGGTTCATCGCCTTCCATCGTGAGCAGCTTGCCGCTGTGATAAAGCGTTGCAGAGCGAGTCGATTCGTTTACCGTGTCAGCCGCAGACACCTTGAGTAAAAGCGGACTCAGGAGCATCGCCAGCCAAATAAGTGATCGAGTTTTCATGGCCGGATGCTCCAAAACGTCTGCTTTCAAAGTGAAGGCAATACTTTAAATTCCTATCGAACGGCGATCAATGGCGATTTGCAGAAAGTCTGGCGGTGGACAGTGCGGCTGTTGAGGTATTGCCAAGTTAAGATCGCGCTGGCAGACAGCCACTGCTTGTTGTAAGCAGGCGCGCTGCCACTTTCAGCGAAAGTGTCGATCCTGCGATCACCCTGTAAAACTCTAGAACGCTGCCCAACTGCCTTCTGATCAGGCTTGAAGTCCAGTTTTTGACACAGTTTCTTGCCATGATTGCGAGCCGTACCCCGGCAAAGGATAATTCAGCGACTGGAGAGTCCGTTCGCTGTGCGCTACAGTCACCCTAATACAATAAAATAAAGCTTCAGAGGGAAAACCCAGTGCCATCCATTTTTCGAGTCAACCAACATCTGCTCACGGCCGCCACGGTCCTGGTCATTTCCTGCACTGTATTTGCCGGCGACAAGGGTCCAGCGGACGTCGATGCCCAGCGCCTGCTCAACGCTGACAACGAGCCCGGCGCCTGGATGTCTTATGGACGCGACTATAGCGAACAGCGCTTCAGCCAACTGGACGAAGTCAGTACCAAGACTGTGGACAAACTGGGGCTGGCCTGGAGCTTTGATCTCAATACTAAACGCGGGGTGGAGGCAACTTCCATCGTGGTCGATGGAGTGATGTATACCACTTCTGCCTGGAGCATTGTGCACGCTTTAGATGCTCGCAATGGCAAACTGCTTTGGACTTTTGATCCCGAGGTGGCCAAGGACAAGACCCGGCATGCCTGCTGTGACGCGGTGAACCGCGGCGTTGCCATCTGGAAAGGCCAGGTATTTCTGGGCGCACTGGATGGTCGCCTGATAGCCCTTGACGCTGCCACTGGAAAAACCAACTGGTCTGTCGCTACGGTAGACCCTGAACTCCCCTATACCATTACCGGTGCACCCAGAGTTATCGATGGCAAGGTCCTAATCGGTAACGGTGGTGCGGAATTCGGTGTCCGCGGTTTTCTTGGAGCCTACGATGTAGATAACGGGGAACAGCTCTGGCGATTTTACACCGTACCGGGCAACCCCGAACTGGGCTTCGAAAACGAGGCGATGGAACTAGCCGCAAAGACCTGGAACGGCAAGTGGTGGGAACTGGGCGGTGGTGGTGGCACCGTCTGGGATGCCATGGCATACGATCCTGAGTTGAATCTACTGTACATCGGCGTAGGCAATGGCACCCCCTGGAACCGCGAAATCCGCTCGCCTGGTGGCGGTGATAATCTGTTTCTGTCATCGATTGTCGCGCTTAAGCCCGATACTGGTGAGTATGTTTGGCACTACCAGACAACACCTGGCGAGTCCTGGGACTACACCGCCACTCAACATATTATTCTCGCCGATATCCCGATCGAGGGGAAAGAGCGCAAAGTGCTGATGCAGGCGCCCAAGAATGGCTTCTTCTACGTGCTCGACCGCACCGATGGCAGCCTTATCAGCGCCAACAATTACATCGACGTGACCTGGGCTACTCACGTTGATATGAAAACCGGCCGACCCGTTGAAGTACCGGGCGCACGTTACGAAGACAAGCCATTCGTTATTACCCCTTCCTACCTCGGTGGGCACAACTGGCATCCCATGTCCTACAACCCCGACACGGGGCTGGTGTACATTCCAGTGTTGGACTTCCCCGCGGCTTATGGTCAACCCGAAGAATTTAAGTATCGCAGCGACAGTGCCAACCTGGGAATCGATGGCATTGTTGGCAGTCTTCCGGATGACGCCGCTGAGCGCGCAGCTTATGGAGCCGCAGTCAAAGGCCGCCTGCTGGCATGGGATCCGCGCACCAATAGCGAAGCCTGGCGAGTAGAACACAAGGGCACGTGGAACGGCGGCACGCTCAGCACCGCGGGGGGACTCGTCTTCCAGGGAACCGCAGACGGTAACTTCGTCGCTTTTCGCGCCGACAATGGCAAGCGCCTGTGGGAGTTTCCGGCACAAACTGGCATCGTTGCGCCAGCAATGACCTATGAAGTCGATGGCGAGCAATACGTCTCAGTGGCAGTCGGCTGGGGTGGCGCTTTTGCCCTGGTATTTGGCGAATTTGTGCAGGCCGAGAGCCTGCCGAATGTCAGCCGTGTACTCACGTTTAAACTGGGCGCAGACGGCAGTTTGCCCGCAGTTCCCTGGAAGCCCAGTGTGGACTTCAATCCACCAGAGCAAACAGCAGACGATGGCGAGATACGCCAAGGGTTTGCTCTGTACCAGGACATTTGCATGGGTTGTCATGGGCTAAATGCAGTATCGGGCCTACTAATCCCGGATCTGCGAGGATCAGGCTATCTGCATCAAGCCTCGGCCTGGAACAAAGTTGTACGAGAGGGAATGTTGAGTGAGCAGGGCATGCCTGGACTAGGTGAAATCGTCAATCAAGAAGAAGCTGAAGCTATTCGCGCGTACGTGATCCAGCAAGCCTGGCGCGGAAAACAGCTACAGGCTAGTAGCCCGTAATCGCGACCCAGGTGCCTCTAGCGGCCTGCCTCTAACTGGTGAGTTCGACTGCCAGTCTCGCCCGGCTGGACATCAGCTGCAATAAATTTCTGCAGCGATGCCGTTGGCAGTTAGTTAGCCACGGGCTTAGCTTATTCAGATGGTTCATTTTCACTACCCGGTTTCGCCCGTTGAGCTGACGTGTCCTGAGCGGGCTTAGAATTCGCGTGTTTCCCCTACGCTCAATACCCAAGCCCCCGTGACGCCAAGCTCAGTGTCTGCGGCTGCATTCCTGAAGCGCTGCGGGGGCTCGGCCAGGGGTTCGTCGGAAAGGTCAAAGGTACCAAAATGTATGGCCAACGCGGTTTCGGCACGCAAATCCTGTGCAGCAAGAACCGCCTCCTCCGGATTCATGTGCGACTCGCGCATCATCGCCCTTGGCTCGTAAGCGCCTATGGGAACCGCCGCCAGATCAAATGGCCCAAGCTTGCGTCCGATCTCCTCAAAACCGGAAAAATAGCCGGTATCGCCGGCGAAGTAGAAACGCCGTTGCTCTCCGGTCACCGCCCAAGAAGACCATAGTGCCTTGCGGTCATCGGTCAAACTGCGTTTACTCCAGTGCTGCGCAGGCAGGCAATGAACGGTAGCGCCCTTGTAGCGGGCAGTCTGTCCCCAGTCGAGTTCTTGTACGTTAGTGATGCCTTGATTACGCAAAAGATCACCGTTGCCAAGAGGCACAAAAAATACGGTATCGGGACTGCGCCTGGACAAAGAGCGCAGTGTTGGTAGGTCCAGATGGTCGTAGTGGTTGTGGGAAATTAACACGAAATCAATGGGCGGCAGATCTTCCAACGCAAGACCAGGCTCTACAAAACGCCCAGGACCTATTATCGGTACAGGACTGGGGCGGTTTGACCAGATAGGGTCGGTTAAGAAGGTGACATGCTCGACCTGAACCAGCAATGTGGCATGCCCGACCCAGGTCACGGTGGGTTTGCTGTGACGAGCATTCTCCCTCAGGAAAGCCCCGTCATTAGGTATCCGCTGCGGCGCGTCCTTACCACTGCGAAAATAAGTTCCAAAACGGCGCAGCATGAAAGGAAAGCGCGTGCTGAGTGTTCCGTGACTCAGATCACCCGCCAGATTGGTAAAGCGTCCATCATCATCACGCGGCGCCCCACTGAACAGCTCGCCTGGCGCACCACCCAACAAACTGATCGGCAACAGCGTCAATGACAACAAAAAAACAATAATATAACGGCGCATATGGCAGTCTCGGTCAGTACGTTCGGCTATGGCTTAATGGGGTATAAAGCAGCACACACTGCACCACCAAGGTTTTTTGGGTGCGCGGGTATCGAAGCATCGGCCTGGCGCAAGGGTTACGCCTTAGCGCGTGCCCTCGAACACAAAGGCCGATAACGCCTCTACTTCCGACCCGCTAAGCTGGCCACCATAGGCTGGCATTGCCCCTACGCCTTGCACGACCGCCGCCTCTATCTGCGCTAAACCAGGCTTTAACTTGTCCAGGTTCGGTCCCACCAGACCTTTCGCCTGGGCAGCGTCAAGCGTATGACACACTGAACAATTGGGCTGTGACTGGGCAGTAAAAATGGCTCTACCTCTCTGTGCCGTTTTAGACAGCGTGTAGGTCTTTTCTTTGCTCGCCTGCTCAATAATCACATTCATTGGAACATCACCAGAGTCTGCTGACGCTGTTTCCGGAAGCTCGTCGACTGCCAAAATATTCAGACCGTGGTCGGCCCAGCCATTATTGCCATAACCGCGCTCATTGGGTATCGCCAATTCCGGCTGTATATCGCCCGCGCTGTCGGTCGCGCGAGTGACGTATCGATTTTCCCCAGCATCCAGGGTCACGCCAATGCTGAATGTGCGCCAGGCATTGACACCCAGGTCGGGGCCTATCCATTGCGCATCCTGCCAGCTTTTGCCGTTGTCACCAGAGACCTCTACCTTATCGGCACCACGCTCGCCAGAAAAAGCGACCCCGTAGAGCATTGCTGCCCCTGCTTTGACTGGTCGGCCATCGGCACCGGGGCCATTAAGCCAGGACTTTACAGGCATACGCCACATGGAGGGGTGCTGCAACCCACCGCTCTCACCTATGGCACGAAGTCGATAGCCGGACTGTTGAATTTTTGCAGTAGACTCTAGCGCTGTCGCGGCCAGTCTGGTCAACCACTTCACATTGTTGACGCCAAAATAGCCAGGGACCAACAGCCGCAGTGGCCCACCGTGCGCCAATGGCAAAGGCGCGCCATTCATTTCCCAAACAAGCATGCAGTCCTCGAGACCTTTTTGAATCGGTACCGAGCGCTCAACAGCGACCATTGATGCATCGATACCCTCTGGCAAGGATTCGCCACCTGTGCCTGTTAGAAATGCCGCCTCATTACTAACACCGCCAAATTTTTCAAAAATATCGGCAACGGCGACACCCGTCCACAGTGCGCATCCAGCGGCACCCACACTCCATTGAGAGCCTGAAGGGTTGTGCGAAGAATAGGCGCGCCCATTGCCTGAACACTGCAGTACTGAAGCTACCGTCTGAACGCGCATGCTTTTAAGATCCCTCAAGCTGAGGCTACCCGATCCAATACATCCTTCGACCTTGAAAGACCAGTCATCGGCTCTATCCAGAATGGACGCCGGGGGCATCGGGAGATTATTGCGTACAAAGAAGCGCGACAGAGGGGTGATAGGACCAAAGCCGAAACTACCTCGCATAGTTTCTAGTGCCCATGGCAAATCGTTGTGGATCACGAAATCTGCTGCCTGCTTGTTAACAGGCAGGGTTCGGGCTGAACTGGCAAAACTGATGGGAGTCAACGCCAGTCCCACCGACGCTGCCAAAGACTTGAGAATAAAACGACGATTTACCGCATACATACCAATCACTATCTCCTAATGCGTTATCACTGTTGCCATGCGAAGTCCTTAATTGTCTTACCGCCCAGGGCCCAGATAGTCACTGCAACAGTGCATTGCCTATACAGTGCAATGGTGACTCGCTGGCTCCACTTCTAAATTATAGATCATGCGTTCAGCGAGCAAGCATTGGATATCCACTGACCGATCATAACGCTCGGGGGTACTCGTCGGCTTATTTCTACTGATGTGCAACGATAAGATTACAGGTAAAGTAATTACGACCCCGAATATCGAGAAATCTACCATGCATGTTCCGCTTATCATTGAGGCATCCTTAAACGGTGCGACCAGCAAAGCGACTAACCCTAACGTACCCTACACGGACCAGGAAATCGTCGCCGATGCATTGTCCTGCATGAACGCTGGTGCGGCGCTCATCCACAATCACACCGATGAACCTGTCTTCGGAGGCAGCGGTGCAATGGATTACGAACGATACGCCAGACCATGGCGAGAGTTACTAAAAGAACGCCCCGATGCGATTCTTACACCCACAATGCCGGTTGGCCAGGAGGGTGTTCCAGTAGCAACACGCTATAGCCACGTGGAACGCATGGCCGAGGAAGGTTTATTAGCACAAGGCTTGTGTGATCCGGGCACTTTCAATCTGTCGATGCTGGATCAAGAAGGTCTGTTCGCGCCAACCGACATGCTGTACCGGAACGACATGCACGATTCTCGTTATTACGTTGAGGCCTGTGGTCGATTGAATATAGGCCTTAGCATTTCAATTTTTGAACCGAGCTTCCTCAAATTTGTGCTGGCCTACCACAGGGCTGGAAAGCTTCCCCCGGGCGGCCTTATCAAGTTTTATTTTGCATCTGATGAACTGCCTTTTGGAATGCCGCCCAGTATCGCCAGCTTGGAGGCTTACCTTGGCATGTTAGGAGACTGTGATCTGCCCTGGCTCGTATCGAGCTTTGGTGATGATTGTGTCCGCTGTGGAATCGCTGAAGAAGCCATAATCAGGGGCGGGCATGTACAGGTTGGTTTAGAGCCTTACGCAGGCCCCCGCCAGCCATCCAATGTAGAACTGGTCGAGGAAGTAGTGGCACTGGCAAAGCAATTTGAGCGACCCATCGCTACACCGGCCCAAGCCGCAGCTATACTTAAGTTACCCACTTATCCGGTACCTTTCGCCGCTTAGTGGCTGCACCGCCGGCCATAACGCCATCTCAACCGTTACTTTCGTTAACGAGGTGGTGCTTGGAGCGCCTATAACCACCCTGAAGTGTCCCATATTGCGTCTTAAATTGACTCGCATAATGAAAAATTATTCAAAAGCTAAGCCTGAACCACTATCAAATCACAAGGCCTCATACGGCATATTTTTTGCATGATTTAAGGGTGAGCATTAAGAAAGAACAACAGTTATACTGTCGCCGAGGAGCGGCTTTCAAATAAAAAAACGCGCCCTGACTGATACGAGAGCTCGTTCACTGCACTATAACTATAAATATAAGTCAAAGAGGAAGTTCTATGAAACATATGTCAAAGGTTGCGCCCCTGGCGGCGGCTGTCGCACTGGCCTGGACACCCACGATAGCGTCTGCGCAGATGCTCGAAGAAATCATTGTTACTGCACAGAAGCGCGCCCAAAGCCTGCAAGATGTACCCATCTCAGTGTCGGCTATGCAGGGTGAGAAGATACAGGAAGCCGGCATCGCCAACATGGCTGCCCTGGCAGATTACGTGCCTAATCTCCATATCGCTAATGCAGCGGTAAACACCAACATCTACATGAGAGGCGTGGGATCAGGCAACAACCAGGGCTTCGAGCAATCTGTGGGCATGTATATAGACGGTATCTACATGGGCCGCGGCAGACAGTATCGCAATGCATTTCTGGATCTCGAGCGAGTCGAGGTTTTGCGTGGCCCCCAGGGCACCCTGTTCGGTCGCAATACGATTGCTGGCGCAATTAATATCACGTCCGCCTCACCAACACCCGGCGACCCTGCCAATGGTGATATTGCCGTAGCCGCTGAAACCAACGGCGGCCTGATCGTAGAGGGCGGTATTTCTGGCTCTTTGAGCGACAGTTTAGCCGGGCGATTTGCCTTTAAATATCGCGAAACAGACGGCTTCGTCGACAATACTTATTTGGATCAAGATGAGCCAGAGATTGAAGAAACGGCCATGCGCGTAACATTGGTATGGCAGCCTACTGACGATCTCGACATCAACCTCAAGTACAGTAACTCAAACGAAGAACGCGTCGGCGCACCTTCAGGTGTCTGGCTCTGGCCGACACCCGCAGAGCGAGATGAATTTGTTCCTAATCGATCCGCAACTGCAGATCTGGTTTACGGCCTGATTGATACCAACTTCCCTGATTATGCCGCCGCGGCTGGTGAGGATTTTGAAACCTACAAAGATGGCGGCTACGGGTCTGGCACAGAAGTTGGCGTCGGTCGCTACCCTGACGGCGACGATGCCGAAGTTAACAACTTTGCAATGAATATCAATTGGCAGGTTGGTGACTACACCCTAACGTCGGTCACAGGCTGGTCTGATTATGAAGTGCAATCCGGCTCAGATGTCGATTGGACGCCACTGCGCCTGATCGCGCGAGATGATGACCAGGACTTTGAGCAGTTCAGCCAGGAGTTTCGTATTGCCTCACCAGGGGGTGACTTTATTGACTGGATGGCTGGAGCCTACTACGACTCGAGTGAGTTGGTGACCGATCGCCTCGTTGCGATCGACCTATCGGCGGATGATACCGTTGGAGATCTCATCGGCAGTAGTCTTAGCCCGGCGTTGCCTTCAATACCGCTGCGAGACCTTGGAGACCTTGGCGCTCCATTCACCCCTGTCACCTCTTTAATCCCTCTGATTACAAACCCGTTACTGTTTTCTGGGTATTCAACGGATCAAATAGGGCGTAATCACCTGTATGAACTGGACTCTGAGTCCTGGGCGATATTTGCCCAAGGCACAGTTAATGTCACCGATAGCTTCCGTGTCACCCTAGGTTTGCGTTATACCAGGGAAGAAAAAGACGTCTATAGTCGCCAATACCTGGTAGACGACACGTCAATCGCTGACGGTTCCAATTACAATACTCGGAGCGACGCATTTTATCTGGGCCAAGTACAAGCACAGAACTACAACACCTACGCCTACGAATACAAGGATGATCGCAGCACTGATGAATTGATTCCATCTGTTGTTCTGCAATACGACGTTGGTGATTACGGCATGGTTTATGCGAGCTTCTCTCAAGGGTTCAAGAGCGGCGGTTTTACCGCAGCAGATGACGGCGAGCCGGGCGAAGTTTCTTTTCGGGATTGGCCATGCTCGCCAGAGGCTGACGGCTCTGTAGATGTTAGTGCGTGCTACGACCCCACCATACCCAACGACGACTTCGAATTTGAAGATGAAACGGTGGACGCGTTCGAGATTGGCGGTAAGCATACGCTGCTTGAGGGCTCAATGACCGTTAACTGGGCACTGTTTTATACCGAGTACGAGAACCTGCAGACCGCTATCTTCAAGGGCGTGGGATTCACCGTCAAAAACGCTGGCTCTTCAGAGATCAAGGGTTTGGAAGTTGATACTCGCTGGGCGGCTACCGATAACCTGCAACTCGGTTTGAGTTTCGCCTGGCTTGATGCAACTTATGCAGAGTTTGGCGATGCGCCTTGTACTGCTATTCAGCTTGACGCCAATCCCCAGTGCGGGATATCGGGCAATGCGGGGAACAGCTACAACGACCTCAGCGGTGAACCCACTCTCTATGCTTCCGACACAGAGTGGTCGCTGTTCGCAGACTATAGCTACCCGCTTGGAGAGCTAGACTTGTTTGTCAGTGGTGAAGTTAACTATCGGGACGAGTACAGTCCTGCCGGTGACAACGATCCGATTGATATGGTTGACGACTATACTCGTTTAAATCTTCGAATCGGGCTGCGAGCGGAAGCTTGGGAAATCATGGCCTATGGTCGTAACCTTACCGACGAGGCAGTGATTATCCAGAGCTTCGACACGCCAACGGTTGCCGGTTCGCATTCACGCTTTATGGGTGAGGGTCAGGTAATAGGATTACGCGCTAAGTACATGTTCTAACTCAAGCGTAAGCTGAAAATAAGACCCGCACCGCAAGGCGCGGGTTTTTTTTGGCCCGAAAAGCAGGGCTACATAAATGCACCCGAAGTGAAAAACCAAGAAAAGCACGAATATCGCCAGAATCATTGAGCGAATAAGTCTCACCGATATCGATTCCCTCCCGACGACAGTCAATAAGAGCAAACTTTACTTAGCCAGTTCTCGCAATGACGATTCGTCTCTAAATTGCACCTACTGGACTTCACTAACAACCTGCAGTAGGATTGGCCTTACCACTTGACCGAACTGACGCACCTCCAACATAAAATAATATAATATTCAATAAAAACAAGCACTTAAACAGGACAATGACATGAAAGGTTTGTTGAGATCAGCGCTATTACACACGACTGTAACCGGGCTCGCTCTATCCTCGCTACTGGCGGCGGGTATTGCATCAGCTCAAACCAGGACACTTGAGGAAATTGTTGTCACTGCACAGAAGCGAGCCCAGAGCGTGCAGGATATTCCATTAGCGGTATCTGCCATCAGTGCAGAAACCATCGCCAAGCTTGGCATCGTGGATACAACCGAGTTGGTGAGACTAGCCCCCTCGCTCACCGTTGCCCAAGGCGACAACAAACAAAACAGCAGCTTTCGGTTACGTGGTATCGGTACCGATGTGTTCAGCATCGGTGTCGAACAAAGCGTCGCCTTTATTGTTGATGATGTTGCGGCGGTGCAGGCTGGACAGGCTATTTCGAACCTGGTGGACATAGAACGCATTGAAATATTGCGTGGTCCCCAAAGCACTTTATTCGGCAAAAGTGCTTCAGCGGGTGTCGTCAACATCGTAACCAAGGCACCCACCGAAACATTCGAAGGCTCGGTAGAACTCACCGCAACAGATGATGAGGAATATAAAGTGCTGGCTGCAATATCGGGACCGGTCAGTGACAATCTGGGTTACCGATTAACAGGCCATTGGAGCGATCGTGAGGGGTATATCAACAACCTCAGCATTGGTGAAGATGTCAATGATAATGAAAGCAAGGGTCTACGCGGTAAATTACAGTGGTCGGCCAGCGAAACCGTCGAAGCTGACTTTTCGGCCTATTGGTCTAAAGAAGAAACTACCTGCTGCGCGCTCACTTGGCTTGACCTAGACCCAGATGCAAAAGTGTTTGGCATAGTGCCAGGTGAAATTGCAGAGGGCATTACCCCATCAGATGAGAATTACGACTTCCGCTCGGAAGATGGGCCGGTTGATAGCAGCGAAAATTCGGGCGCTAACGTGAGAGTAAATATTGATTTGAGTGACTTTATTCTTACCTCAATCACGGCCTACGATAACTGGGAGTACGCCAACGACGGCGATGTTGATTTTTCAAATGTAGATGTCTTTGGCTTTTTTACCGGCGGAGCGGTCCAGGGCGGTTTTTTCTCTGAATCCGACACAGAGACAGATTTTATATCGCAGGAATTTCGATTGCAGTCGCCCTCCTTTGATAACTACGACTATCTGATCGGCGCCTACTACGCGAAGGCCGAGACAGACCGTTCGTTCTTGCGTAACCCGGGCTTGCCCATTATTCCTTCAGATTGGTCAGGCGTCTCTGAAACTGAAAGTTATGCCTTGTTTGGACAGTTTACCTGGCGTTTTACAGAGGCCACCAGCGTCACTGGCGGGCTGCGCTTTAATAATGAAGACATCTCGGTCGACTATCTCGATCAAATCAACTCTCCCGACCAAACAGTATCTGGCGATGACAGCGATTCCGAGGTTTTGGGCAGCCTTTCCTTACAGCATTTTTCGTCTGATGAAGTGATGTTTTACGCCAGATACGCACAAGGTTATAAGGGACAGGCCTACGACATCACTTCCGGATTTACGCAAGTTAAAGCTGACAATCCGGTGGCACCAGAAACATCGGACTCTTATGAAATTGGGGTCAAAAGCACGTTGTGGGATCAACGACTGTTGCTTAATGCGACTGCGTTTTACACCAAGTACGAGGACTATCAGGCTCAGAGCACTGCTGTAACCCCTGATGGCGAACTTGTAGTAAACATCAATAATGTGGGTGAGCTTGAGACTCAGGGAATAGAGCTGGAAAGTAAGGTATTACTTGGAGACAGTCTTACGCTGGCATTCAATACGTCTTACATCGATGCCGTCGTAAAATCTTTTGAGGGTGCTAACTGTTTCCCTGGCCAGACAGAGGCACAAGGCTGCTCTGGCGGTACGCAAGATATTGTCGATGGAGAACTGCCTAATGCGCCGGAGTGGAAGTACAGCATTATTGCCGATTACAGTAATGACTTGGGCGATATGTCTTTTTACGGCTTCATCAATTTTTCCTACACCTGGCAGGATGATCTCAACTTTTCACTTAACCAAAACCCGTTAACAAAGCACGACAGCTACGGAGTAGCAAACCTGAACCTGGGTATTAACGAGAAAGCCAGTGACCGCTATCGCGTGACACTCTTCGTCAACAACCTGACCGATGAAAATTATCGCTCTGGTATTGGCGACCTGCGGCAGCTTTATGGCGGAGCCACTTCACTGACGAACATCTTCGGAAGAGGCTCGCAACGGTATGCTGGCGTGCGTTTAAAATTCAACTTTTAACAACGCTCCATCAGTCTGCGGTCGGCTATTGAGTTTAGCGCGTTAAATCAGCCGAACCGCAGACCTGCCCTGGTAAGGGGCAGCTGCACGCAATAATGCATCGGGCCAACGACGGCATTCCACAAGCGGATGCTGGCTATCGCAACTACCCCTGAGTGGGGTTTCCCCTGTTATTCCTCCCGAGACCAGTGCCAGTCAAACACTGCGCACTTGGGTGGCCATATCAATGATTTGCTCACTACCGATGTTTCATTTGTCCTATACTGACGGTAGAAATTCGCTCGGGGTGCCCTAATGAGTAGACTTGCCAACCGAATCAGTGCCGGACACTTTGTTGTCACCGGCGAACTGACACCGCCAAAAGGTACAGATATATCCGGCCTTAAAGCACGCGCCGAACTACTAGCCGACCATATCGACGCTTTTAACGTCACCGACTCTCACGCCTCGAAGATGAGCCTTTCACCCATGGCTGCTGCCCACGAGCTGACGGTGCTGGGAGTTGAACCGATCCTGCAGATGACCATCCGCGACCGCAACCGCATTGCCCTGCAGAGCGATATGCTCGGCGCCTGGCTGCTGGGTGTGAAAAATCTGGTGTGCATGGGGGGCGACCCCCCACACCTGGGAGATCACCCAGAGGCCAAGCCGGTGTTTGATATATCGACAGAGGACCTCATCCAGGCCGCAGGCAATCTGAACAACGGCAAGGACATGATGGATAACTTGCTCAGCGGCAGCACCGGGTTTCATATCGGCGCAGTGGTAAACCCCGGAGCGGAAGACCTCGACAAAGAGATTGCTCGACTAGAGTCCAAGGTGGCCGCAGGCGCAAAGTTCTTTCAAACTCAGGCAATTTTTGATGCTGATCGGTTTGCCGGCTTCATGGAGCGAGTCAGTCACCTGGATATCGCAATTTTAGCGGGTATCATGCCGATCAAGTCGGTCAAGATGGCCGCCTTCATGAATGAAAAAATCCCTGGCATCGATGTTCCTGATCATGTGATCGATCGTATCGATGGCGCCGCAGATACTGTCAAGGAAAGCACTGCAGTTGCCGCTGAAATCATCAAAGAGATAAAGCCAATCTGCCAGGGGATTCATGTGATGGCACTGGGTTGGGAGGAACACATTCCCGGAGTACTTCAACTTGCCGGTGTCACACGCGAAGAATAAACGGCCAATACGCAGCAGATATCTCGCAATTTTTCTGCCCAATGCTGCGACCGTACCCTCGCCGCTTCATGGGACTGCCTGTCGCCAGTCGCCGCATAGCCCATCCCACCCCCGGCATAAACAGCAAGCATAACGCCCGTATCAACCGTGGTTGATGGCGGTTCTAGAACCACTAACCGGGTTCTCAGGCAATCGCTATATTGCGCATGGGCTTTTTATTAGGGGGCGGCAGTTGGGGCTGAATACACTAACTTGCCCTTCTTATACGTTGCCATTATTTGAATGTTCTTGATCGCCACAGGATCGATGGTCAGGGGGTTTCCATCAAGGATCACCAGGTCTGCCAGTTTGCCGGGGGATATTGAGCCTTTACTGTTTTCTTCGCCGTATTGCCATGCGGCATCAAGCGTAATGGCCTTGAGAGCCTGGCGTGGACTTATGCGCTCGTCCGGTCCAATCACCCGGCCTGTACGAGATAGCCTGTTAACTGCTGTCCAGACCGTGAACAGCGGGTCAAGAGGCGTCACCATGTAGTCGCTGTGATTAGTGAAATGAATACCGAGCTTAGCAGCGCTTTTCATCGGGCTCAGAAAAAAAGCTCTTTCTTCGCCAAGATTTTCTACATGAACATCGCCCCAATAATACGCATGGTTGCTAAAAAACGCCGGCACCATTCCATAGCGAGCGTAGTCCTCCAGCTGATCCTGGCGTATGAATTGAGAGTGGATGATTACCGTACGCGAGTCTTCCCCCGCCAGGGCTGCATACTTTTTATGTGAGTTCAGCAGTATATCTACTTCTGCATCAGCATTGGCGTGCACAAATGCGCGCAGGCCAGCGCCATAAACTGACGCTATTAAGGCATCCATTTCAGCGGGTCCAACGATCGGCTCGCCGCGCCAATCTGACTCACCTGAAGGGCTTTGAGTTAAGTACGGCTTTGTAAAAAAGGCAGTTTTGCCCTGTGGCGATCCGTCGCCGACAATTTTAATGCCTGCGAGCTTCAGGCCACCGTTGTAGTGCGCATAGCTTGCTTTTTCCTGGGCAAATTGCGGAATTTCTGCGTAAGAACCCAGCACTGCCAGGTCCAGATAAAAATCACCGCGTTTGGCTGCCGCCTTGTAGTCTAAAAATTCACGGTAGTGAGTAATCCCATCCTGCGCTGTGGTTATGCCATTGGACGCATAAAAGGCTTGTGCGAGCTTTATGTTGTCGGCTCGCTGTTTCGGGCTGACACTCGGAATCGCAGCGGCTGCCGGAAACCATGCAGTTTCCATTATCAATCCCAGAGGCTCACTGCCCCCCTCGCGGCGCACAATAAGTCCGCCATCTGGCGTGGGCGTGTCCGCATCATAGCCAATAGCTTCAAAGGCTTTGCTATTGAGTACCGCGCCATGAAAAGACACGTGAATAATGATCACAGGGTTATTGGGAAATATTGTGTCAATGTCGTCGCGGGTGACATGACGACCTTCGTCCAGAGTGTCCTGATCATACCCATAACCAATCAGCCAATCTCCGGGTGCCAGTTTATTTGTCTGAGCCTGGGCTTGAAGCTCACTAATAATATCGGCAATGTCCTTCACATTGCCCACGGGTGCGGCAGACAGGTTAGCCCAGCCCATGGCATTGACCGCCATTGAAAAGTGGCTGTGAGCATCGATAAATCCAGGCAGAATTGTGCGGCCTTGTAGCTCAAGACTCTCGGTGTGATCTCCGCGCAGCGCTTCAATTTCTTCAGTAGAGCCGACTGCCAAAATCTCTCCATCACGCACGGCGATAGCATCTGGGCTTTCTAGCATGGTATCCATTGTAATGATGGTGCCACCGGTGATAATCAAATCTGCCGCAGCGGTACTTGAGTTGCTGTCATCTTGGATCAGCTGCGCGCTATCCGTCACCTGGGCACAGCCAAGCACAATAACCGCACAAGTGATGAGAATAGAGAGATGTACTTGCCGTCGATTTTTTTTCACTTTCGCTAGTTCCTTATCCGTTGAGTCTGCACCGTGCTAATGCTTTCGCTTTAAGCCTCTCTTTGCTTCGGGCAAGCTTAGAGAAAGCCTTAATATCTATTGGTTCGAGTAGAGATAAAGTAGCTCATCATCACTTTTGATGAGTTTCCTGATCTGAGCGCCTCTGCTGTTCTAAATTCAACGTCAACTCCTCGAGTTCGGCTGTAAGTTGCTGATGAGCCGTGGTTTTTTTCAACACCTGCAACTGCTCGCGAGCAAGAGTGATATACATCAACGCATCGTCAAAACGCCCCGCCAATAGCTGCAATTCGGCCATTTCCGCCTGCCAGCCTGGCGTGGCTCTGAGTTTTGGGTCAAGGGTGGATAAGCGCTCGATAGCCGCCGGATAGTCACCTTGCTCCACCTCGAGACTTATGGCGTAACGTTGCAAGCTCGATACCGGGCCTATTTCAACCATCCGCTCATCAATTGCTAATAGCGCTGCCTCTGGGCCGTACGCTGGCATAGCAGCCAGAATACGCGCCATCGAAAGGTAATATCCAGGTGCGAGTTGGTTGTCTATCGACATGAGTCGACGATAATCCTGCAACGCAGCGTCGTACTCCCCAGCGTCTCTCAGCAAACGAGCGCGGTAATCTAGCGAAGAACGGTGCTCAGGATGCAATTTCAGGTAACAATTGAACTGGCTTCTGGCGGCAGAATAGTCTCCCTGACGGTACAGCAGTAAGCCATAGACATAGCAGACTGCTGAAGGGTCGCCTAATGTCTCCGCCGTTGAAATATCTCTTAGGGCCATTGTTGGCTGATTGTTGTCAATGTACACACGTGCACGGCGCAACAGCAGTTGCTGCTCTGGCTGGCGTTCAATCTGCGCAGTCAGAACTTCAAGTTTGTGCGCCGCAGAGGCATCTGCCTGGCAAAAGGCAGCCACAACTGAAAGGCTGCAACAAAAGATGAAAAAAGCAACTCTTGGGCCCCGGTTGATTGCCCCAAACTCTGGCAATAAACCGGTCAGTATCGGTCTGATAATTTCAGCGGGTCATGGTGAAGTAATCCAACACCGCCCCTTCAGCATTGATGAAGCTGGCCGTAAGTTGAGCGTCATTTACATCGATAACGACAGACCCTACTGTCAGATCACTGAAGAAATGTGCCGGATGAGGATAGCCCTCGGATAGGGTCGTTACCTTGCCCCCATTGCCAGCAACGGTGTAAACCACTTTGTCATCTGCACCACTGCGAGTCACCTGAGTGTATTGCTGATCGTCCTGACCACTGGCTGGCTCGCCATCATCATTGAGTTCAGCGTTTGTGGCTGGATCGTAAGTTGATGAAAGCCCGGTGTGGTCGCTCAGGTAAACGGAGCGTTCATAAATATGACTGTGTCCTGAATACGCCAAATCGACGCCATAGTCTTCAAATACAGGCGTAAACTCTTCGCGAATGGCAAAAATAGGTTGGTCTATATCAAACAACTCATCGTCAGAATCGTGGCTCCCTTTGGTATATGGCGGATGGTGGAAAATAACAATTGTCCAATCAAGGCTGTTGGCAGTTAGATCATCAATAAGCCACTGCAGCATTGCTGCGCGTTGGTCATCATCGCGAATGGATAACTGGGAGTCCAGGCTGACTACATGCACATTAGCGTAATCAAAGGAATAATACTGTTCTGTTCCACTGGCCAGGCCACCGGCCTCTCCGTTAGCTGGCAGCGTGAATATATTCAGGTAGGGCATGGTATTTGGCTCTGGATCTGGTCCGCCATTGTCCTCCTCGCCTAGCAGCTCATAACTTGAAATATCTGCTGTCCGGGATATACCAAGAGAGCCCATTTCATGATTGCCGATGGTCGGCCATAGTGATGTGGTTTGAAGTAGCTCTGGATATACCTCAAAAATAGCGCGCTGGTGCTCCAGATCTGTTCCCTGATTGTAGGCGTTGTCGCCGAGCATTAGAAACAAATCTGCTGGCTCGCCATTATCGGCCTCTACCCAAGACAGAAACCCCTCTTTGACCATGGCTGCTTCCGGCTTTCCATAACCCGCGACGCCTGAGTCTCCCACAATCCAGATCCTGGTATTGCCATCGGCAGGTAAGGCGCCCCCCGCAGGTGACGTCCGAAATTGGCGTGACGCTGCAGCACTGGCGGCACCGCCCACTGAATAATAATAGGTGGTATCCGGTGAAAGTCCGGTCAACTCGGCCTCTAAATGTCCTGTTTCCGTTTCCGTGGCTGTGGTCAGGGAATCTTCTGGCATAAAGTCTATATCAGTGCCAAAACAGACATTGTCGGCACCACCATCGCCCTCCAGGTCGCCTCGCCATTTAATAATGACTCGGTCTGTACCCAACTGCTGCAAAAAAAGCCGCTCGGGATTAATTTCTGCGCCACTGCACGCGACGGGGGCCGGTTCTGGTGGCGGCTCTGGAATAGTGTCGTTACGATCGTTATCGTCGCTGCAGCTTGCCAAAAGAATGGCTGCAAAAATGACTATCATTTTTATTACTTTCATTATAAAGACTCCGCGGTAGGGTTAGCACGCCTTAGTCATTATTAAACTTTTTAGTTAGCTGTATACCAACAAATTAAAAAAGCATATGGATCAAAAACTTAAACCATGGAATATCCTCAGAGGGCAAACCAAAGGAAAATCATCTTTCGCTGTGAGCCACACTGTTATTACCTGGCCTTAGGCCTGGTGCTTGATCGAAGTATGCCCACCAATAAACCGACGCCCTGAGCAGGTATCTTCCGAGAACCCGGTAATTCCCTATCAGCCATTAATGATCGCTGAATCCCCAGCGCTGTGACACATCAAGATGTCGATATTGCGTTTTTTTGGTCTTCGGTTTCATAGGCCTGAATTAGTTCGTACCAACCAGACCCGTTAATATTCATTGGAATGTCACCAAGTCTCTCCATAGTTTCGACGTGATGCTGCCGGCCTTCCCAGGCATCCGGATCGGCCTGCCAAGCATTTAACAAACGTTCCGCCTCTTCATAACTCTCGGCTTGGACCTCATACAAGGAGAGGTAAGCCGCCTTGGTGTCAAAATTTAAATGCGGGCCGCTCAGTTTGTAAACACTGCCCTTTTTAACCTGCGGGCATTTTGCCGTGTCTTCAATGTGTTGCTCTACAAACCATTCATCGAAAGCTACCTGATGTTTATCAGACACGGGTTCACACAAACCAATAAGCATGAAACTGGGCATAATATTTTCCTCACTTTTCTTTTTGTAAAAACACTTAACACTTTTATCAATTTATTTGCATGTTTGGAGCGATAATATATTACGCCGCTAGTCAGTGTCGGCAAACTAACTTTCTGAGGCTGCTATCGACATCAAGATTGCTGAAATTGACACAGCAATAGGGCCAGACTGCGGAAGGTATGATAGCAAGTGTCAATGGGCACGCTTATCAGTATTCATCGTTGAACTTTAGTGAGCCCAGCGATTTAACTTGGCATTGCGCTGTAATATCATCGCCATTTCACGTCATCGATTTATATTCATGAGTGCATTAATTCCCCGAGAGCCCTTTTCATACCGACAAGACACAAAAGTGCCTGATTTCAACGATAGCGGTCCGATCACTGTGGTGGATGGAGATTGCGCACTGTGTACGGTTGCCGCTCGATTGATCGCCCGTTTTGACCGCGCTGTAGAGTTTCGTATCTGCCCATTGCAAACTGAACTAGGATCTGCCTTGTTACGTCATTACGGTCTGGAGAGTTCAGACCCGGAAAGCTGGCTGTATATCGTTGATGGCAGCGCATATACATCGCTTGATGGAATGATTCGTGCCGGGGCTCGCGTCGGCGGCGCAGGATGGCTTCTGCAGCCACTCAGGTTAATGCCAGCATCAATGCAGGATTGGTTCTACCAAAAAATCGCACGCAACCGTTACAGACTATTCGGGCGTAAAGACATGTGTGCAGTGCCAGATCCGGCTCTTCGTGCACGACTTATAGAATGAAGGTTGTTGTTGTTGGAGGTTACGGCGTTTTCGGTTCACGTCTTGCCGAGCTTCTACTGCGTGACGGGCACAGTGTATGGGTGGCCGGTAGAAGCCTGGAAAAGGCGCAAGAACTTACCAATGTGATCGGGGGACATCCGCTTGAGGTTGATGTTCGCACTACACCGGATAAGGTCCTGCAGCCTCGCCCAGACGTGGTCATTGATGCAACAGGGCCCTTTAAAGGCAATCAAGACAGCGCGTATCACCTACCGCGCTTGTGTCTTGCAGCCGCGGTAGATTACTTAGACCTGTCAGATAATGCAGACTTCACCTCCGGAATCTCTATCCTTGACGAGGCTGCACGCAAACAGGGTCGCCGACTACTTTCGGGGGCATCAAGCGTTCCTGGTTTGTCGTCGATTGTCGCCGCTGAACTTTGTCGCGGATATGACGAAATTCTGCTGATCGATATCGCCATCCTGCCAGGCAATCGAGCACCGCGGGGTGCAGCAGTGATAGCGAGTATCGTAGGTCAAATGGGAACACTATCGCCCGTTTGGAGAGGCGGTGTCTGGCGCAAGCAGCGCATCTGGACTGACGCAAGGCGGGTCAGTCTCGACCAAGGCCTGACTAGAACCGGTTACCTCATTGAGGTGCCAGACATTCGTCTGTTTCCAAGGTTTTTCCAAGCCCGGTCTGTTGTTTTTCGTGCCGGTATGGAACTTGGCTTGCTGAATATGGCGCTGGGCAGCCTGGGTTGGGTAAGACGCACCTGGCCGTTCGATGTCAGTCCGCAGCGCGTTCGTTTAATGCAATGGTGCGCCAATTGCCTCCTGCGCTTTGGCAGCGACCGGGGCGGCATGAGCGTTACCGTGGTCGGGCGCAAGGGAGCTGCTTTCAGTCAGCGTGATTGGCGATTGATTGCTGCGGCCGGGGACGGCCCCTACATACCCGGCATTACTGCGCGTGCTTTACTGCGCAGCCTGAAGCAGGTGGCCCCGGGTGCACGACCATGCCTGGCAGAACTAACACTGGATGAAGTAAATCAAGCGATGTCCGATCTTTGTGTAACGACTGAACTGAGCGAAACGGCTCGAAAAAGCTTGTTCCAAACTTGCCTTGGCGATCGCTGGGCTGAACTGCCCCCGCAAGTGCAAGACTTGCATAGCGTTCAAGACATTGAAAGTTTCTCAGGCACTGCACAGGTGCTTCGCGGTAAGTCTCTCTTCACACGTTTGCTGGCAAATATTTTCCGCTTTCCCGCAGCCGGTGAAAACGTGTCGGTGTCGGTGACGATGACACGAACCAAGCGCGGCGAAATTTGGGAAAGAAATTTCGGCGGTCGGATTTTTCGATCTCACTGTACCTCGGCGAAGGCTCCATATCGCTACAAGGAGCACTTCGGACTGTTTACCTGCGAGCTGGCGCTGCTCGTTGAAAACGAATGCATTAGCTTGCCGGTGACGCGCGGGTGGTTTGCAGGCATACCCCTACCGCGGTTTTTTTTACCCCGAAGCGACAGCCGCGAATATGTCCAATGCGGTTCATTTTGTTTTGACATCGCTCTCAGAGCGCCCTTTGGTGGTGGCTTGATTGTCCAATATCGCGGTTATCTCCAACCGGATAGGAGCGAGCTACTGCAAAATAAAAACTGACGTCGGCTTTCAGTAGACTACGGCTGCTTGCAAACGGGAGGCCCTCAACATCGCGCTACTGCCTAGTTTTGCCCATTGCACACACTTTAGCTGAGACTCCGATAATGTGAGCACCCACAAGGCGCCTTCGCGAGCGAAATGATTCTCTGACAGCAGCAGGAAAAGCCCCGGGACCGAGTTTTTCTTATTATAAATTGCATATTGCAACTCATATTGCAACTCAAAACACATTGGAAAGTTATCTATAAACCAGAGCGAAATTAACGCATCGTCCTTGGCTGATAACTTCGTGAACTCGGTCACAGAACTGAATTTAAAGTGTGAAAAGTCGACACTATATAGCGCTATTTTGGCGGCTGGCCTCATTATTGCGTAGCTCTGGGCACGTGCGTCGGGAGCCGTGAACATGGCTACGGAATTACTAAATACTCAGACAACAGTCACCGCTTACGACTTTAGTCCGTCTTCGCATGGGGGCCAATCTAAATTTGAACGCGTGTTCGCCAACTTCCCTGACCTGGTGCACTCGGTCGACGAGGATGGCTTCATCGTGTACGCAAACCCGGTAGTCACAAAATTGCTCGGCTATGAGTTGGAAGAGTATGTCGGCATGCGAATTGTCGACGTTTATGCACCACCATACCATGCAGAATTGGCAGCTGGCTTCAAAGCACTAATTGCGAGGGGGGAGCTGGACACCATTGAAAGCTGCCTAATATCGAAAAGCGGCGAAAAGATCCCTGTAGAGATAAGGTCACTCGCCAAATATTCTGATACCGGGGCGTTTTCCAAGTCTTTTTCTATCATCAGAGATATGCGGCCGATAATAGCGATGAAAGAGCAGCTCAGATCTGCCAGCAGAAAGGCTGCACAAGGTCAGCTGGCGCAATACGTGGTACACGATCTGCGATCTCCACTAACCACACTCAAGCTTCAAGCTGAATCGCTGCAAACTCTCGAAGTAGACCAGGGAGTTAGCAGAGGAAAATTAGACAGGATTTCCAGAATCACATCGTCTGCCGTAGAACAAATCGAGGAGCTGTTAAAGGTTCTCAACCGAAACGGTAACGCTCCGATAACAAAAAAACCATGCGATGTTGCCGAAGCGCTTCACCAGGCGGTGAACAGAGTTTATGGCGCCTCACTTGCGGCTAACATTGCGCTGGAGACAAATATACAGATAAATAAACACACGATATTACGGGGCGACGATCTAGGGCTTCGACAGCTCTTCGGTAACCTGCTGAACAATGCTATTGCAGCTGTCAAAAAACAATATGTAGGCGAAACAGGCGGAGTGATCAAAGCCTCACTCGTTGCAAATAAGAATTATATTGTCGTCAAAATTGAAGACAACGGAGTTGGTATTGATGACGCTGTGGCTACCAAAATTTTCGATCGCGGGTATTCAACTCTACTCGATCCAGAGGGAACTGGCTTAGGCTTGAGTATTTGCAAGAAAATAGTTGGAGAACACGATGGTCAGATCTCGCTTTTAACGTCCAAAAGTACGATGTTCGAAGTCACTCTGCCCAAGGATCTAAAAAAATAACTACCAAAAACAATTCCAAATTACTGCCTCAGCCAACAGTCCTGTAACATTCACTGAACGCACTCATTCTCGATCCGCCATGGATAACGCCGGTTGCCATTAATATGAATGGTTTGGCGACTTAGTCCGATAGTGCCGTTTTCTTGGATTTGACGGGCAAACCTCACAGGGCATCAGTGACGGGAAAGTTGTAGGCAAAAAAAAGCCCTCAGTCGAGGGCTTCATTCTTTGGTGGGCCAGAGTGTCACGCCTTTGCAGAGGTGTCCTCGTTGGCGGCATACCAGATGAATAAGCCAAAGGCGATCTTGTTCAGCACATCAGCCAGGTTGTAAACGATGTTTAACACGCCAACATCGGTTCCACCCGCCATGTAGCCGAAGAAGTAGCCGAGGGGATAAATCGACCAACCAATTGTGACCGTCCACTTCATTAGCGTATAGGCCTTTTGCACTGCTGCAGGCGCTTCGTTGGCGGCCACTTTGCTGGCCTCTCCGAAGAAGATTTCGTAGAGAATGAAAGCCCAACCCAGCATACCGATGCCAAATCCTACTGTGACATTGAGATATCCTGCTTCGCCCATGTAACCCGGCACCAGCATTACCAATGTTCCGATAAGCAGTCGCCAGAAAACTCCGCCAGCCACCTTGGTGATAGCTGCTAAGATTAAATAAAACTCAATCATTAGGAGCGGCACCGTCAACAGCCAATCAATATACCGAAAGTCGGTTGGAGTATCCCCGGACATAACCCATACTTCTCTCATGTAAAAGTAGTGAAATGCCGCTATGAAGGTGACCAGCGCAGATACTGTTAGCGATGTCGCCCATTTTCCGCCTATTCTGAGCGATTCCATTAGGAAAAACACGGTTGCGGCCGCGAGCGCCATCGAAATCAACCAGAACGAGTATCCTACGAAGTCCCCTGACTGCAGCATTGACCCGCCCTCTGCAGCAAGCGCAGTCCCGCTGGTAGCGAGAAGACCTATAGGTAAAGCGATGTACTTTATGAATTTGAATGCATCTATACGCATCATTATCTCCGAGTATGTTATTTGAAAAAATCTCGGCGATCCATTAGCCCGACACTCTGTGCTTGAAATGCACAAAGAGTTGCAGATCCGTCTGTACGCGAGTCGAAAGCTATGTTCACCCGCATTACTCAATATAATCATGTTTTTTACGTCACGACAATGGCGAATGAGCGAATTTATTGAAGTCAGTTCAAAAGACCGTGCCGACGTCAGAGGCCCCTGATACGCTGGTTTCGTGGCGCGTTGGCGACCCTGGAGCTCAACACTAAAATCAATTCTACTGACAATCGGGGCGTCCTGGCTCCCGGTCATTTTTGACAAAAGACGTTTACATGAGCCACAGCACCCCTCATATCCTTTAAAGCTTGCTCAGTAATCGATTTATAGCCTGGCTCATCTGCTATTGATTTGCGTAATTTGGTTTAATAATTTTAAAAAATTCAATGAATCTCTATAGATACGGCACCTGTACCTTGTCTGCATTGTGAGTCGTTACAGAGTTTATTGAAATGAAACCGAACAACCTTATGACCAGTAATAGCCGTCGTCTTTTAATAGGGCTTTTTCTTGCTTCTGCATGTATCCTATCGGGGTGCTCCTCTATCAGTTATCCAGTATGGCTTGGCGACAACGGAGTAGAGCAAATGTGCGAATCGGACGGGCTGTATGCCTATTCTCACCTCGGAGTCACTAAGCAATTCGAGGTTCATCTGGTTGACGCACAAGGTATCAGCGAACACTGTGGGCAAGGCATGCATCAGGGAAACCAAATAGAAGCATGCATTCTGGGTAACAAGAAGATTTTTGTGAAACCAGGTAACAGGTGCGCGTCGCACATGGCGCATGAGCTTAGCCACGGTTTTGGCTTGCACTTTGTCGACCGACCTACCGTTCATCGTAGTTAAGGACTGAAGCGCAGTGAGCGCTGAATTTGATCTTAAGAGATCTTGTTTTGGTGATTTTATGAAAATATTAGTGGTCGACGATGAGCCTTTAATAGGATCAGAAACTAGCGAATATCTCTCTCTCCATGGATACGTTAGCGACCACTGTCATAGCTGCGATGCGGCAATGGAGATCTTGAGTTCAGACCCAGATATACGCTTAGTTATTACTGACCTACGCATGCCTGAAAAAGATGGATTTACATTAATTGAAGCAACTCAACCGTTGCAGCGCCATATTGAGTTTATCGTGGTAACAGGTCACGGCGGGAAAGACGAGGCGATAAATGCTGTACGCACCGGTGTTTCTGAATTCCTAGCCAAGCCAGTAAATCATTTTGAATTATTGAAGGCAGTTAAAAATGCGGCTCAAAAGATTGCTGACCACGACCATGAGTTGAGTGTCAAATCTTCATTACAGGGTAAGGTTTTTGCTGGGGAAAAGAAGATTGATCGCTTACTTGGTAATCTCGATACTTCCTACGCAGAGCTAACCTACTGTCTTGCAACAGCATCTGAGTACAAAGACCCTGAGACAGGACAACATATATCGCGAATTGGAAGCTATGCCGCTCTCATCGCTGGCTTAATGGGATGGACAGAACGCAAGGTAGAGATGATTCGTTTGGCAGCCCCCCTGCACGATATTGGAAAAATTGGCACTCCAGACTCAATATTGTTAAAGCCGGGAAAATTAGGTGACGTCGAACTCAGAGTTATGCGAACTCACTCCTCTATCGGCCATGCAATTTTGTCACAGAGCACCAGCCCTGTGTTAAAGATGGCTGCTAACATCGCTCTTGCTCATCACGAACGCTGGGACGGCAGTGGCTATCCAAATGGTCTAAGTGCCGAAGAGATTCCAGTGGAAGCTGCTATTACCGCTCTTGCGGACGTCTATGATGCGCTGCGTTCGAAACGGCCTTACAAACCCGCTTTGGACCACAGAACAACATGCGATATTTTACTCTATGGCGATGGCAGAACTGAAGCTAAGCATTTTTCACCCGAGCTACTGCAAATATTCAAAGAGAATCACGATAAGTTTGACGAGATCTACGAGTCTATGCACGACCAGGCAGTAAGTTGTTAGTCGCCATGGAAAGGCGCGATCACTAATCTAAAAATAACGTGCTCGAGGCAACAATAAAATGCAAAATCAAGGTGAAGTAACATCTTTACAAAGAGCACTGATTCTTGTCTTGTCTTTCTTTAATTCGGAATGCCCGGTGTGTGCTTCGCGTTTGAAAGTCTTTTTCAAAACACACAGAGTGTCATCAGGCACAAGCAATTGTTCTGTTTGCGGTCACCAGCAAAACTTTGGCATCCGCAAGTGTCGAGGGGACCATTACTTTTCACCTTTAGGCTCCGAAAAACAATAAGCCGGCAGGGCCATGCATAGGAAAAGTGGGTTGAAATTTTCAGCCACTCCGCTCATTTTGGTGCGACTGAGTGAACAATAATACGTTATTCTAACTTTACGGTTCCTGTGAAAACGTAACCTACGCCACGAACGGTTTTTACAAGATTAGTGTCCGTGTAATCAGACAGCTTTGCTCGTATACGACTGATCAAGTTATCTATAGTTCGCTCGGAGCCATAGGAATTTTCGGCGTAGACAAAGTCAACCAACGAAGCACGTGACAGAACGATGTTTGGACGCTCTACTAGCGACCTAAGCACAAGAAACTCGTAAGTTGTAAGTGCAATATCTTTACCGGTTGGAGAGGTCAACGCCATAGCCTGAGTGTCTAGGGCGAAACCAGAAAACAAGTACTCTGCGCTGCCTGCCAGTCGGCTAATACGCCCCGAAAACTGCGACCCTCGAGAGCGAGATAGTAAGCGCGTGATTTTAGCTATTATTTCGCGACTGTTATAGGGCTTACCTAAAAAGTCATCGGCGCCTAACTCAATCCCTGCTACTCGCTCTTCTACCGCCGAGTTTCCCGATGTAATAATTATCGGGACTTCACTGCTAGCACGCACCTCGCGAATAACATCGAGACCATACCCATCTGGCAAGCCGAGATCAACGATCATGACATCTACCTCCCGATGGCTGACATATTGCCAAAAGCTCTTGATTGAGTGACATATCGCGACTTCAAAGCCAGCATTGCTCACAGCAAAATTAATTTCATCCGCCAGATCTTTATCATCCTCCAGAATCAGCACAGCTGGTTTGTCTTTCATTGCCTTATTTCTGCTCCTTGGCCGCTATGAGCGATAACAAAACGTTCACATCAATAGGTTTGGGTACCAGGGTGTAATCAATATTGTGAAGATGCGAGAGATCATCGGAGGCGCCTAAATGACCCGACACAACAATAAACCCAGGTTTCTCCCTGTCAGCGTAACTATCATGGATTCGTCGAATTAGCTCAGCTCCATCTATGTCTGGCATCCGCATATCAGTAATAACCAGATCTAAACTCTGATTTTTGGCCACCTTCAACGCAGATAACGCACTGGTCTCATAAATCACCTCCCTACCTGTCGATTCTATTAGGTCAGCGAGTTCCTCCGCTATATCGGGCTCATCGTCTACTATCAGTATCACATTAAATATCCGTTTTAATTAACCGGATTAGTTTATCTATAAGTTCACACTGTAGTGTGTTTAAATTTATTTAAATATAGATGAGGCTTCGTTTTTTTGCCAATACTTTCGTTAACATTCCACAAAAACTAGGCGGATAGAGCGCAGTGGAAAATATCATACAGCAGGACACAGCTTCGTCATCGACCACGGACGGCGCGATCATTAGATTTTTATTGACATGCGGAGTGCTGCTTTTATACAGCGCCAGCATTACCGTGTTTGTTGAAAACGATCACCCGACTTTCGCCCTATCAAATCAATTTCTTGTGTTTTTGGGCGGGCTATTTTTTCTTGTCTTTTACAGTTTTCGATTTGCACTGAGTTTTATTTGCATTCAATTTGCACTCATTGCTTTTCTGGTTAGTCAACTGCAAGCATCAGCTATCGTTGAGGAGCATGTCCTCGATTATTGTGTAATAGCCATGATGCTTGCACTCATTGAATGGGCGATGAGAACAGAATTTCGTATTTCATGGCCCGAAGCAGCCACTATTGCTGTCACAGCAGCGGCGCTAGCAAGGTTACTGTTTTTGCCTATGATAGCGCCAACCGAGGAGAGTCAAGAGCGATTAATCATCTTGTTCTATTTCCCATTAAAGGCACTTGCAGTATTCATTGTTTATTTACTTTACAGTTCATTTCCGAATAGCAAAATACTGGGGAATCATCGCGAACGAATTGATATCACTATATTTTCTTTGGTGACGACGACCATGTATACAGTCGCGGCGTTCATTTTTTTCATAATGGCTTTTCTAACCGTGAATGAGCAGGTAACCAACTTATTTGACTCGGCTAAAAAGCAGTTGAAACAAGAAGCTATTACCGTTGCTGAAACAACGGCACGAACTTTTCGTACCACGGAACGGCTCGCTATTCAGCTTGCAAGCACTTATAAATCGCAAGGAAATGATGATTATTTTAACGAGCAAAGTGAGCTGATTAGGCAGGTCGCTCCCTTCATCTCTGAGGTAAAAATTAGTGCAAGCGGTGAGCCGGCTAAGTCGATATACACTAACTCCACAGTTAAATATCCGTTTGACACAGCAACGCGGGGATTTTCTCCCTGCATCACTGCGACGTCGATACCATGTGAAGAAGCTGTAGGAAAGCACGGCAATGGCATTTACAGACTCTCTCTCGGAGCATCAAAACATCTGCTTTTTTACGTGAATTATAATTACATGTTCGCCGCTAACAGACCAATTATTGCAAGACATGAGAGCGGTGAGATTGTTTTTCAGTCGAAGGAGGCTCAATCAACAGATTTAACTCACTATTACACGGCGAAACAACTCAAGAACAAAAACATCATGGATGAAGATTTTCACCGTCGTGCTTGGATAATTTTCTCGGCAAATTTTCCAGAGTTTGGACTGAAATGGCGCGCGCACACGAAGCGTCGCGGAGAGTACACCCTCGAATTATACCAATCCTTAAAACGCGAACTCGGCATTATAGCGGCGCAGTCAATCACCATAGGTGAAATATTTTTGGCCGTAGTGCTAGTTATTCAAATTGTGAGTGTTTACTACATAGCGCTCGCGTCTCAACAAATGGCAGTGCAGTTGCTGGAAATTGAGCAATGGTTCCTGCAGTCCGACTACGACCTGGATGTGAAGCTTTCCAGACTGCCCGAAATGAATCAGATTTTCAAAAGAATACAAAACGCGGCCTATGCTCAAAGAAGGGACATTACTGAAAAAATGGAATTGGGACGGCTAATGCTTCTTGAGCATAACGAACTAACAGAAATGGTTAATGCTGCCGGAGCGTTTAAGATTTTGCTCCTTTCTGACGAAGGTGAAATTATTATTGCGAATGTTTCTGCCCGCGAGCTCCTGAATGTCGACGTAGGTACAAACTTGTTTTCTTCTGGCTCAAACAATATCCCTCGCCATGCTAACTCTTTGCTAAGAAAAGTGGCGGAGCAATGTGAGGAGTTGAAAAGCAACAGCTCGTTAACCGCTATCGAGGATGAGATTGTCATACGCGACGCTCGTGAAAATGACGAATATTGGCTGATTGCTGTATCGCGCTATAGAGGTCTTGAAGCAACAACGGGCTCGTACAGAGACAGAAGTCTGGTTTTTATCAGTAATATTGATGAACTCGTGGCGGCGCGGTCACAGTCAGAACACTCAGATCGCCTGAGCTTACTGGGCGAGACCGTAGCGGGGATGGCGCACGAAATGAACCAGCCACTCAATGTTATAACGCTGGCAGCGGAAAACTGCGAACTACTAATACAACAAGAGACGCCTGACAAAGAAAAAATAATTGAAAAGATTCACAGAATTAAAAAGCAGGTTGAGCGAGCAGCAACACTGATTACAAGAATAAAAGGACACGGAAAGACCCAGGAAGAGGATCGCCTCGTGTTTGACGTGTCTGAGGCTGTGCATTCTGTTCATCAGATGCTTGCCCCACAGCTTGAGTTAGATAATATTTCGCTTAATATAATAACAAGCAAAGATTATTTTAAAGCAAAAGGGTCACAGACAAAGCTGGAGCAGGTGATCTCTAATATTGTTATTAATGCCAGAGATGCAATTGTTGCAAACAAACAGCGATCGACTGACGAATCTATCGTTGTCAAGGTGGACGGTGTACATCAAACGGTGATTTCTATTAGTAACTATGGCCCAGAAATATCTGCAAATGAAATAGGAAAAATATTTAATCCATTTTTCACAACGAAGATGCGCTCTGATGATTCGGGTTTGGGTCTGGGCTTAGCGATTTGTGCACGACTCGTTAGTGAATTAAGTGGCACAATTAGTGTTGAATCCCGTGACGAACGAACAACATTTATTATCGATCTCCCCAATTACGAAAGAGATACGTCAAGTGAAAGCGCATAGCACCCCAAGAACGACATACGGAATGAGGCTTTCTGCGTTCATAGATAAATTTGATGTTGGCGAATTCATTGTAATATTGATTTTTTCGGGCCTTGCTGTTGGAGCCTTGCTCGAACCGATAGTTATTGCCGGCGTACCAATATTTGTTACGGAAGCATTCCTGTTTCTACTTTTCGCCCATACGTCTCTTAAACAAATGTGGTTGGTCTTATTGCTTTTTGCTATCGGATGCAGCCTTGCTTTGCCCTTTCATTTTTCGCCGATCGCGCTAATACTGACAGCTACTATACAAGCGATTTCGATCCGCTTTGTAACGAAAAAATTGGCATCCGGCACAGTAACAGAAGGTATTATTTTCGCGTACTTTGCCGTCATCCCCGTCATGTTCTGCGCATTATATCTCACTAATAACGATCTTCAACTCAGTTCATTACAAATAGCGCGAAAGGTAATGGAAGGTGCAGTTTGCATTTTTCTGTTCCATGTAATCGACAAAGCCGCAATATATATCAATGCTTACTACGATAGGTTACTCCCTTTATTTCCGTCGAAAATATCAACAAAAGAATTTGCCCAATCAATGATGGCAATTGGCCTTACCGGGATCATGGTGCTTATAACTACGGTTGAATTAGAAGAACTGAACGGCACATGGGGCTCAGCAATGTACAGCTCTATCGAGGCAATACAAACTGAGCATAGCGTAGTCATGCGACAACGAATTGCGCCGCTTATTTCTGTCCAGGGTCCGATGAGCACTGCTCCGGGCCCCTTAGCTAAAAACGAAAAACAGAAAATGTATGCAGAAGCAGGAATTATCAGTGCCAGATTTATTCCAATTACTGCAGATAGCAAAATCGAAGATTTAGGCAAAGATTACACAGAAACCCTGAATACCCTTGTCAAGCTTCGCCGAAGCTCTTCAGCATTTGCTGTTATCCTGACTAATGATACCAACGGCGAGCGGTGGGATTTCTTAACTTCCTATGGCCCATCCGGAATTCTTGTATTATCTTTTAAGAGTAAAGAAGACTTCTCTAGCTTTTTTTCAACTGAGAACACACAAGTCACTCTTTCTAAAGAAGGCTACGTGAGGCATGGGCAGTCAGAGAGTTTGGAAGACGCGCTTACCAAAAACCCGGGACTTAAAGAAATCACCCTGTTCGAAAATGATTCCATGAGCTTATGGGTGCGCTCGGACTTATTTGTACATAACCATATGTTGCTCTCGGCGCTTGCTAACGGACAGGCTCATCTGACTTTTTCGTCAGTATCGGCTCTCAGCCCTGGGGGTATAGAATGGACATTTATTACTACTGCTGACGCCTGGCCATATATATTTCAGCACTATGCTCCCTTTATGCTAGCAGTCCTCTGGGGCTTTCTAGCTCTGTCTCTTTTTATCATAAGTCTTGGGTTTCTTGTCCACAGAGCGTTAGACCCCGCGCGGATACTTTCTAGAGACTATTCTGATTATATTATTTCTTTGATGGGGTTAGATACAAACGCCGAGCCGCCGAAAACCCGGTTGACCCTTATCGAAGAGACTTCAGACATACAAGATACATTGCTGACTTTAACGCAAGAAATTCAAACGATGAATATTGCGATGCAAGATACCTTAAGTGGTTATCAACATTTTTTCGACGAGATGCCAGTCGGCGTAATGGGCATAGACGAGACAGGTGAAAGAAGTTATATAAACGAAAGTTTGGCAAAGATCTGCAGACTGAGTTCTGTAGCGCTGAACGATATTCAAAACCAAGCCATAATGCTCTTTGACAATAACAATACTACAGCGATAAATGTTGAGATTGTCTGTGGTGACGGCAACCCACATCAGCTTGATCTCTATACCGTGGATCGGCTCGGTGAAAAAGGATTGAAGAAAGGTATTTGGGTTATTATCGCTGATCGTACAGAGGAGAAGTTGAAAGACAAGCAACTCGCGCAAGCTTCCAAGCTCGCAACTCTCGGACAGATGTCGACCGAAATAGCCCATGAACTCAATCAGCCGCTAAACGTTATTTCATTATGCCAAGCTACCATAGTTGCTGAAATTCAAAAGGCAGACACTGACAAAGAAAAGGTACTGAAAAAGACAACACGTATAAAGTCAGCTGTTGATCGCGCATCTCGAATTATTAATCATATGAGAGTCTATGGTCGCGTGGATGCAGGAAAGCTTGAGCTCATCGACGCTCGACTGGCAATTCAGGGCGCTTTAACGATGACTGAAGATCAGTTAAAAATACTCGGTCTTATGGTGTGGACAGAGATCCCTGATGATCATTTGCTAGTAATGTCAGATACTACAAAGCTGGAACAAGTCATCATAAACCTGATTTCCAACGCCAGGGATGCGACAGTTGAAAATGCAGAAAGGCCTGAGATATGGGTAAGAGCTGAAGCTGAATCTGGACAGGTAAAGATCGTTGTTCAAGATAACGGTGGCGGCGTGAAAGATGAAGATCTTTTTAAGATTTTCGAACCGTTTTGGACGACGAAGCTTAGTGGTGAAGGAACTGGTTTGGGTGGCTCAATAAGCTACGGAGTCATTAAGGAAATGGGGGGAACAATTGTAGCTGATAACGTCCAGGACGGACTAAGAGTGACGATAACCCTCAAACAGTTTCGAGGCGAGAACGCACTCAGCAAATCGGCCATTGCCTAGGTCGTTAAAGGGAACTTTTCAAATTTTTTTGAGGTCTAAAGCACGTGTACGGTATCATCAACAGTTCATTTAAAAAATACATCATCGAAGTCTATGGCGACGAGCAAGGGGCGGAGATCTCCGACTCATCAGGGGTCAAACCAGAGGTATTCAACGAATATCGCCGCCATGACGATGAAAATACGCTGGCGCTTTTAAAGGCTGCAGTTGAATTCACCGGGGAAACTCCAGACCACCATCTCCGACAATTCGGCCGCTTTTGGGTTCGTAGAGTTGCAACGAATGACTTTCGCGGACTCATTGACAGCTACGGTGGTGATTTTGTATCCCTGATTCAAAACCTCAATTCGATGCACAAAGAGATTTCCGGCACCTTTCTAGACTACTCACCGCCGAGCTTCGCAATAGAAGAGCTGACTGAATCACGCTACAGCGTTACTTATCAAAGCCATCGTCAGGGTTTCACTCCTTTCGTTTTGGGAATACTCGAAGAACTGGGTGATTTCTACGGGCTCGTCACAACGATAGAAGCAGTTGAGACAACGTTAAGTGACAAAGGCGAGAAAAGTGTAATCTGCATAGAAATCCCGAAAAAAGTCCTCGAAGTTTAAGCAAATTACGTCGATTTTTTCCCTCAAGGCATTTTTAGAACGCGCCGTTTGTTTCGCCTGACGGACGCAAAGTCCGTTTAATAAATTTAATAGAATGAGTGCGAGTTATTCCACGATTTTCCTCTAAGCTGTACTCATGTAGCGCTTAAGTAACCCCACTTACTAATTGGTTTTTGAAATGAAAATTTTGCTCGTAGAGGACGACCTGGCAACAAGAGAAGAGGTCTCCGATTTGCTCGAGACACTGGGCCATCACACGGTCGACTCGGACTGCGCTGAAGAGGCATTACAGTACATTCGATCAGACGGATCTGCCGATTTAATTTTATTCGATTTAAATATGCCAGGCACCTCAGGTTTGGATATGATCAGGGAGGTTCGCCACACGTCGACACAGTCAATTAGCACAATGCCAGCAATTTGTATGACAGGCTCAAGGGATGCTCATTCGGTAGTAGAGCTGCTTAAAACTGGTATTACAGATTTTCTTTTTAAGCCACTACGCCTGGCCGATCTCAAGTCTTCACTACAGAAAGTTGAGAGCGAAATCAGTCGAGTGAGAGCGCAAGAGAGTCAAGCCGCAGCGCTCAATGACAAGCTTAATGAAAAAGATAAGTTACTTGAGGAGCTTTCACTCGAATTATCTGAAAGCCAGACAGAATCAGTGCTTTGTTTGGCCTATGCCGCAGAATACAAAGATTTGGGCACTGGCGCTCACCTCCGACGTATTAGCAAATACGCAGAGCGAATGGCGGAGCTACTGGGCTGGTCAGAAGAACGTTGTTCCAGTATCGCCCTGGCGGCGCCGCTGCATGACGTGGGCAAGATAGGTATTCCTGATACCGTACTGAATAAGACAGGAACGCTTACGAGTCGAGAGTTTAATTGTTTGAAGTCTCATACCACGCTCGGAGCTGAAATTCTTTCCGCGTCGAAAAGCCCCGTGATGCGATTGGGAGCGAAAATCGCTCATTATCATCACGAAAATTATGATGGAACAGGCTATCCAAGTGGGCTTGTGGGGAGTCAGATACCTATAGAGGCCATGATTACTGCCATAGTCGATGTCTATGACGCTTTAAGAACCAGTCGACCGTATAAAGAAGCTATGGATCACGCGTCAGCTATAGACACAATGTGCAACGGCGACGAACGAACAGATGTTTCAAAATTTCACCCAGAATTATTGAAAACGTTTTTACACAATCATCACGACTTTGGCGAAATATATCGTAAGAATACTGTCGCAGACGTCCCACCAATCATGCTGAGTGCAGTCGCGCATTAAGATTAGCGCATAGGATCGCATCGAGCGATTCCTGCACAGCAGCGTCGCCAGCATAAGCCCGCCCCTAAATACATGGATTGACTAGGAATCGGCTTCTTTCATTTAGCCACAGCTGCTATGGCGTACCCTTGCGGTGAGACAGGGATGCGGACCTGGTCTTTCCCTGCTCAAAAACTGCTCTACCGCATCTAACGAAAAAGCGAACTTTGACCACTTAAAGAAAATTAAGTCAAATTCTGATGTCTTTTCATCAGTGCTAATGAGAAACATCGCTCGCCACTAACAACTTATCTACATATACTTTGGGCTCCCGAAGTCTAACTTATTCAGCTCAGACCAATTTACAGCATAATTAAAATTGGAAGTCACAATGCGAGACAATCCGGAAGTCACGGTACGAGACGATACTGATTCGCAGGGCCTGCTGTTAGCCGAGCGTAATCGGCATTTCAGCAAGTTAATGATGATGCTCGTGTGGGTTGGTTTGGCTGCTAATATTGCGGTGACATTTAACTGGTTGGAGACTGGTTGGCGGCCTGGCGTTCTTATTGGATACCTACTGAATATCATTGTAATCGTATTGCTGATCTGTCGCGAAACTATAAGTCTTCGCGTGCGCGCGACCATTTTTCAGTTTTGTTTTACCTGCTTATTTATTACCAGTATCTTAAGTGTCGGTTATTTCAGTGCATATCATGCGGGAGCACTGCTTTTGACAGCAACCGCCTACATATTTTTGGGCGCGCGAGAAGCAATCGTACAATACGTGGTGTGTGCCGGTGTATATGTAGTATTTTTATTGATAGTAGGTACAGAATTATCTGCTGATTTTATTAGCTACGAGACAGCATCCGCAACTCCGGCATTTAAGATCTCCTACTTCGTGACACAACTCCTCATCGGCAGCGGCCTATACTATTTAATGAGCATGAACAGTCAAATTCAATATCGGGCTGCGCACGAAAATGCAAAATTAGCGGAAGAAAATGAAGCTCTCATTTCGTTGATTTCTGAAGCGCCCCTTGGATTAGCTCTTTGGAACCCAGAAGGAATATTAGTATTTTCTACCAAAGAGCTTGATGAAATGCTTGATGCAATGAATATTTATCATGACGGAGCCCTAAAGTTCGACGAAGCACTGGAGGCTTCCCTGAAACAAAACCTGCATTCGCTTGAACCGGGACAAGAGAATCACTGGCATAAGCAACGAATCAAGGAGTTCTACGCAGGGACACATCAGAGCGAATATGAGATGAGTGACGGAAAGTTCGTATCTGCAATCGACAGAAAAATATCCAATGGCTTCATTGCGAGTTTCAGGAAAGATATCACCCATATCAAACAAGCGGAACGCAAAATACGCTTCATCACGGATAATGTCACTGAAAGGGTACTCACAGTTGGAAGGAAAGGCGACATAACATTTGTCAACGCTGGCGTTGAGGCATCGTTTGGTATGGGCAGCGAGGAGCTTGTGGGTAGCTCAATACATCACTTATTTACACCGCAGTTTCAAACTAGACTGGATGGAATACTTGATACAAAAGATTTAAATGGCTTCAACGCACAAGTATTTACGGAAAACGTTGAAGCTGTCAGAAAAGATGGGACACGCTTTTCCGTGGACGTGCGCTGCAAACGCACTCAAGTGGAACATGGAATAGAGCTATTAATGGTAATCTATGACCACTCATCGCTCACCAACGACGAATTGAGAGTCAGGCAGCTTCATGAGGCGATCCAAAAAATTACTGCCGGGATCGCTTTGATCGCGAAGACTGGGAAGTTATCATTTTTTAATGGTTCCTTTAAAGATCTTGTCGGTGGCGATTCAAATCCAGAGTTGGGCGGTTCATTCAGCTCTTTGATCGATAAACTTGTAACGTCTGATTGGATGTCAAAGGAAAACCCAACCGACACTGAGCAGCAGTTGCGTAGTGCATACGAAGATGTACGCTCTGGACATGTAGAAATCGCTGCCAAAAATAATAAATGGTTACAAATTAGTTTTTTTCATCTTTCTGATGGAGGCCGGCTTTGCGTGATTATCGATGCATCACAAGCTAAAGCGGTGAATGAACAGTTAGTTCAGACAGGCAAGCTCGCTTCACTTGGAGAGATGGCGGCGGGTATCGCACATGAAATTAATCAACCCCTCAACGTTATCAAATTAGCATCACTCAATTTAGAAAATATATTGTCGTCAGAATCGTCATATACAGAGCCCGTTCAAAAAAGGATAGAAAGAATAATTAGTCAGGTCGACAGGGCTGCAAAAATCATTGATCAGATGAGACTTTACGGTCGCGAAGCAAAAGAATCATCTAGCGAGGCAAATCCGCTAGTTTGTATCAAAGATGCCGTTGAAATGCTTTCCGCAGAGTTTAAATTGGAAAGTATTGATACAGAGCTGGTGCTACCCGAGCGATTGCCTCTTGTGAAAATACATCCAATTAAGTTAGTGCAGGTTTTAGTCGTAATGATGACTAACGCCAGGGACGCGTTTAACGACAACAGCATACCGCGCCAAGATCGTATTTTAATGATTCGCGCCGAAATGAACGACTCAGACGCACTTAAAATAATATTGGCGGATAGTGCAGGTGGAATTCCGTCGTCTGTGATCAGTAAAGTCATGGACCCGTTTTTTACAACTAAACCTCCTGGAAGCGGAACAGGTTTAGGGCTCTCAATTGCAAGCCGAATCATTACCGATGCTAGTGGACATATATCCGTTAATAATCGAGACGCAGGCGCAGTTTTCGAAATCACATTGCCCGTAGGTCACTAATCAGGTGACACAATATTCACGATCTGTCTGAACAGCAGATTGGAACCTGCTTCATCGTCGACTTCATGATTACGACTGTCTGCAAAGCTTACTGGACGAGCGGCGGCTACTCGAGAGGCTGTGAAAAAATATTACGAAATTGCTTCGCGACTTCCCTCATGTCATAGGGTTTCCTAATCATTAGAAAAGAGGGAGTTTGATCTTCAGCTGTATCAGCTCGTCCCCTACTAAAACCCGATGTCAGAATAACTTTAATCTCTGGATATCTCTCTTGTGCCCAAAGTGCCAACATATGGCCGTCCATCTTACCGGGCATAAGCACGTCGCTAAATAACATATCAATCTTGACACCCGATTCAATAATCGCACGGGCGATATCAGCATTCTCTGCCTCAATCGTTGTATACCCAAGTCTGCTTAAATCTCGCACAGTCACCCTACGTACACGAGTCTCATCTTCAACCACTAATACAGTTTCTGTGCCTTTCAAAAGGTCATCGAGGCGTTCCGATCGAGAACTTATATCGCTGACGCCTATATCTTCAACTTCTTCCAGTACTATTGAAAAGGTCGTGCCTTTGCCAGGCTCACTTTCGACTAGGCACTCGCCATGGGATTGACGAGCAAACCCATAAACCATACTAAGCCCCAGGCCGCTGCCCTGACCTATTTCTTTGGTGGTAAAAAAGGGTTCAAAGATTCGTTTGATGTCAGATTTTTCGATGCCAGTTCCTGTATCTGTTACCGATATACTAACTAACCTGTTGTTCAGAGCTTCCGCTTTATTCGACGAAGAAAAATCGCCTTTTTCGTAACGGTTTGCACTGAGAGTGATACAGCCACCGTTCGGCATAGCATCGCGAGAATTCAGCGAAAGGTTTAGCAGTGCATTGTCTAATTGAGAGGCGTCTACCTTGACAAACATTTCGCGCTCAGCCAGCTCCGTTACTAACTCAATGTTTTCGCCCAGCGTTCGAGCAGCGAAGCGGGAAAAATTATCGAGCACCTGATTAACGTTTATCACTTCAGGCTTGAGTGCCTTACTTCGAGAAAACGCTAATAATCGCTGGGTCAGTTCTGCCCCATCATCGACGGCAGACATTGCATCTTCAAATAACTCGCTAATTTCTGATTGGGCACTGCCAATATCCTGCTGCAGAAATCTTAAATTTCCGCCAATAATACTCAGAAGATTATTGAAATCATGCGCAATGCCACCTGTTAGCTGACCGACGGCTTCCATTTTCTGGGCCTGATTAAGCGCGTTTTCGTTCTTGCGAACGTCGGTCATGTTATTGCCAACTCCAATAACCCCAACTATGGAGCCTTCTACGTTTCTCCTGGTCGTTGCGTTGAGCAAAACCTCTAGTCGGTTCCCACCTTTAGTGTAAAGCGGAAACTCGTAGTTTCCTGTCTCTTTGCCGTTCAATGCATCATCTAAAACTGTCTTCACCGACGCTTTGTATTCATCGGTAATGAACTCCTGAACGAGTTCGTGACCAAGTACTTCCTCTTTGCTGTACCCGGTGAGACTTACTGCTTCCTGATTCCATTCGTTGACCAGGCCCTCTGTATCAATTCCAAAAATTGGGGCATTTGCAGTGTCAATCAATTGCGTCAATTCATTGGCAATTCTTGTCGCTTCGGCCTGGGCCCGCTTCTGCAATGTTATATTTTGCCCGACGCCAATAACTCCAACAATATGGCCTTCTACATCCTTTCTCGTGGTTGCATTGAGTAAGACCTCTAGTCGGCTTCCATTTTTTGTATATAGCGGGAACTCATAGTTGCCAGTTTCGATGCCTTTTAACGCGTTGTCCAAAACCGTTTTGACCGAGCTTTTGTATTCATCGGTAATAAACTCTTGAACGAGGTCGTGTCCGACCACTTCCTCCTTACTATACAGAGTGAGTTTCACGGCCTCCTGGTTCCATTCGTTTACTAGGCCTTGTGTATCAATGCCGAATATCGGAGCGTTGGCGGTATCGATCAATTGTGTCAATTCATTGGCGGTTCGACTCGCTTCGGCCTGCGCACGCAAAAGTTCCGATAATTGCGCTTGTTGTTCAGTAACTAAATGGATGCGCTCAGAAATATCGGTAAAGCTGACTATGGATCCGACCACGCTATTATTTCGGAATATTGGAAATGATCTGTATTCTGCGTAAAAATAAGTGCCATCCGATCGCCAAAGCACCTCGTCATCAATATGGCTTCCTTCTCCTTCTTGGAATGCTTTAAAGATTTTACATTCTTCCATCGGATATGCGCTGCCATCGCGATGCGCATAATGAATCAATTCGTGCATGTTTTTACCGAGCAGATCATTCTCGGACGCAAACCCCAAAATTTTAATACAAGCAGAATTTGCAAAAGTACAGTCACCACTTAAATCAATACCATAGATAGCTTCACCGGTTGAATTAAGCAGCAGGTTTGACCAATCCGATTCGGCACCCAAGTTTTCAATAAGGTGGACTTTACTCTCAATCGACTTACCAAGATAAAAAAATACAGTGGCTAAGACGACTGGGGCCATATCGATTATGTAGTGCAGATAGCTGCTCTGATGAATTTTCGCAATCGAGTTCAGCGAAAAATCGAATTCAGACAGTACAATACTTAAGGTCCACGCAGACAACGGGAAAATAAGACCAAATACCAAGCCAAACACCATGTAGCTGTAGCGTGTGCTTAAGATCACCTGGTTGCTCTACGTAAAGTTTTGCGAAAGAACGTTTATCAACACTGCTGAAATTCCCTTTTAGCAATATTAGACTTAATTAGTCTCCCACGATTCGTCAGTCGCTTGGGAGCCCTCTTCAGTGCCCCTAAAAGACACACATTACGACCAATGCCTTCTTAGTTTAGCGCCCTACTGGCACAGTGCAAATTTTCATTGGTTTAATTAGGTTTCGAACTACTTGCATAACGTTTTTACAGCCGTCTCAGGCGAGTTCGTTTTTATATATTGCGGTCTCTCTATACAAGTAACATCAACTTGAGATTCATGCTAGATTTCTCTCAGTCTACAAAGCCAAAAGCTAACAGCAATGAAAGCGCACCAGTTAGATGTTTTTCGGAAAGCGTTGACCGCCCGAGCACAAGAGATCGACCAACTGAACAAAGACAGCAAGGATGCCGCTGATACAGTGGCACTGGACCAGTCCAAGGTTGGCCGTCTATCTCGCATGGATGCTATGCAAGCCCAGCAGATGGCACAAGAAACGGCACGCCGGAGACAGCAACAATTACAGAAAATTAAGAGCGCACTGTATCGGTTGGAGGATGGTAACTACGGCTACTGCTTCACATGCGGCGATGCCATTGACATTGGCCGGTTAAACTTCGACCCCGCTAGCACTCGATGTATCGGATGTATGGACAACTGACCCCTTTTATTCGAGGTCACCCTGGTTAACCCTCTAGACTCACAACACTCTATCTTTTTCATGTTTATCATAGGGTTATCCCAATAAAAACCATATGGCTATAAGCGCTGGCTGATCCTCTAGAGTTGGTAATTTTGCGTCGTGTCGATTCCAGCGAGCGACCAGGCTGTAACTGGCTCATTTCTTGCTACTAATAAGAAAAATAAGAAATGTTCGTTCTGGATATAGGGGCGGTTTGCCGCCCTCTCACTACCGAGCCAGAGTGCTAAAGCCGAGGTATGACTAAGCCAGCCAAGGCACCGATACATACAGCTACAGTCGCAGAGACGAGCTAAAAGCATAAGAGAACCAACAATGATTCCCGCCAGATTACCAGCATCTGAAGGACGCCGTTTGGATACACTCGCTCGATACGAGATTCTCGATACTTCTCCCGAGCAGGCCTTCGACGACATTACTATGCTTGCTTCGCAGGTATGCGAGACTCCAATAGCGCTTGTGTCGCTTGTAGATAAGCATCGCCAGTGGTTCAAGTCACGAGCCGGTTTGGAAGCGACGGACACTCACCGGGACCTGTCCTTTTGTGGACATGCAATCCTGCGAGACGAAATATTTTTCGTAGAGGACGCGCTTAAAGATTCGAGGTTTATCAACAACCCTTTGGTCCTTGATCACCCTAATATCAGGTTTTATGCAGGTGCACCGCTTAAGACCCCTGCAGGAGAAAATATCGGCACTCTCTGTGTCATTGATACGATTCCTCGAAAATTAACTGAGGCGCAAAAAAACAGCTTGGTCGCCCTCTCTAGACAGGTAGTCGCGCAAATCGAACTGCGTTTCGCCTTGCAAAATGCAAATTTAAAAGTCCGGTCGAAAGCGCTTTTTTTGGCTGACATAAGTCACGAAATACGTACGCCAATGAACGCTATTTCGTCATGTACCAATCTATTAATTGACCAAATTGAAGATCAAGAACAGCGGAAGATGCTCGGGCTAATAAGCAATGCATCAAAAGGCTTGATTTCAATGATTGACGAAACCCTGAACGTAACTGAGCAGGATTTGTACGATGTTGAACTAAAGAAAATCTCGTTTGATCCTCGTGAACTGGTAAAAGAAATCGTGGATATTTTGGGGGCCCACGCCTTAGACATGGATCGATATATTTACAACGACACTAAAGAGTCTGTTCCCGATTCGATAGTGGGCGATCCAATCCGGGCACGACAACTTCTCTATAACCTGGCCGGCAATGCGCTTAAATTTTGCTCACGCACCGTCACCGTGTCACTTGATGCAAAACAAACGTCGCATGGCGAAAGACTGTTAATAACAGTAAAAGATGATGGCGCAGGAATGACTCAGCAAAATCAAAACAAGATTTTTCAGCAATTTGCGCAGGCCGAGAAGAACAACGATGTACCGGAGATTGCAACTGGGCCGGGTCTGTCAATTTGTAAAACCCTGTGCAACGCAATGAAAGGCAGTATTTCGGTAAGCAGCACACTGGGTGTTGGAACGACTTTTTCTGTTGAACTACCCTTGTGCCACGGCCAAGATACTGCCGTTACCGAGGAGCCTCGGGTAGTTTTCGAATTCGATTCCAAGATGTCAGAAAATCATCCAATGCGAATACTTATCGCCGAAGATAGCGAGGTCAATCAATTCATAATCTCAACAATGCTAGGCAAACTGGGGTATGCGGCCGACATGGTCGCAGATGGCAGAGAAGCCGTGGATGCAAGTCTAGCGGGAGACTACGACCTTATCTTTATGGATATTCGAATGCCTAATATGAATGGCAAAGAAGCCACCCAAAAAATTCGACAGGCGGCGATTCGGCAGCCAACCATCGTTGCACTAACAGCGAACGCGTTCGACGCAGACAAATCCCAGGCTCTGTCGGCTGGCATGGATGGGTTTATCACCAAGCCCATCAGTCTCGAACGCTTAGTCAACGCAATTAAATCTGTAGACAATTCAGCGGCAAATTTACAAAGAATAGCGGAATAAGAAATTCAGGCCTTTTGTCAGAGCGAGGAAAAATGAGCAGGCATGCCTTTCGAGGTCTTCACAGCCTGCCTCGTAGCCTAGCCAGAGTTGACCGCATTACGAATTTTTCTTAGTTTTTCTGGAAATGTCGCAACATCAATTGGTTTTGTCATGTAAAAGTCGCACCCCGCCGAGATACACCTGGACTCATCACCTTTTATCGCCTGTGCTGTTAGAGCCACCAAGGGGCACTCAATTTTAAGCGCCTTGAGCTTGGTAGCAGCCTCATAACCATCCATTATTGGCATTTGCATATCCATAATAACAAGATCTGGAGGACTGTTTTGCTTCATCATTTTTTTGTAGCACTCTAAAGCCAGGGCACCATTGGTGACATGATCTACCTGTGCCCCTTGCTGTTTGAGAATAATCATAAGTAGTTCAGCAATACTGACACTGTCCTCACAAAGAAGTATCCGCCACCCATCTAAAGCTGCTTCAGATCCGCCGCTTGGAGTGATGTCGCGACTGTACTCCAGTGCTTCTGCACCAGGTTTGATCCACTGCGCATCTGGAGAGAGAGCGACATCCAGGGCAATCGTGAAGGTTGTTCCCCTCCCCTCTTCCGACTGAGCTTCCAAGGACCCTTGCATTAGTTTCAACAAGCTTGTAACCAGCGCCAAACCTAATCCAGCACCCTCAATTTCATTTGCATTGCTGGTTTTGTGTAAACGCGAGAACGGTAAAAATGCCTCGTTAATTAATTCCGGAGCCATTCCGCATCCTGTATCTTCAATCTGAAAAATTAGCTTACATCCAGAATTAACGGGAGCGGCGCTGACCGTCACTTTCACGTAGCCTTCTTCAGTATACTTGAGCGCGTTAGATATTAAGTTTGTGAGAATCTGTCTTACCTTGACTCTATCTACTACTACCTCTGTAGGGACTGTTCCCTGATAATCGATTATTAGTTCAAGATCTTTCGATTTAGCTCGAGGACGCTGATTCTCTAAGCAATCGTCCAAAAAACCTGTTAATGAGATACGATCCAGATCAAGTGTAGCCTTACCGGCTTCAACAGCGGCAACATCAAGCACGTTTCCTATCAGTTCCTGAAGATGACGGGTGCTCGAAATCAATTGCCTGCGCCACTTAATCTTCTGGAAATCATCAAGTTCCCCTGCCGAGAGTAAATCTGCGTAACCGACTATAGACGTCATCGGTGTTCGTATTTCGTGCGTCATATTTGCAAGAAATCTACTTTTTGCTTCGGATGCGCTTTCCGCACTGCGTCGTGCTTTTGTAAGATCCAGAGCTTGTGATTTAAGTTCCGCCTCTTTTTCGCTCAGCACCAGCACAGCCTGTTCCAGGCGCTCCATTGCAATGGCGGTATCAATTCGATTAGACGCCAACGCTGCTATTGTTTTGAAAAGCTGAACGTCCTCCGTGGAAAAAAAATCAGCGTCCGGGTGCTCTGAATCCAGCACGCCAATCACGCGCTCTTGATGGGTAATAGGTACAGCCAGTTCCGAAAGACGGAATTCATCGTCAAGGATATATCTAGAATGTTGTCGTGTATCAGAGATAATTTGAGCTTCCCCTGTGCACGCTACATGTCCAACTACGCCCTCGCCTACCTTTATTTTTAACGGACTAGCAATCAGCCGCTGGTCAGGGTTTTTCGGTCCATGTGCAGCGACTTGAAAGAGGTATTCATTGTCTTCATCCACTAAATAAACCACGCAGTCTAAAAAGCCGAGCTCTGCAATAGCAGTTTTCGCTATGTTCCAGCAGATGTCTTCAACGCTTTTTAGTGGTTCTTGGCTGAGCGTGAATCGATGCAGAATTTCGAGGTACCGATGCCTTTGAATTGCCTGATTGGCGACATCTGTTTGGTCGTCTGCTGATGGTTTCTCATAATTCACGTCAGCAAGTATAAGGCATTTAGGATTTTTTTTCGTAGCAACCGTGTTAACGATTTATCAGCCAGAAGTCGGTGGCTCAATGGCGATCAAGTTTGCCCATGATCACCCTGAAAGAGTAAAGGGTATTTGCTTGCTTGGCTCCACAGCCAGCTGGGTGCAGCGAGACGACTTCCACACGGGTCTGCCTGAACGGGCTCTGGATGCGCTGGCCCGAAATTAGAGAAAAGGTGTATTGTGCGAGCCTGGCTTGTCTTAAACGCTGCCGAACCCTGCTCAGGTAATAGGTGCCTCTCCAGCAGCCTCTGGTTCAGCTATGGAGTCATCCGGTTGGTGCTCTTCTTGGAACCTTTCGACATCTTTCTCGACGGTAGCAACTTTGCGTCCGTACTCAGCTATATGAAAGATTGCATCCCCTTCATAGACTAGCGGCAAATTTGTTCGTCCAATGACCACTCCATTGCTAGGCGACACTACGGGAGTCTCATCGGCACCCAAAGGATCCGCGACCATCGCAATGACCTGCCCCTTTTCTACCTTCCCTCCCAGCGGAGCGAAGGTGCGCAAAATGCCACTCTCCGGGGCCCGCAACCAGCTTGTTTGGTCGCTGACAATAGGTGGTCGAGGCACTTTTTTGCTCCGTGATTTAGGTAACATTCCTATACTTCGCATAACGTTGATAACACCTTTGACACCCGCTCGAATATAAAGCTCGTCAAAGCGCAATGCCTCACCCGCCTCGTAAAGAATCACCGGTATACCCGCGTCACCGGCGCAAGCCCTTAACGACCCATCTCGAGTCTTGGCATCAATTGCCAGCGGCACCCCAAAGGCCTCAGTCATCGCGAAGGCGTCCGGGTTATCCAGATCTGCTCGAATTTGAGGAAAGTTTGACCGGTGCCTGGCCCCCGTGTGCAAATCGATGCCGTGGGTGCATTTGCTAACAATTTCCTCAATGAAAGTATGGGCAACCCTGCCGGTGAGCGAACCCCTGGGTGAGCCCGGAAATGACCTGTTCAGATCGCGGCCATCGGGAAGATAGCGCATGTGGTTGAGAAATCCGTGTACGTTTACGATGGGTATAGCGATCAAGGTTCCGCGTAGACTGTTTAGCGACCTGTGCTGAAGAACGCGGCGGATGATTTCTACGCCATTGATTTCATCTCCGTGAATCGCTCCACTAATAAACAGCGTAGGGCCTGGCCGCTTACCCCTGATCACTTGCACAGAAATCGACATATCATCATGGGTATACATTGGCGCGACTCGAACATCAATCGACTGGCGCTGACCAGGGCTGATGGCGATGCCACCTATCATCAAATCAGACATGTAATCCTCAAACTCTCAATGCCAAAGCAACGCGAGGCATCACTGTGCAGTGCCTGCTTTCTTGCGCCTTTTTGTTCGTTTTCCCTGTAGATACGACCTGCCTGAATCCACGAGATATTGGCCACGTATTGCAGTGCGCCCGAGTAGCACACGAAACTTCATACTATCTCTGTCTGTCAACGTAACCTCGATACGGTGCCTTTTCTCTCCAATCGTGATGTCCGTTTCTATAACAAAACGCTGCTCTTCGTGCCCGCCTGAGTCTCTGACCGTGCGCTGATCTTTTAATAAAGCTTCGCACTGAACATCTTGCTTCGTATCACTGTGCTCGGAACGGATGCAAAAACGAACCCATGCCTTACCTTCGCGCTCGAATGGCTCGACGGAAAATGCGTGCAAACAGCTGGTTCGTGCGCCCGTATCTACCTTTGCCTTTATCTCTGATATTCCAAGCTCGGGAAATCCCAGCCACTCACGCCAGCCGAGTACCAATTTTCCTGTGCTCATGAGTCTTCCTTTTCTGTCGACTCATCAGGAGTATCGACGATTTGAGTATCGAGGTCCTGAATAACAGGCCTACGCTTACGCTTGGTCTTCACGGGTATCATCCCGCGCATAGATTCTAGCTTACCGAAACAGAGCAGTTTATCGCCGGGCTCCAGCACACGTTCGTTACGCGGATTTGGAATGATTTTATCGCCTCTATAAAGGGTAAGAATGTTGATATCGCTCTCTGCTAGCTGCGTTTCTGTAATAGTCTGGCCGATAAATTTAGAACCCTCCGGAACATAAATTTCCGTCACTCCATAACCTTTACTCACCGTTAAACGCTGACGCAAATCGATTTCTGGAAAATCGACCTGAGCCGCTATGTAGTCAATGACTGCACCGGCAATATCTAATTCCGTACAGGTTTCAATCCCCTCCAGGCCTGGCGACGAGTTTACCTCCATTACCTGCGGCCCATCCTCGCCCTCCAGCATATCGACGCCAGCGACCTGCAAACCAAGAATTTGCGCACATCTGACAGCTGTTTCCCGATATTGCTCGTCCAACTCTATCGGCTCTGCTATGCCTCCCCGGTGAACATTGCTGCGAAACTCTTGGCCCTGCGCCACTCGCCTCATAGCTGCTACCACCCGGTCACCGACTACAAAGGCCCTGACATCCTTGCCCTTACTTTCGGCAACGAATTTTTGAATAAGCACATTTTGCTTCTGGCTCTGTAGCAGTTCGACTATCGAAGTAGCCTGAGTCACTGACTCGGCGAGTAACACGCCAATTCCTTGCGTTCCCTCGATCAACTTGATGACTACAGGTGCACCACCCACGCGCTCAATCGCCGGGAGTACGTCTTTTTTATCGCGAACAAACGTAGTTCTGGGAATACCCACATGATGCCTGCTGAGAATCTGTAAACTGCGAAGCTTGTCACGCGAGTTGGAGATACCGTGGGCAGTATTTGCACAAAATACGTCCATTTCCTGAAACTGCCTGACCACCGCTGTGCCGTAGTATGTGATTGATGCCCCAATTCTCGGCAGCACCGCATCGTAGTTACTCAAGGCCTTCTGGCGGTAATACAGATCTGGTGAGCCCCGTTCGAGGTCTATAGCAAACTTGAGTGTGTTTAACACTTTTGCCTGATGGCCACGCTGTTCTGCCGCCTCTTTCAAACGTCGCGTGCTATACGCATTCGGGGCACAGGAGAGAATTGCAAGTTTCATATTTCTATTACCTTTTTTATCGCACTAAACCTGAATGCCCGGCATTTAGATCAGAGTCTAGATGATTTTACCTTTATATTCGTTCATCAGTTTATAGCAAAACTGAGGAATGACTGACTCTGGTTGCGACGTCGCAAGTCTGCACCTAAAGGCCCAATTTGAGCATGCCAGTTTCCAGGCACTATTGCCCAACAACTGCCCCTGAGGGCGCGCTGTTGAGGGGCATATAGTCCGTTCAGTTAGTTTACAGAGCGATCTTCAATGGCATAACCGCGGTGAGCTTTAATGTGAACTGCGAGCGGGGTTAACATGGGGCCATTTCTTGTAGGAGCAGCCAACCGGCCTAACCCGCAGCGGGTTAGGCCGTTAGCAATAATGACATCCTGAATATGGCTAACTGACCTCAGAAGTACAATGAGGGCATCGAGTCGCCTTAATCGATATCTCCGAGAAGCAGTGATTACACTCCTTGGTCGTTGGCTCAGCCGGGGCGGCCTCTTCTTCCTCTGCTTGCAAGTTGTTAATGCCGCGAATTAGCAGATATACGGCAAATGCAACGATCAGAAAGCTGATTACGGCATTGATGAAAACGCCGTAGCTGATGGTAACAGCACCTGCCTCCTGCGCCGCGGCCAAAGTTGAGTATGGACCTGCCTGAGCGCCTTCCTTCAGCGTAAGAAACAGATCGGTAAAGTCGACCCCTCCCAGCAGTAAACCTACCGGGGGCATGATAACGTCGTTCACCATACTCTTAACAATGGTGCCGAAAGCGCCGCCGATGATAATACCCACCGCCATATCTACCACGTTGCCGCGCATTGCGAACTCTTTGAAGTCTTTTAACATGATATTTCTCCAATTCTGTTGGACTAACCCGCGAAGATACGAGTGCCTCGAAGCAGCATACTACGATCTATTGACAGAACAAGAGTCGCAAAAATAATGATTACGATCGCCACTTAGCAGTTCTTGACGCCAGTAATGCTTAATACCAGCTGCCTAAATTGTAATTGACCGATGATGACAAGACGCAACAATACGCTATAAAACGTTAATCCCGCTATAAACACTGATTTTGGCAACCTGCTCACTTAATCGTGCCCTGGGAACTGCTCGAAGGCATTCCCACCGATCCCAGCGGCGGCGGACCCTGCGTGATGTGGGGTGATACGCCCTATGCGCACATCATGGTGCCAGTCTCACTGGATGGTAAGGGTGTCATTACAAAGAGCCCATAAACGCCGGTCGAATACGCCCACCGGTAGCTTGGACGCATTCAATCTTGGCGCTATAGAATTCTCGTTCATTCAGCGTATCAAAATGACACCCATGCCGGGCTAAGATACAATCACCGGGTCAGCTTTGGCGTCAACTCCAGTAAAAACAGGCGCTAAACGTTGACTCGTTGTCGTAAGGCAGGGCTACCCCCATCGGCATGCTCCTTGTGGAAACAGCAGAAATATCAAGACACGGCTTGGACAACTATTATGGAACTTCCCGATTACAGTAAATCTATTAACGCTTGCGCCGCTCACTATGGTGATGAAGCCGATGCGGTGAAGCATTATATGCAGCAGGGTCTGCACCACGCCTATGCACTGGGCAATCGTGGTCCGATTTGCTTCGACACCGACGGCCAACTCAGCCCGGAAATTCTCGCAGCGTATTCAAAGTATGGTTTCTACGTATTTGAAGCGGCCATTGGCGATAGGGAAATGGACGATATCCTGCAGGACATTGAAGAAATGCGTTCACGCTTCCCTACCCATCCTGACGGGAAACTAGACTCACAGGGGCGACCCGCGATAGGAGCGGACTGCAACGGGCCGGGGCTGGCTTGGTGTAAGCCGCTGAGTGATCCTCTCGGAGGAACTGACGCGGCCAACGGACGACACCAGGTGAAACTGAAGGAGCTTGAAGCGGATACAGCTGCTCCCGAAGCCGCGCCCTTTGTGCTATTTGGTTCCCTGCAGTTCTCCGATTCGGCGCTACGCTTGTATGGTCACCCTGAGCTGCTGAAGGTCGCCGCCGCAATTAATGGCAGCGATTTTGCGCCGTTCAACGAAGTGCTGTTTATAAAGGATGCTGGTCTTGGAGCGGCGGTTTCCTGGCACCAGGATGGTGTCACACATTGGGACAGCCCGCAGTTCGATGAAGGTATACACGGTTTCAACTTTATGGCCCAAGTATACGGAAGCACGCCGGTGAACGGAGTATGGGTAGTCCCAGGAACGCATAAAGTGGGCAAGGTCGACATTAAAAAAATGGTTGCGAATTCTGGTAGCGAACGCCTGGAGGGAGCGGTTCCTTTAGTGTGTGCCCCCGGAGATGTGGTGATCTGTAACCGCCAGCTTGTCCACGGGTCTTTTGCCAATTCCGGTTACGAGCGGCGCCTGACGATCAATTTCGGTTTCCACCGTCGCTCATCGGTGCTCAACGTTAAGGGTGCAGGCATACATAGCGATGTTGCGGTATACACCGAAGACGTCATTCAGCAACGCTCTAAGGTACTGGGCTATGCGATAGATGCACGGCAGCAACAATACCCGGATGAAACACCCTATCGCTATTTGCCGTTCCAGCAAGACGATCAGGCCTATATTTGGAACGCCGCTGCCAAAGCCGACATCTTCGATTACAACCTGCTTGATTTGAGTATTTGAGCCCTCACTTAATCTGCACTCCTTGCCTCGAACACGCATCGGTTATTGCGTCTGGTCAGCTCGACAGTCTTTATGTTGTCACGTAAATTAGCTCATTTCCGATATCAGTATTGGTTGCGCTAGTATGAAATTAAAACTCTTGTTTATTCACCTCGCTATCGGTTGCTCGTTACTGACTGCCTGCAGCGACAGTGGTCGAGATAGTGACAATGATGCTTTGCCGCCGCCGGAGCCGGAACCTGTTCCCGAGTATAGCTTTACCTCGGTAGACGACCGTTTTCAGCGCTTTCTCGATGACAGCGAAATATTTGACGGTATCTCCTACACCCTGGTAGATGCGACTCAGGGGGTAGTGCACGAATCCGCGCTTGGCGATCATACGCTGGACATCGTAGTGATGTTGGCTTCCACCAGCAAAGTACCCGCGGTCACCTTAATGATGGCCGTAAACGACGATGAGTCACTTGATTACGATGTCGAAGCATCCATCGACAATTACCTCCCCTGGGAGGGAGTCTATGGAGACCGCACAACGACGCAGCTGGTGAGCAACACTTCGGGCATTCCCGGGTTGACTGGGTTACCAGAGTACGGAGCACATCTTTGCCAGTACGCTGCAGTGGGCACACTTGAAGCCTGTGGCGAAATTATTTACAGCACTTTATTACCGTCTACTCAACCTGCTGATGAAGCCTTTAACTACGGTGGGTCGCAGTGGCAATTGGCAGGTACCGTGATAGAGCAGGTGAGCAACCAAACCTGGCGACAGGCATTTTCAGATTATATTAGCGACCCCTGTGAACTTGATGTATTTCAGTTTGGGAATATGTGGTCAAACCAGGGGGCATGGTCGGGTAATCCGGATAGCCTCCTCGGGCTGGATAACCCCAGCATCGAAGGTGGGGCTGTCAGTAACATGCAGGACTATGCCAAATTGCTGCTATTACATTTGCGCGACGGTAAATGTGGCGACAAGCAGGTGCTGTCGAAATCATCGGTAGAGTTTATGCAGGTGGATCGAGCGGGTAAGTTTGGCACGCCCTACGGGATGGGGTGGTGGATTATTGCCGACGCTGCTGGCGGAGCGCCTAGCGTGTTTTATGATCCTGGTGCGTACGGTGCTATCTCATGGATTGATGTGGAGCGTGGTATTGGTGGTTATGTTGCCATCGACGATTATACCCGTGCAGCTGCTGGTGATCCCATCGGCCTGGTTTTGGGCGAGATAATAGACCTGGTGGCTGCAGCCGTAGATGAGGGTAGAGCTGCTATCGCGAACTGAACCTGACGCCTGTTTTATTACTGATTGCCTGGAGGCCCTGTGCTTTTGGACACGGGGGTGAGTTGCACATTCCGCAGCCATTTCTGCAAAGCAGCAAAATCCTGTGGGTTTTTCACAGGGTATGCGTTCATCAATCGGCTCACATCGCGCAGATAGCTATCCATGTTGCCAGGTGTGAGCACGCGAACATGTAATTGATCGCTGCAGTCTCCGGCAGTAATACACTCCATGATAATTTTTCCAGCCTCTGGCGAAAAGTGCATGCCGTCGGTATAAAAAGAATTTTCGATTCCGATAGGTTCAAGCGTGATTCCCGGATTATGCTCAATGCCGGTAACGCGAAAGCCGCTGCCAGAGGCATTGACCTTTTTGATAACCCGACGCTGCCACGCTAAATAGTTTTTCCACCCCTGCGCAGCTTTAACGGAGTTCATCACACTGCCGTGAAACGGAGACAGGAAAAAAGTGGTATCGATATCGTTAGCCGATAAAAAGTCAATTAAGTCTACAAATTCGACAAAATCCAGTTCGCCAGACTCAGCCAGAAACTCTCGCATTCGTTTTTTGTTAACAAAAGAATACAGCCAGTTGGTGCTTTTTTGCGGATAGTGCAACCAGGTTCCATCATCCAGGTATTCGGACTGGGGAACTTCGTTGCTGAACATTGAAAGAGTTGACTGAACCAGGGAGTCAACAGAGAGCAAACTAACCCATTGGTCCTTCGACCGTTGCCGGCCTTGGGCAAACCTGTCTCGCATAGTGGGAGCAAGTGTCAGTAGCCTCTCTGGTGGAAGTCCCTCTCTGACTTTCCCCACGTTTTCGGTGCGAAACATGTAGTAATCAAGTGCGATGAAAACAGACTTCAGCGGCCTTATTGTGTGTGCATGCTCAAGCATCAGTTTTAGCTCTCGCATCCATATACCCGGAAGTGAAGCATTGTATGAGTGCTTGCCAATGACACCCGGCGGTAAGCTGGCAGCGCGTGAACTGCCGATAACGACGTGTTCAGCGCGCATCTGTTCAAGTGCGTAGGGCTTATGGAGCCTCATGTTGACACGGTCTAGTCTGCTGACTGGAGAATTTAAACCAACGTCCGGATATATGTCATAGGGATCGATAATATAATTGATTGCGATCACGCAAAATGCGAGCACCAACACTGCTCCTGAAAATCGGAACAAGTAAACGCGATGGGTATGTTGATTTACAACGGCTGGCATAACTGAGTGTCGCCCATCACCAGCGCTAGGGTCAAGCAAGCACCCCTCGCGCTGGTTGCCACTTTCACCCGCGTTGCCCCGAGGTAATGGAGCACTGTCGCAGCGAAACCACTGACCTGATTGTGCGGGAACAGGATCACGCCTGTGCCTGTCACCATGAGCAAGATTAGCGCTAGGCAGCTTTTACCCGATCGAAGTACCGGGTTCGCCTTTTGTTACGACCTTCTTGCGTTCACCCACGTGACGCTACGAAAAGTGCCTATGGCTTGGACTGCAAACCTTGCCAGTCGTTTTTGGTTAATTCCCAGTAGCGCGAGGGGCGAAGGCCCCCTCCCGGTAACTTGCTGTTAATTTCGCCCATATACGTAAAACCTATTCGGTCCAGCAGTCGTGCCGTACGCACATTATCGAGGGCCGCTGTCTCACAAATTAAATCAACGCCAATAACGTCAAATAGCCAGGTAAATGCCTGTAATGCGCCAGAACTACCTTGCCTGGTGTTTTGATAGTCGCTATCAATAGCCCCGCCAAGTTCACAGGATGCCCACTGTGGCCAAACCTGAATGTCGTAATAGGCTATTGCTCGTCCATGCTCGTCAGTGCTGACCATCAAAAGGCCCTCTCCGCGTTTACGTTCGTCGAGGTGTTGGTGGATAAAAGAGGCAACGGAGTCATGATCTATCCGATCAGGAAGGGTATAGATAGGTTGTGATATATCCGGATTTGACAATAGCGTAGTTAGCGCGGCAATATCCTCGTCCCGGGCTACATGGGCTATTGCTGCCAAACTCTGCGTATTACGAATAGCACTGCGAATGTGGCGCTGCTTCGCATCGCTCGCTGCGACCCTTGTGAGAGGCAATTCAGTCATATGCAATTCGTTGTTAGCAATAGTCTTTCCAGTATAGTTGAACAAATTGGAGACCGGAGCATGCGCTCCAAGATAAGCTCCGGCTTACCTCACTCACTTACACGGTGGGTTACCCGATGCCTCTTTATGGCGGGTTAGTTTCGCAGCGCCAATTTACATGAGAGAATCCAAGGTCACCGAACGCGCGTAAATATTTCAATATGCTGAACTGCCACAAACACCGAGCCGAGGGTGAGCCGATGTTATTACTGCCAAGACTCCTGACAATGAGCCTATTTTCACTGGTGCTCGCTGGCTGCTTCCATACCGAACTGGGTAGCTCCGTAACCGGTGCAAGAGTCACTGTCACCGACCTGCGCAGCGGAGAGTCTATCGAAGACGGACTCACTTCTCTTACTGAGGAAGGCTTTATCGCTACCCGCTCTCAGGACGAATTCGACGAGCTCAATGATCTGGCTAAATTGCTCTACCTGGGCAACTTCTTTGTTGATGGAAAAGCCTACGATCCAGAGACCTGGTACCTGATCACTGCGCGAGGTGGAGCCGACATTGATGTCGATAGCAACTTCGTCATCGATGCCAAGCCCGCGACCGAGGTAAACGGTCTCTGGCACGCACTGATCACGGGCAGGCAGCTGCGCAATGGTAACTTTGTCATATCGCCCATCACAGAGGCTCTTTACCAGCTACTTAAGACTGAACTGGATGACCTGGACAACACCCAGTTGCGTGTCCGTTTGAATCAGCTCTCCGCTGAAATATTAGGTGACGTCAACAATGATGAGCGGGTCAACTACGTTGATGCTCTTAAATGGACAACGATTGTCCACAAGCCCTTGTATCTCCGGGACTTTTCCCAGGTCGATGCGCTGGCGCAGGCAATACGTGATGGCGCGAATCAGACGACCTTATCGGCACTGGCACAGGACATGTTTGCGGAGCCCGCCCCAGACGCATTGCAGTACTACCAGCAGAATATTTCCGCCCCTATCGTCCAAACGATTTGCGTGCGTTGCCACATGCCCGGGGGTAGTGCTCCAAACAGTGGGTCGGCATTGGTTCTGGTTACTAACAACACTGCTAATTTTCAGGAAAAAAATCATCAGAATTTTCAAGACTTCCGCGATCAATTACCCGCCAGCCGCGATCTCAGCGACTGGGTGACCGGAAAAGCCAGCGGCCAAATCAGCCACGGTGGAGGAAGGCAGTTGGCCCCAGGTAGTCAGGAGTTAGAAAACCTGGAAACCTATCTGAATTTGCTGGAATAGGTCGAACGTAATGCACTCATCGACTTAGCACTGCAAAAAGCATTACTGAACATCTGTTGTAGGTTTGACAAGGCACCATCACCTTGTCGTGTTTGCCTTATAGACGTCGTTTCGTGCTTCGCGATATTCCGTTCGAGTACCACCTGAGCCAGAGTAGTCAGGCATCAATAAGCTCGAAGCGCATGCCCGCGCTTTGCTGTAAACGGCGAGTCAGGTTTTTTCCCATGGCCGTGGCTGGGGTCCAAATACCACCGGCGCAATCAAGGTCATCACGTGCAAGGCAAACTGCCGCCTCACCAAGCATTCGCGAAGTAGCGCCATAGCCGGGATCACGATCACCGCTTACTCGAACCTTGAGACTATTGCCGCTATCAGCATTTATTCCATGGAAAAATAATTCAAAGTGACCGTTGAGTTGCGCCTCTTCACTCGGCCCTTCCCCCGGCGACGGCAGAAGCCGCGCGGCCAGCTTTCGTAAGGGTTTGACCGACATGACAAGAGGCGTCAACTGACTACCCATGCAGACTGTTGCTGCTTTGCGCTTACCTCGACCACCCTCCCCTGTCAGCATACGCTCACTGAATATGAAATCCCGACCGTACGGATATCCAGCAAGTGCATTGCTGCGCCTTACAACCCGGGTATTGATAGCGGCCATCACGAAGGTGCTGGTCCACTGTTGAAAGTCATTATCGTATTCAGGTTTGTTGAGATCAGGCTGGTCCGGGCCGCTTCGCTCTCCCTTTGGATTCAAGGAATAAGGGTTGATCATAGCTTCACGCACTGCATGGTCATCAGCAGCTTCCTCAAACATGTGCATCATGCTGGCTATCGTTCCGCCACTGGCGGAGCCACTGAATTTGCCTACACGAGATTTCACCTGATCTGAGTACTCGCCGAACTGCTCGTGCATCGCCTGCTGCAAAAATAGTGTCCCGAGGTCAGTAGGGATGGAGTCGAAACCACAGGTATGGACGATCCGCGCGCCACTTTTTCGGGCATCGTCCAGGTAGTGATCGATCGTTCGCTCCATCCACTGAACTTCACCTGTCAAATCACAATAATCGACACCTGCAACTGCGCAGGCAGCCAGTAAATCATTACCGTAAGTTGCATAGGGGCCCACGGTGGTACAAACGACTCTGGTGCGAGCGACCATGCTATCCAGAGAACTTCTATCGTTACTATCTGCCTTTATCAGCGGCAGATCTGGTCGATCCAGTTGGTCCCGTAAGGCTTCGAGCTTTGAAATGTTGCGACCAGCCAGCGCCAATCGGAGATCAGAGCCATAAGTCTCCACAAGGTGACGAGCAACAAGAGCGCCGGTAAATCCCGTCGCACCCCATAGGATAACCTCGAATTCAGCGTCCTTTTTCGATGTTGTTGTCATAAAATAGCCTTATGCGAATGCCGAGCCCGATGATTCCCAAACGGCTCGATAGTATGGATTGTCTCTGGTGCCCACTCCCCGTGAGTCAAGGCAAAGCGTTTTAGCTTAGCAGTCACCCGCCTTACGGGTCTAGCGCTGTGGCTGTGCAATTGCCTTTTGATCGCGTGCCAAACGGCCAAGCTCAATACCACTTTAAGACCTGTGAATGGACCCCAGCTTGAAAGCGACATCGTCTTGATGGGCGCGCATAACTCCGTGAATGTCGCAGGTAAACTGCTGCCCAGCGACTGCCTTCCACCTCCAATGCTACACTACCCTCCAGCTCCGAACCTGCAATAAATTCCAAGCAATGACTGGCCGACATCAAATAAAATGTTATCTGGAGATCTCTTAATGAATTGGCAAACTTTGAAGACGCTGTGCAAAGCGCCAGTCGAGCTCCCGATAATGCTTGCATGCCTCCTGTCGCTCAGTTTAGAAACGAGTGCACAGGCTTATAGTGATATCGACACAGCAGCTGAGCGGGTGGAGCAAAAAGTGATCGAATGGCGACGCCAAATTCACCAGCACCCGGAACTCTCCAATCGGGAAGTAAAAACCGCCGCGCTAGTGGCTGATCATCTTCTTTCGCTTGGACTTGATGTGACTACCGAGGTTGGCGTGCACGGTGTTGTAGCGGTTCTGAAGGGCGGCCAGCCGGGCGACAAAGTTATCGCGCTCCGGGCTGATATGGATGCAAATGCGGTTAAAGAGATGCAAACGCTACCGTTTAAGTCCACCAGAATTGATGAGACCTGGCCCGAGGGCGCAGTGCCTGTTATGCACGCCTGCGGGCACGACGGCCATACAGCGATGCTGATGGGGGCCGCAGAAGTGTTAGCAGCTATGCGCGAACAAATTCCCGGCACTGTGAAATTTATCTTTCAGGGTGCTGAAGAGGGGCCACCGGGAGACGAAGAGGGAGGAGGCTCGATGATGGTGCGTGAAGGCGCGTTGGAAAACCCCAAGCCCAACATGGTGTTCGCCATTCACCTGGCGCCCTCGCCCAATAATGCAGTGGGCTATGCCAAAGGCAACGCCCTGGCCAACTCTTACAAGCTCAGTATCAAAATCGCGGGCGCGGGTACCCATGGTTCTGCACCTTGGGCCGGCAAAGATCCCATGCCCGTCGGAGCAGAGATCATCAGCGCGTTGGCGCAAATTTATCGGCAGGTTCCAGCCAACGAGGCATTAACGCTAAGCATTGGCAAAGTGATCGACGAGGGACGCTTCAATATCATCGGTAGCAATCTGACACTGGTCGGGACATTGCGCGTGCTCAATAACGACCTGTTACAAGATATAAAGATGCGGGTGGAACGTATCGCATCAAATATAGCTGAGGCGCACGGGCAAACGGCCGAAGTCGTATGGGAACAATTTGTCCCGGCAGTTTACAATGATCCGGAATGGGTAATGCGCATGCTTCCGACACTAGAGAGAGTAGTGGGTGCTACCAATGTGTTTGAAGGACCACCCTCCCTTGGCTACGACGACGCCTCAGAGTTCATTAATCCAGTTGGGGGTTTATACATCGGCCTGGGCGCGCAAGACTCCGAGTTCGGCGGACCAGCGGGGATCAGGCCAATAGAGGGTGGCAAGGGTATCTATTACAACCACAGTCCTCACTTTTACATAAATGAAGAAGTATTGGTGACCGGTGTACGACTGCATGTAAATACGGTCTTTGATTTTTTGAACGGAAAAATTTAGGGTTCAAGCCCAGAAGCGCTAGACAAACGCCAGCAGGTATAGACCGGCGTTATAGCATCTAATCCTGATACCTGATACGAACGGTTACGGGGATGTTAACTCTATCGTTGGTTTTGGGGCTGACAAGCGCAAGACCGATAATAAAAAACTGTGTGTCGTTGACATCAACTATCCGTCTTATACTCTCGTAGTTTTATTTTATACTCTCCTCATTACACAGCCTTCACAGGAATTGAATATGCAAAAGAATCGATTGGGTAAGAGCAGCATTGTTGTATCGGATATCTGTATGGGCACCATGACTTTTGGTAATCAGGCGGATGAAAAAACCTCTTTTCGTATTATGGACATGGCCTACGATGCCGGGGTCGACTTTTATGACACAGCGGAAATGTATCCAGTGCCCCCCGACGCAAAGTATGCAGGGCTCACCGAGGAAATTGTCGGGCGCTGGATGAAAACCAAGAATCGCGATGCACTAATTATTGCGACCAAGGTAGCTGGGCCCAGTCATGGCTGGATTGAGGCACCCTTGCGCAGCGGCATGACCGGGCTGGACCGGCACCATATTACGCGCGCGGTGGAGGGCAGTCTGCGCCGCCTGGACACGGACTACATCGACCTCTACCAGACACATTGGCCGGATTGGGATTACCCACAGGAAGAGATCATGTTGGCGCTGGACGAATTAGTGCGCGCTGGAAAAGTGCGAATCCTGGGTTGCAGCAATGAATCCACATGGGGCCTGACCAAGAGCCTCTGGGCCTCTGATATTCAGGGCGTGTCTCGCTATGAAACTATCCAGAATAATTTTAGCCTCAACAACCGTCGCTTTGAGGACGAATTAGCACAAGCCTGTCGTAAGGAAAACGTCAGCCTAATACCCTATTCTCCCCTCGGCGGAGGGGTGCTTAGCGGCAAGTACAACGGTGGCGCTTTTCCCGAAGGTGCGCGTTTTACGCTCTACCAGAATAAGCCTGAGCGTCAGCAGGCTATGATGCGACGTTTTGTCAATGAACAGACCCTGGCATCCACCGAGCGCTTTCAGGCAATTGCTGCAGACCTGGATATATCGGTCAGCACACTGGCCATCGCCTGGAGTAAGCAGCATGATTTTGTTGCATCCACTATTATCGGCGCAACGACAACCGAGCAAGTACCGGAACTGCTGGCGGCGGCTGATGTGACTCTGACGAACGAAACAATGGCGCGTATTAATTCAGTGTCGCAGGAAATACGCTACCCAATGGGCTAGCATCAGCGGGTTAATTAATCGAACTGGTCTCGGCGCTGGCATGTCCATCCAAGTCCAGTTGCATACACTGACATTAGCACTGAACTCGGTGTTGCGCCTTGCGCCCGTGGCCGGGAAGCCCGCGAGAAGACGCCTAGCGTTGCGTTTGTTTTTCTTTGCCCATTAATAGGCGTCTGCGACGAGTTCACACCACGCACGATACTCATCCGCCTCTGGCATTGCCGCCATCCACCCTTGATCATGCAGCAGATTACCGAGGGCATAAGCCATCCAGCAGTGAAAATAAGTAGTGGGGTGCACTAAATCCCAAAACACAGCTCGCGGTGCGTTTGAGCAGATGGAGGCTGACGATGGCAGAACACCCAAGCTCATTCCTGCATAGCAGCGATTTTGGTAAGACTGCTCAACACCGGCACCTGATAAGGTCACCCGATTGGATATGAGATCAAAGCCCATGGCAGGCTTGGTAAAGTCGGGGCTCAAGGCACCCTCTAATATCGTATCTGCATCGGCAACAATTATTTCAAGATCAGGAGAACTTTGCCGTATGCCAAGGACCATGTCGTCTAATGCCACATTATGTGAACGAGTCAGCTCACTCAGGCGCGTGGAAAACAATAGCAGCCTTTCCTGCTCGTCAATATCGTCAGCACCTGTTTTGAAGCTTAAGTTGTTTAACACCATTGGCGTCTTTCCCAGATCAGGTAGATTGATCACTAAAAGCCGCCTCAAACCAAGGTCGCGCAAACGCAACAAATGCTCTTTGAGCGCATCGATGACGCGATCGATGACAATGTTATAGCCCTCCTCGGAAGTCGGCTTGCTCAGGAGCGCACTAATTGAATTGGAAAACGCCTCTTTGGAAATATAATCGTTAGCGCCTGCCCACAATATTCCAATGGTCATATCTTGCGGCTGACCCTGTTTTTCCTTGAGGTAGTTCTTTGCGTAGTCATCTATCTGATGAGTAATGCTTCCAGTGACCAAAAACTGACCGCTAGTCATAATACGTTGAGAAAGTTGTTCATTACTCATTCTGGTCCTATGGGCCGCCATCGCTCCGCCCAAAGCATGGTTTTGCACCGCCGCGCCAGAAGATACTTCCAGATAATCTACCCACACTGGCCCGTTTGCGAAACGCCCTAACCAATATGGTTGGCGGGGTGCCATCTGAAGCCGACGCCGGAGCTTGCCCGTATCGCTGAGACTATCCCCGAAAACCACTAGCCGAGTCACGGGCTGTCGCTCAGACCAATCGTCGAAAACGAAGGAAGTGTAAACACCTGTCTTGGATCGAGATGTTCTTACCAGTCCGGGCCGAAACTGACCGCCTTGCTTACGCTTTTCCATAGTTTGCCGGCAGACTTTGCGCAAATGAGCATAGGGCTGTTCTGCGTCCAGGAACCAGTTTTGGTCCTTGGTAGCGACATCGGTAACTTGCACGAAGCCTGCTTCAAGATGCCCTTTCAGCATAATCTTATGGCCCGCAGGCGTTCTGGCCGCAATCCATCCTTTTGAATAGGCCGTTTTGGAGGATTTGCCTTCTTCATGCAAAGGCTTGAGCGAGGACTCACAGTGCACTAACCAGGACTTGCTGACCGGAACAGTATTGACCGATTCGGGCGCCGGGGTGTTTACAGAGCAGGCTGCCAGCATTGAAAACAAGAGAAAACTAAAACAACGAATGATTTGGACTAAACTTACCATGCCGATTAAACGTTCTCGATATAGCAACCCCGGGCCTTGCAATGAGGCCCGATTAGCGGCCATTGAGGCGCGAATAAAAGCTAACAACATACCATCGCTCTGGGCCCGGCAGCTAGCTCCAGTAAGGCCGCAGAAACAGCTGCCCCTGCCAATGCAGAAACCGCTACTAGTGTAAGCGATGTCTGAACCTGCAAACCCCTTATCGGTTGTGGAACCTCTGCTGGCAACATTAGAAATAAGCCTTTGAATTGGGTGAGGGCAGCACCACGATAGCAAAAGCACTTGGAAAAATCCTGAGAAAATCAGTGCGAATAAACTGTGCAAAGCCATGGAACCCTGTGCTTGCTCCGAACAGATTGCCGTTTATACCTGGCAGATGATGGAACGTGTTGCGCGTTTAATAACCACCTCACAAACCGATAAAGTTCATCGTATACACGATAATCGATCTGTAGCGGCCAGCGCATCGCCTAACGGCAAAATATTAGGGGCCTGAGAATTTTTCCACTCGTGAAAAGTAGCAGTCAGGCCTTTACTCACCTACACTACGCCTCCTTCAACGAAACCAGGAGAGCAAACATGTTCAGCCATATGATGGTCGGCGCCAACGACATACAGGAATCCAAAACATTCTACGATGCGGTCCTCGGAGCCCTGGGCCATGAGCCAGGAGTGATTGACGACAAGGGTCGTTGTTTTTATTTCACCCCAACCGGCATATTCTCTATGAGTCAGCCTATCAATGGTGAACCTGCCAGTCACGGCAATGGCAGCACTGTGGGTTTTGCAGCAAAGAACCCCGAAGAAGCGAATGCCTGGCACGAAGCGGGGCTGGCCAATGGCGGCACCACCTGTGAAGAACCCCCCGGAGTGCGAGAAGGTGCAGCAGGGGCGCTATATCTTGCCTATCTTCGCGACCCATCCGGAAACAAAATCTGCGCCCTGCACCGCGTTGGTTAAGATCTGGGGCATGGTTGAATTTCGATCTGAAATTTGACCATGCTATGGATTATTGTCTTCAAGCATTATGGGCTTGAAGCGAGGGTTGCATTCAGAAAGGATGACTCACCATAAACCAGAGATTGCCGCCCTCCTCTGAATAAGCAAAATCCGCACGTACAACCACGCCTGCGGTAAGAGCTCGCAAACCTACACCAACATCGGTCTTCATATCGTCAAATAGCGTATCGAGGGTGTACTCCGGGGCCACCCGACCTACTTCAGCGAAAGCGACCAGCTGCCACCAGTCCAGGTGTAAAAATTTTAACCAGCTGACGTTACGGATCGGGTTGTAGTCGAGTGTATAGCGGTATTCAGCTGCCCCGTAAATTGACGCCTTGTCGTGAAATCGGCTGTCGCGGAAACCGCGCATACGATAATAACCACCCAAGGTTGCGCCTTCCAGAAAGGGCGGCCCTTTAGTCACTCGGCTACCGCCGACATCATTGGTCTGAATATCCCAGCTCGGTGAATAACCGGTCCACGCATTCAAGGCTATTATGCGCTGGCGTGCCCAATCGCTGGCTCCAAGCGAAAAGTACTTACTGGCCTCAAGTTCAAGGAATGTCCACTTCTCGTCGGAATCTCCCCAACCTGGGTCATGATGCACAGCGAGGTACTGTGAACTGCCCCGCGAGGGATTTATGGGAAAGTCAGTATTATTGTGCAGCAGGCCAAACTCAAAAGCATTTGTGTCGCCATCGAGCTCGCTCCCATCATCTCTCTCATAACTCTGGTAGCGATTATACTGCTTGACGCCGATTACTGTTGCGCCGCCCTCCAACGGATTCCAGGTCTCACCCCCTGAGGGCTCAGACGCGAGCAAACCGTTTTCCAGAGTATAGTGAACCCTGTTACTGTCAGCCGTTGCACCAATCGGCAGCGCATACTCAATCTTGATATCCAGCCAGTTACTATAGCCACTGGACTCCAGGTAAGCGTCCTCACTGGAGTCATTAGATCCTGGCCGATTAAAACCAGATGGAAGAAACAGATTACGTGGGAGGGAATAGGCCCGATGTTGCGGGTAGTAGCCATACATTCCCGAGGCGGAAACAAAGGTGCGCTTGCTAAATGGCAGTCGATAGTCCCAAACTCCAGCAAAAAATCCATGGCTATCCTCGCCTGCAAAGGCCGCACCTCCAACGGTCATCTGGTCCTGCAGAAAACCCTTGCGCATACCCCCCAGGCCGAGAACCGGCCCTGTAGACTCAGCATTAAAGCCATAAGGCAAGACCAGATTTTGACCACGGGGATTCAAGTTTTCAACCCGCTCTACCGCGGCTTTAACCTGCATAGATGGCTTGGCATGAGCAGGATTCCCAATGACAATTGCGACAATTATTAACAGTGAAATAACAGGTAATTGCAAAGCCGTTCTCCAATCAGCGTAGCGCTTTCAAATCGTAGCCGCCAATAAACAGTAGATCAAACCTATATGCAAGACAGGCCACTGTGAAACTGATAACGTAAGCTCCGCTTGGAGGACCACAACATGTATAAAATAGAATTAAGCGAGTCTTACTGCCCGGCGCAGGGTGGACCTGAACCGGCGCCCATGACGATTGGCGACATTCTGCGCCAGTCTGCTGCGCGAATTCCAGATCAACCTGCAATCAAAGAACTTAACTACGCGGGCGAGATCTGTCGCACCTGGACCTACGCCGAACTGCTGGCAGATTCGGAACGACTGGGCAAAGCCCTCGCAAATCGCCACGCCGAGGGATCCAGAATCGCCGTTTACGCGAACAATCTCCCTGAGTGGGTGCTACTGGAGCTAGCCTGCGGGCTCGCCGGCGTCATCCTGGTTACTGTAAACCCGGCCTATCAAAAGAACGAACTCAAGTACGTCCTCGAGCAGTCCGGCTCTGAAGCAATCTATTATGTCGCTGACTTTCGCGGCAATCCGATGCAGGAGATCGCGGACGCTGTGTGCGACGAGGTTCCCGCAATCACCCATCGAATTCTACTGACGGATCACGATGCACTGTTCGCGGGTGAACACGTCGGGGAACTGCGCAGTCCCAAGCCGAGCGATGCCGTTCAAATTCAATATACATCGGGGACAACGGGATTTCCCAAGGGCGCACTGCTTCATCATAACGGTCTGGTTCGCAACGCCCTTGACACTATGATACGTGGCGGCCTGAAGTCCGGTGATAGCTTTGTTCACCACATGCCTCTATTCCATACCACCGGCTGTGCTGTTCTGGTGATGGGAGTAATCGGCACAGGCTGTACGATGCTGCTGGCCCCGATGTTTGACCCTGAAGTTATTACTGAAATCATCGAGCGCGAACGCACAATGTTCATTTTTGGCGTCCCGACAATGCTTGTCGCCCTCATCGACGAAGCCCGTCGCTCAGGCCGGGACGTCTCCTCAATCCAACGAATGATGTCTGGCGGGGCAATGGTGGCTCCACAACTTTGCCGCGATTTAAAAGAAGTATTTGGGGCGACAATTCAAATTGTCTACGGCCAAACCGAAACATCACCAGTACTGACACAAGCTTGGTACGACGACTCGCTTGAAGATCTCACAGAGACAATAGGACAACCGGCGGCCCATACTGAGATGTCCATACGCGACACACGTGATAATAGTGTCCTGCCGATTGGTGAACAAGGCGAAATATGTGCTCGCGGCTACAGCGTGATGGTCGGCTACAATAACAATCCAGAAGCAACCGCTGCTGCTATTGATAGCGAAGGCTGGCTGCACACCGGAGACCTGGGACGCATGGACTCGCGCGGCTTTCTCAAAATTACCGGGCGCGTTAAGGAGATGATTATTCGTGGTGGCGAGAACCTGTTCCCCGCTGAAATCGAAAATACAATGCTGGAACACGAAGCGGTAGGCGAGGTGGCCGTTGTGGGCGTGCCGGACGACAAATGGGGTGAGCAAGTTGTCTGCTTTATTCGCAGTACAAGTGATCAGCTACTGACGGCGGATGGGCTCAAATCATTCATTCGTGAGCGACTGTCACCGCAGAAGTCGCCGGCGTTCTGGGTAAGCGTTACCGACTGGCCGCTGACTGGGTCAGGAAAAATCCAGAAGTTTAAACTCAAAGAAGCTTACGAGGCAGGCGAATACACCCCGCTGGACTAGTCGACCAACGACGACTCGCGACAAGCTCAGGCCGAAGGCAACGTCGAAGCCGAATCCCAGGCATGAGCATTCTGATTCAAGGCATGCCATACTGCTGGCGCAGAAAATTCGTACCCGACGAGGAATAGAACTATGTCCATTGAACTCATGATGTTGGTCTACAGCGCCGCACTATTCTTGGCGATCATCCTGGCGCAGGCTGGTCTTGCGATAGCCCAGAACGGACTGGCAAACCAGGCAGGGAGCCGAGACAATCTGGCCGAGCCAACAGTCCTGCGACAGCGCATGCATCGGCTAACGGCAAACATGCAGGAGAATCTGGTTCTTTTTGCGATCGCTGTTCTGGCTGCCAATGCAGCAGGAGTCTCAAACGAAACCACCGTAATGGGTGCAAGCATTTTTTTCTATGCTCGCGTTGCGCATGCAATTGTCTATGCCTTTGGTTGGCCGATGATTCGCCCGCTGTTCTATTTTGCCGGTCTGTACGGCACCGTCATCATAGGCTTGCAAGCTGTCAGTGCTTGATTGAGTGATGTGGGTGCACAAACTGTGCCCACCAGGCAGCATAACCGGCAGCTTCCTATGCCAGAATAGCCACTCTCAATCTTTATCTTGCAATGATCGGCACTACTGAAAGGCGAAGCCCAAAGTGACGAGCGCTATCGTGGTTCACCTTTGCGGCGGTTTGCAAAAAAACTAAGCAAGACGAAGGTCAGCGCCATTCCTGCAAACAGTATGGCAATTGTTAGTACGTCCCGGTTGGCAGTTTCCGCTGTCCAGAGAGCATCGGCATCAAGTCGAAATAAAATATACATCGATAATACCCAGGGGGAAAAAGCGACCAGTGTGCTTATGTGTTTCTTTGGCATGTCTGAACCACAGCCCTATTGTTTTGTTATGGTGAACCGTATCATGAATTCCAGCTACGCCATTCTGCGCCTATCCGCACGGAGGCCGCACTCAATGACCAGTGACAAAATGCACTGTACCGAATACCCACACAAGCGACTAACAGATGCTTACTAATCTGGAGACAAGGTTACGACATAAGGCCATTAACGGATGGCCTCTGTTTTTGCTTTTTTCGATCCCAATCAGTGTTGCAGTACTGATTAAAATGCTGGCCACTGATTTATCAGTGGGTGAAGGCATATCATCAATGATTGGATATTCTGTGCGGTTTGCCATTCCCTTCATCTTTTTGGCCATTGGAGCTTCGTCGGCTTACACCCTATTTCCTAACCTATTCACTGCGTGGTTAGCCCGGAACAGACGTTACATCGGCCTTTGCTTCGCCATTGCCATGTTCTGGCAAGCTGTGTTTATTTTTACCATGACAACGTTTTTCCGCGACTTTTATTTTGCTGACGTTTACTACTTTAGAGACGAGCTGGAAGGCAGCGTTGGCTACGTATTTTTGACCGGCATGGTTATCACATCCTTTGCATTCACCCGCAAAAAGCTCAGTTCGCAGCAATGGAAATATATTCAAAAAGGCGGTGTTTACTTTTTATGGGCTTACGCCTTCAGTGTGTACTGGTGGAACCTTTACTATTACCCCAACCCTGAAACTATCGACTCTATCTTTTATTGGATGGGCTTCACCGCATTCAGCCTACGCATTGCCGCCTGGGGAAAAAAGCGCAACCGCCAAAACAATAAAAACAGCACCCCCATTGCATTAAAGGCGATTGGGACTGCTGTTGTCGGTTTCGGCCTGGTAGCATCAGCCACCGGGCTGCTTTGGCAAAAATCGGTTACCGAATTTATGACTTCTGCCGCCTGGTCCGCTGAACTTGAACTGTGGCTGCCTTTCTGGCCCCTGGAACCCTTTTTGCCGCTGCTTATTATCGCTCTGGGGACATGGTTTTATACTCACGCCAGGCAACAAAAAAATATCGCTGTCCCCAGGCCGTCCAGAATATGACTGCGATGCCTGATGCTTCTTCAGCTTAGTATCAGCAAGGTTATGACAATGCCCGCACAGCTGCTAATCTCAACGCACAAGTCCTGCGTCAACTACTGGCGAAATATTGCTGCAGGTAATGGGCTTGTTAATCTGCATATTGGAGGAACTACAACATGACCACCCGATTTAACCAGCCACTGGGCGGCAACGAGATGCCCCGCTTTGCCGGTCATGCCTCCATGTTTCGCCTGCCAACACAAACCAATGCCGAAGGACTAGATATCGCGTTAGTAGGGGTGCCACTGGATATAGGCACCAGCAATCGAGCCGGCAGCCGCTTCGGCCCGCGGGAAATCCGTTGCGAGTCTGTGATGGTGCGCCCCTACTGCATGTACACCCAGGCCGCCCCCTTCGATTCTTTCCAGGTGGCCGACATCGGCGATGTTCCGCTCAACACATTCAACCTGCTCAAATCTATCGATATCATCGAAGGCTTCTTTGACGATGTGCTGAGCCACGGCGCCAAAACTATCAGCATGGGCGGTGACCACACGGTTGCACTGCCGATTCTTCGTGCAACGGCAAAGAAACACGGCCCTGTTGCTTTGATCCACGTGGACGCCCACTCAGACACCAACGACAGCATGTTTGGAGAGCGTATTACCCACGGCACTATATTTCGCAGGGCAATTGAGGAAAACCTGGTACAGGCCGACAAAATGTTTCAGATTGGACTTCGGACCACAGGTTACTCGGCCGAAGATTTCGACTGGGCGCGCAACCAGGGCGCACTGGTCGTTCCAGCCGAAGAATGCTGGCACAAATCGCTGAGTCCACTGATGACAGAGATTCGCGGTGTTATCGGCACGGAAACACCGGTTTATCTTTCTTTTGATATTGATGGGCTGGACCCCTCTGTCGCGCCAGGCACCGGCACACCCGAACCCGGAGGACTTAGCACGATTCAGGGTATTGAAATTATTCGTGGCTGCTGGGGATTGAACATGGTGGGTGCAGACCTGGTAGAGGTGTCGCCTCCCTACGATACAACGGGCAACACATCATTACTGGCCGCCAATTTGATGTTTGAAATGCTCTGCTCTTTCCCCGGCTGTCAAAGAGCCAGGTAAACTACAGGGAGCCAGACCATAGGCACCGGTGCCAGCGCGGCTCACGATAGAGTCGATAGCTTGTTCCACGCCCTCCCCGGTGTACAATCGTGTGCCTGACGCAACTCTCTCGAGGACTTTTCCCGCTACATGACCCTACTGGTTATTTATCTCTCTCTCGCTATTGGCGTGTCTTTTCTTTGCTCAGTACTGGAAGCAGTGCTGTTGTCAGTAACTCCTGGCTTTGTCGCTACCCAGGTGGAGAAATACCCGCGCCGCGGCAAGGTCTTGCATGATGTCAAAGCGGACCTCGATCGTTCCTTGTCGAGCATTCTGATACTGAACACTTTCGCCCACACCATGGGTGCGGCAGGCGTCGGCGCCCAGGCGGTTCGCCTGTTTGGCGAAAAGTGGGAGGGCCTGATTGCCTTCCTGCTCACCCTCGCCATTCTCTACATATCCGAAATCATCCCCAAAACCCTCGGTGCGACCTTCTGGAAACAGCTAGCTCTGCCGTCAGCCGTTATCATTCGACTGCTCATCAAAATTCTTTACCCCTTCGTGTGGCTGTCGGCTCTGATAACCCAACTGTTTTCCAAGGGTAAGAGCGGGGGCGTCAGCAGGGAGGAGCTGACTGCCATGGCTAAACTCGGTGCGCGCCATGGCTCGCTACGCAACCAGGAGAGCGAATTACTGGAAAATATTCTCAGCCTGCGCGGCACACGAACCGAGGACATTCTCACCCCGCGCACTGTCGTCACTGCATTGCCGGAAAGCATCACTATTCTTGAGGGTCTCGATCGGCTGGGAGATCGGCCTTTCAACCGTATTCCTGTATACCGCAGTAATGTCGACGCCATCAGTGGCGTGGTTTATCGGCCCACCATGCTGGAGGCGGTCCGAGAAGGCCAGGGAGAGCTGACCCTGGCTGCTATTGCCGCGCCGGAATACCGTGTCTCTGAAGAGTTGCCCGTGCTGCAATTACTGGACCTGTTTCTCAAACGCAAAGAGCACTTGTTTCTGGTGGAAGATGAGTACGGCCAGACCGCTGGGGTAGTGACCCTTGAGGATGCGGTGGAAACTTTGCTGGGTCGGGAGATTATGGATGAAAGCGACAAGGTCGAAGACATGCAGCAACTGGCTCGCAGCACCTATCGCGAACGCCTTAGGGACCTGGATAAGGATAAAGAAACCTGAAGCAAAGACCGAGGGGAAAAAGGTCTAGCCAGCTGACTCGATCAGCGTCACGGTGCGCTTCAGGGCGAGTCGCAGCAACAGGTAAAGCATTAACCCTGCAGGGCCTGCCATCAATGTTACCAGCAAGAAAGGCATGATAAGCCAATGCTTGATACCCTGCCGCTTCGCGTCCCTGACTATCCATGCGCCAACAAACAGGTCAAATACCAGGTAGTGAATCCACCCACCCAGCACAGCGGTGGGACTCTGGAACAACATCATGACGCTTTCCAGCGAACCAAAACCTGCTCCCTCCGGCGCGGGCTGTCCGAAAAACAGTGCCCAGATGTAAAAAGGACCTAGCAACAGTGGCACCCAGATAGCATGAACCGAAAGTTGCGTGACACGATGATGAGGCAGAAAAAACAGCAAGAACCAGGCGGGAAGAACAGCATAATTGCAGATCAAGAATAAGTCGTCTGTACTCATAGTATTCTCTGTAAGTGCGGGCGCAGTCAGCCGCCCTGTGCCCAGAGCGTACAACGGCTGGCCCGGGATATCCATCCGATTGGCGATGACCAGGGCGATGCCTTATATTAGCGCTATGAACGGAATGCCACCTTGGCTTTAACACAATTACCGGGAGTCCATTTGGTGAAAAGAATTTGCGCCAGCCTGTTGCTAACGGCAGTGGTTTTGACTGCATGCAGCGCGACGGGGGTCAGCATACCTGCCCTGGAGGGTAGCCTCGCCGGCGAACGCCTGCCCGGCAAAATCATCTGGCACGAATTAATCACCGACACACCCGAGCAGACACAGCGCTTTTACACCGAGCTTTTTGGTTGGGAGTTCGAACCTTTATCGGATAAGAACATCAACTACTTCCTCATTCGCCAAAACGGTAAAGCCATTGGCGGCATGATAAATCAGAACAGACTTCCCACTAAGGCAGATATTTCACAATGGGTCGCCCTCTTTTCGGTGACCGATATCGCTGCAGCCACTGACCAGGTGGCAAGTTCGGGTGGGACTGTATTCACTCCACCAACCTCTCTTGGTGACCGCGGTAAAATAGCCGTCGTCGCCGACCCACAGGGAGCGCTTTTCGCGCTGTTACAAACTGCTAATGGCGACCCGGCGGACACTGCCGAGCCAGCGTCGGTTGGCGATTTTTTCTGGCACGAGCTTTGGACTGGCGACATAGATCGAGCTGTTACTTTTTATGGCAAACTCGCACCCTATCAAATGGAACGAAGAAACCTGGGCACGGGGAACGAGTCCATTGACTACGTCGTGATGCAGACGCAGCAGCAAAAGCGTGGCGGCATCCGGGCGAACCCGTTCAAAGGCTTGCCGCCCATCTGGGTAAATTACCTGCAAATCCCGGATGATGCAGAACTTGATCGCATTTTGGCGAAGGTAGAGTCATTGGGCGGTGAAATCCTGGTGCCCGCTGCTTCCCGCCCCAGCGGGGGCACCGTGGCGATGATTGCGGGTCCCTCTGGCGCAGGTATCGCATTGCAGACCTGGAAAAATGAAGAGCAGCTCGCGAAATTTGGAGAACAATGATAATGAAGTCTATTTTTCGTGGCGTACGACTGACTGCCCTGCTAATCGCTGTTTGCCTGTTATCCGGCTGCGACGACCCGCAGGTCTACGGCGGCATTAGTGTTTCCAGCGGATACGGTTCCTATGGCGGTTATCATCATGGTCGTTATGGCGGCTACCATTCTGGAGTCCGAACCAGTGTCTCGATTGGGGGCAGAATCCGCTGAATGCACAGTCGGCGCTAAAGAGGCCAAAGCAGTGCTTGGTAGGGTAAAAAAGGTGTCTGAATGGCAACAACCACAGTAAAAAGGCTACTTGCTTGTCTGCTGATATCCGCCAGCCAACCGGCTTTGGCTGACATTTTTGCAGCATTCCGATTTGAGGACGGTGACACTAATTGGCAGTACGTGGCAAACACCACGGGCACTGTGCTAATTATTGCCCTGAGCTACACCCTGGTCCGTTTGTTTCTCAATATCCGCAAGGCAGGACGTTATAATCGGGAGCTAGAGGAAATCCGTGGACAATTGGAAGACCGGGTCCGCACTCGCACCGCAACCCTGGATGAGTCCAATCGTCAGTTAAAGAAAAACCACTCTGTTCTTGAAAGTGAAATGTCCAAGCATCAGGCAACTGCGGAGCGCCTGCAGCAATCAGAGTCCTATATCACCAGCATTATGCAATCCATGCCACTTATGTTGATTGGCCTGGATCGGGAAGGGAGCATTACCCAGTGGAACACGCGCGCGGAGGAAGTTAGCGGTCTGCAAGAGCCTGAAGTTCTCGGCAAAAAACTATGGCAAGCCTACCCTTCAATCACAGTCACTCCGGAGCAAATTGATGAGGCGATCACCAACGATTGCACGCTCACAGTCAAACATAGCCAACGAGGCGCATATCACTTTGATATCACGATCTACCCGCTCATAGATCAACCGGAGCAGGGGGTAGTGGTGTTGATCGATGACGTTACCCAGCGAGTGACCGCAGAGAATATGCTGATCGAAAGAGACAAGATGTCATCGATGGGAGAACTTGCTGGTTCTCTGGCACATGACGTCAGTACACCCGTCAATGCAATGCTGATGGATATCCGTGAAGTTCAATCACGCATTGCAAAGCTTGAGTGTGAGACTGCCACAGACCCAGCTCCAATGTTGGAAGACGCGCTGTTACGTGGCGAACAGGTATCAAGAGTCATTTCCAATCTACTTGAATTTTCAAGCTCGCAAGCCGGCGAAATGAAACTGGCAGATATTCCTGACGTTGTTGATCATAGTCTGGAACTTGCAACGGCAGCGCTGACCTCTTCCTCCGGGCTGCAATTTCGCGATGTTGACATTGAAACGAGTTACGAGGAGGGATTGCCACCCATTCCCTGCCATGAAACGGAGTTGCAGCAGGTTCTACTCAGCCTGCTTCGGCACTGCGTCAACGCGCTGGGTGAAATAGAGCGAGAGGGCTTTGTGCCCAAGGTGACACTGCAGGTTAGCCAGTTTTACGATGCTCTTTGGTTAAAAGTACAACACAATGGCCGAGGCCTTAGCCTTCAGGAGCAACAGGCACTGTTTGAGCCGTTCTTTGCTGATTCTCGTGACGCCAGCGGCGATGACTATGACGCCAGCCGTCGCCTGTCGTATCCGTATTTTATTATCACTGAGCAACATCGCGGTCAGTTGGCTGTAACATCAGACATCAACGATGGCACCACATTCCATATAGAATTACAGCTCGCTTAGCCCCCGTTCTGGCTAGTGCTTCTGCTGACATCCTGCGAACTTATCCCAGGAATTTTTTACGGGTCAGGCCAAGCCTTTCGCTGCTTGAACTATAATCCCAAAGGCAACGCCCACACAAAACAAGGCCAGCACGATATGAACAGAATCGACAAATTAAAAAACGATGTATACAGCTTTGAAGAGCTGATTACGCTGGAGAAAAACGCTACCCAACTGAGAGACAGCGAAACACTGCGCCTCATCGAGATCAGTCGCGCATCAAAAACCGCAAAAGGAGAGAAGCCAAAGGCTGTCGTCGACGAAGATGGCCGGCCGCTTACCCGCAGAGCTCGCCGTGAGGAAAAACGCGACCGTTAGTGCTGGTCATTTCCATGAGACGCTACCAGGGGCGAAAAGCACTCAATCGCTACTCTCTATCAGGAGGAGGGGCCCAATGATAACGAAGGTACACCACATCAATATTTTGGTACGAGACCTCCAGCTTGCCGTGTCTCGCTATCAAGCCGCTTTTGCAATTGAGCACTTTGAGTACGGCGATTTACCTGAAAGAGGAGTAAAAACAGCGCGGTTTCGCGCGGGGGAAAGCTGGATCGTGTTGCTTGAGCCAATCGACGCTGAAGGCGTTCCCGCCAGACATCTCGCAGAACACGGTGAAGGCCTGTTTCTGCTCTCTCTGGGAGTCGATTCTATGGATAAGTCACGGTCCCATATCGACAGCAGTGGAGGCGGTGTGATCGATGCATCCGAACGCCTTGGGCTTGAGGGCTGGAAAGTACTGGATCTGGATCCAAACACCTTTTCTGGCGCCGTACTTCAGCTGACGGAGGACTAATACCTCAAAGTTTGTGCATTGAAACTTCTGATCCGTCTTGCAGCCCCCCGCGTATTCTGAATATAACTAACTAATCTACTCGCACTCGCGTTCTTTCAAGCCTCTGATTTGCAAAGAAAATTGTAAGCCATATTGGGAGCTTCCATGTTGATGCGGTAGGCAAATCGTCTTTTGGCTGTGATAGCCCAGGCAAACCTACTTCGGAGCCTTCCGACAATGTCCAAACCGCTAGATGGACTTCGTGTTCTGGATCTCACCCATATGCTCTCCGGACCCTATGGCGCGATGATTCTCGCTGACCTGGGCGCAGAAACCATCAAAGTCGAGCCATTGCACGGCGAAGGAACGCGCAAATTGCTCGCGAATGATCCGGCCAACTCACTGGACGGCATGGGCGCTTACTTCCTGACACTCAACAGAAACAAACAAAGCGTCGCTATCGATCTAAAAAGCCATGCCGGACGCACCCAGTTCTATCGCCTTGTGGAAAAATCCGACATTGTCATCAGTAATTTCGGTGCTGGCGTGCCCGAGCGACTTGGTATTGATTTTGAAGCACTCAGCGCGGTCAACCCTGGCATTATCACCTGCACTATCACCGGGTTTGGGTCAGATGGCCCCCAGAGCAAGCGTCCTGCCTTTGATCAGGTTGCCCAGGCCACCGGTGGTGGCATGTCCATCACCGGCAGCGACCCTGAGCACCCCGTGCGTGCCGGGATCCCGATCGGCGACCTTGGAGGTGGAATGTTTGGTGTGATGGGTATTTTGGCTGCGCTTTATGAGCGCGAAAAGAGCGGCAAGGGCCAACATGTCGACATCTCCATGCTGGACTGCCAGGTATCGCTGCTGAACTATATGGCCACTATGCACTTCCTGTCGGGAGAAGACCCCTACCCTATTGGCAATTCTCACTTTGTTCACGTGCCCTACAACACTTATCGCTGTCAGGACGGCTTTATTGTTATTGCGGTCATCACCGATAATTTCTGGCAAAACCTGAAGCAGGTGGTCAACTGTGCTGCGTTCGATGACCCGGCGCTGGACGGGCAGCCCGGGAGATGGGCAGACCGTGAAATGATCAATGCGACACTCAGCGATGTCCTGAAAGATCGGAGCTGTTCCCACTGGCTCACTCTATTGGAGGCGCAGAGGATTCCTTGTGCCCCTGTCAATAATTTTAGCCAGGCGCTCTCCGATCCCCAGGTGCGCCATCGCAACATGGTTGTGGAGTTAGGCCATCCCAATGGCGCCAAAACCCGCGGCCCGGGTAACCCCATCAAACTATCGCGAACCTGCGAGGAATCCTTTGCCCCCGCCCCGACGCTGGGCCAAAACACAGATGAAGTGTTCAGCACGCTTTTGGGCTACAGTGTAGGTGAGATCGATGACCTGCGCAGCAGAGGAGTAATCGCTTGATGAGTGAGTGCATCGTAATCAACGAGGTTGGCCCCAGAGACGGGCTACAGAGCCAGGATAAGCACCTGACCGTGGCGGAAAGGGCATCGCTTATCGAGTCTCTGCTCACTGCGGGCCTGCAGCATATCGAGGCGGGAAGCTTCGTGTCTCCGCGAGCCGTTCCGCAAATGGCAGGTACCGACGAGGTCTTTCATCTCTTGGGGCCCGAAAATTCGCCTTACCTAAGCGCCCTGGTCCCCAATATGAAAGGCTACGAGCTAGCCCGCTCTGCCGGCGCATCAACCGTGGCGGTTGTGGTGTCTGCCACTGAGACCATGAACCAGAAAAACATCAACATGGGTTTACAACAAACTCTGGAAACCGCTGCTAACATCATCCGCCGGGGGCGCGCAGAGGGCGCCCGCGTTCAGGCTTATCTTTCCGTTGCCTTTGAGTGCCCGTATGAGGGCAAAGTCGCTGCAGATACCATCCTTTCCCAGGCCCGGCAGCTGGCCGCCTGGGATGCTGACGAAATTGTAATAGCAGATACTATCGGCGCCGCTGACCCCGCATCCGTGCGCAGCCTGCTCAACGCTCTGGTTGCAGAGCACGGCGCCGAAAAAATTGCCTGTCACTTTCACGATACCCGAGCGATGGGTTTAGCCAACACATTTGCAGCGATTGAGAGCGGCGTTCGCCGATTTGACAGTTCACTAGGCGGACTGGGTGGCTGCCCCTTTGCCCCCGGAGCAAAAGGCAACGTCGCTACAGAAGATGTTGTCATGATGTGCGAACAAATGGGATTTAAAACCGGAGTTCAAATGCCCTTGCTTTTAGCTGCGGTGAAGATGGTTAGCGAGCTAACTGGCCATACCCAGGGTGGCAGAGCTCATTATTGGCTCAGTAACAATGCGGTCTGAAAGCAAAGAGCACACAAGGCACTAGGAGAATCATATAATGGCATACCGACTAGGCGTAGATGTCGGCGGCACCTTCACCGACTTCCTGTTAATGGATGAGGAGAGCGGCCAGACACATACCGCAAAGGTGCCTTCTACACCCGAAGACTCTTCAATCGGCGTGCTCAATGGCGTTGCACGCATCTGTGACGAATCTGGCATCGATCCTTCGCACATCAAACTGGTAATGCATGGCACTACAGTTGCTACCAATGCCGTGCTCACCGGTAAGGGCGCAGTCGTCGGCCTGGTGACCACAGCGGGCTACGAAGACACATTGCAAGTGGCTCGATCGTTCTGCCCCGGCGGTCTTGGCGGTTGGGTCAGCTATATCAAAAAACCATTACTGGCACCGCTTGAGCTCACCATTGGCGCTGGCGGGCGCATTGGGGCAGATGGCGCGGTAGTGCGTGAACTGGACGAAGACGGGTTAAGACGCGATCTCATCACCCTGCGCGAGAGAAATGCCATACAGGCCCTGACCATCTGCTTTATTAACGCGCACATCAACAACGAGCATGAAGAACGAGCACGAGACATTGCCCGCGAAGTGTTTGTTGACACACCCATCTCAATCTCCAGTGAAGTCGTTCCTGAGATGCAGGAGTACGAGCGCACCGAAACTACGGTAGTCAATTCCTACGTAAGACCGGAAGTAGAACGCTACGTTAATAATTTACGCACGGCGCTCGCATCGCGCATGGGAGAAGATACCCAGCTGTCGATACTGCGGTCCGATGGTGGCTTAGCTTCGGCACGCGCCTCCGCAGAATCACCGGTCAATTTGTTGATGTCCGGGCCCGCGGGTGGCGTAGCGGGCGCTATCTATTTCTGCAGCCGCGCAGGATTTAAGGACATTCTAACGTTCGACATGGGCGGTACGTCTACTGACGTTGCCTTGATTCAGAATTCCCGGGCGCGGGTCCGCAGAGAAACTATTGTAGGCGACGTGCGGGTAAGAGCCCCCTCGGTGGATGTTCGCACCGTCGGTGCGGGTGGCGGTTCTATTGCGTTTGTACCCGAACTTACCAAAGCTCTGCGAGTTGGCCCCGAGTCTGCAGGGGCGGTACCAGGCCCTGCCTGTTACATGAAGGGTGGCGAGCTACCCACCGTCTGTGACGCCAATGTCGTATTGGGATACCTGCCATCAGATGTGCAGCTGGGCGGTAAAATGGAAATCAACCGCGACGCGTCTATGGCCGCGGTACAACAGGTCGCCGACGGCATGGGCATCGGCCTGATGGAAGCCGCAGAAGGCATTATTAAAATAGTGAATGAGTCCATGTTTGGCGCTTTGCGTTTGGTTTCAGTTGAACAGGGCTATGATCCGCGCGATTTTGCCCTGGTGGGTTTTGGCGGTGCTGGTCCATTGCATGCCAATGCGCTGGGAATTCTGACAGACGCATGGCCGGTCATTGTACCTCCAGGCCCAGGCGTGCTTTGTGCCTACGGCGACGCCACAACGCAAGTTCAGGACGAAGCAGCCAGAACCTACCTGACGATGGCAGGTGATCTTAGCGATGAAAAACTGAAAACTGATTTAAAAACACTGCAACTGCGTGCGGGAGAATCGCTGGTGCAGGACGGTATACCTATTGAAGATCACGAGGTCACTTATCAGGCTGATCTGCGTTATGCAGGACAGGCATTCCAGATTACTGTTGATTTCACCGAAACAGATTTAAATGAAAAAGGTGCTGCTCTTCTTACTGAGCAGTTCGATGCGGAACACGAGCAACTGTTTACTTTCAAGCTCGACGATGGCCACGAGATTCTTATGATTCGCGCTGTGGCCAAGGCGCGCACGCAGGCGATTGCTGAACTACGCCGCGGAGAAGCTGGCACTACCCTAGAAGAATGTGTTCTACACCAGAGCAAGTTTTTCTATGAAGGGGCGTGGCACGACGCACTCATCTATGACCGAGACAAGTTACACGAAGGCCTGGAGGTCGCCGGTCCGGCGATTGTCAGTGAAATGGACTCTACAACAGTAGTCCTGCCCGACTATAAAGCAAACGTCGACGCTATCGGCAACCTGCTGATCAACCCGATCGTATAAAGGGGATTCCAATGACTGCCAGATTAATTGAAACGAGCACCCAACCCCTAAACGCAGTAGAGGTCGATGGAGTAACGGTCGACATCATCGAAAATGCGCTACGCAACGCGCGTGAAGAGATGGACGCCGTTTTATTCCGAACAGCGATGTCCCCGGGCATACGCGAGCAGGGTGACTGCTTTCCAATGATCGCCAACAAAGACGGCAAAATGGTAGTGGGACAGTTTGGCTCCTTTATCGGTCCGTTCCTGGATGCTTACGATGAAGAAATTGAAGAAGGCGACATTATTCTTACCAACGATCCCTACATGTGTAACGCCGCAGTTTCACACCTGCCGGACTGGGTCGTGCTGGTGCCAGTGTTCAAGGAGGGCCGCCACATAGCCTGGACAGCCATGTTCGGCCATATGTCAGACAACGGCGGCATGGTGCCCGGTTCTATTCCTATTGAAGCGACGAGCATTTATCAGGAAGGCATTCGGATTCCACCGACCAAACTTTATAAAAAAGGCGTATTGCAAAAAGACCTGCTCGAACTGATTCTGCACAATGTGCGCACACCACAGTGGAACCGGTTTGACCTGAACGCTCTGGTAGCGGCCTGCAACACGGCAGCCAAGCGCTGTGTCGAACTGGCGGAAAGATTCGGTGACGAAGTGCTGGTGTCAACGATGGACATTATGCTGCAGCGTAATCACGCTGCCATGAAGCACATCATCGAAATGTTCATTCCCGAAGAGCCTCGAGAATTTGAGGACTACCTCTGCGATGACGGCATGGGCATGGGCCCGTACAGAATTAAATGTCGTATGTGGCGCGAGGGTTCTACCGCCATCTTTGATTTTGAAGGAACGGACCCGCAGGCGCAAAGCTCGGTTAACTTTTTCCTTAACGAAGACATGTTCAAAATGTTCTTCGGCTCCTTCACGATTAATGTAGTAGACCCCCAGATTGTGTTTAATGATGGCTTCTATGACCTGGTTGATGTGCGAATACCACAGGGCACTCTATTAAAGCCCAATTTCCCTGCCGCATTATCAGGAAGGACCCACGCCCTTGGGCGTATCTTTGACCTGCTTGGTGCGCTACTGGGCATGGGGGCACCGGACCAAATGCTTAATGCAGCCGGTTTTTCAGATTCCCCACATTTGTTCTATTCCGGCTACGATAAAAAAGGCGAATGGTTCCAACTGTTTCAGATTGGCTTTGGCGGCATCCCAGGGCGCCCGGTTGGCGACGGACCCGACGGCCATTCACTATGGCCGGGGTTTACCAATGTGCCTAACGAATTTATTGAATCCTATTTCCCTTTACGCATTGAACAATACGCGACTATTCCCGATTCAGGCGGCGCTGGTTTGCACCGCGGCGGCAATGGTTTAAGTGTGGCCTACCGGTTTTTAGCAGACGGCGATATCGGTATTCATGACGAGCGGTGGCTCACCTATCCCTGGGGTGTATTGGGCGGTGAAACAGGCATGCGATCGACCAAGCGCCTGGTTCGCGCGGACGGCACTGAAGAGTGGCTACCCGCTAAGGTAGAAGGAGTCAAAGTGAAGGAAGGCGACATCCTCTACTTTAACACCTGGGGCGGCGGTGGTTGGGGCGATCCCTTTGACCGCGATCCGTCACTGGTAGTGCAGGATGTTGATAAGCGCCTGGTGACACGCGAGGGGGCTAAACGCTACGGCGTCGTCATTGCGGATAACGGCACAGTCAACGCTGAAGCGACTGATGCACTGAGAAACGAATTACGCACGGCCCGGCCACCTATCGAGGTGTTTAACAGAGGCGGCACAATCGAAGAACTAAAGGCAAGGTGTCTGGAAGAGACGCATCTGCCACCACCAGTTTCGCCCAGCTTCGTAGGCGGGACAGCGTGATAAAAAATGTTTTGTAAAACCAATGAAATAACAAACTTTAAGCGGTAGAAAAACCAGCAAATATAAATCAGGAGAAATGCCATGCACTTCAACAGAAAACCATTAGTCATAGGGCTGGCGGCAGCTGTCGCTGGATTTACAGTCACCCCAATCGCCATCGCGCAGTCAGAAAGCCTGGCTATCGAGGAGGTGGTAGTCACCGCTCGAAAACGAACAGAGAACCTGCAAGAAGTTCCGATTGCGATCAGTGCCATTGGCGAAACGACAATAGAACGGGCCGGTATTGAAAGGGCCTCTGACTATATTAGTTTGATCCCCAACGTCACCATTGTCGACGCCGCCAACGTGGGTGATACCCAGGTCAGCATTCGAGGAGTGGTATCAACCCGAGACGCGGAATCCACTTTTGCCTATATCGTCGATGGCGTACTGAGCACTAACCCCAACAGCTTTAATGAAGAGCTGTTCGATGTTCAGCAAATAGAAGTGCTCAAGGGTCCTCAGGGGGCACTGTATGGTCGTAACGCTGTCGCCGGGGCAATACTTGTAACCACCAAGGAGCCGACCAATGAATTTGAGGCCAAGGTAGGTGGCGGCATTGCCAACAATAACGCCTACAAAGTAAACGCCATGGTGAGCGGACCGATTGTAGAAGACACTCTTCTTGGTCGTTTTTCTATCAGCACGCGCGAGACCGATGGTTTTTACAAGAACATTTTCACCGGGGAAGACGACTCAGTGGATTATCTTGAGGACACCAGCGCCCGCGGACGTTTGATCTGGAATGTTAGCGAAGACATGTCCCTGGATTTTCGGGCGGGCTATTCGGAAGTGAAGGGCGGAGCCATTAACTTTAATGCCGCCTTTGCCATCCCTGCTTTCGAACAGAACTTCGGCGCGCCGGGCTTTTTCCAGGATGTGAATGACCTGGACTTCCGCTACACCTTTAATGTCCCTGGCGAAAACGAGCAGGAAACACTCGATTTTGCAGTAAAGATGGATTGGGACCTGGGCTTCGCGGACCTGGTGGCCAATATCGCCTACAACAACCTAGAGGAATATTTGCTCTCTGACGGAACCAGCGCTACTTTTTATGGTTATGAATTGACAGGCGCGTGCCAGGCTGACCGACAAACCCTGAACAGCTTCAGCAGGCCCGACTTGTTTGGTCCATTCTTTAATCCTTATGGCGTGCTGCCCCCTGGTGAAGAAAACGATTTCTCAGGCGTTTACGGCCCTTACACACCCACTTCCTGCGATGGTTATCAGTACCAGGAGCGCAACCAGGAAGACCTCAGCTTTGATGCTCGACTGGTTTCACCCGGGGATCAGGCGTTACGCTGGATTGGCGGCATCTATCTCGCTGAGATTGAACGTGAGGTCGTGGTTGGTTATGGCGCCGATACGGGTAATGGCTTTGACAGGACCCCTTATGTCCCGGCGGACGGTCCTAATCCTACTGACTTATTATTCTGGGATGACTTCGACACCACCGTCTACGCGGTCTATGGCCAAATTGAATTTGACCTGACTGACACGCTGGAAATAGCGCTGGCCGGTCGCTATGACCGTGAGGAAAGAGAGGTTACCAATAAGGTACCAAACGTTTCCAACTCCGGACTTAATATTAACTTGCTAGACGATAACTTCCAGCCAACGCCTATTAACCCTGCATTCAACAGCAACCCTAATGGGATTCCGAAGCGGGACGATACCTACAGCCAGTTCCAGCCCAAGCTAACCCTGAACTGGGCGGCTACTGACAACATGAATATTTACGGCAGCTACGGCGTTGGATTCCGCAGTGGCGGCTTTAACTCTGTAGGCACCGAGGATCTGCTTAACTTCTGGTTCAATGCTGGCTACGGCGGAGCGGGCGAGGCTGTGAATGCACAGATCAATGTCACGGATGACTATGACAAAGAAGTCTCAGAAGCCTTTGAAGTTGGCATGAAATCTGAGTTTATGGATCGCAGACTGCGGTTGAATGCAGCGCTGTTTCGCACCGACGTAGAAGATAATCAGTTCTTCGAATTCTTCGCCGGCCCCTTTGGCTTGCTTCGCTCGGTCACCACCATCGATGAGATGTATATCCAGGGATTCGAAGCCGATATCACCTTTATCGCCACCGAAGGCCTGACATTCTATGGCGGCGTAGGGCTGATGGACTCGGAGATAGAAAAGAACAAGAACCGACCATTGTCCGAAGGTAATGATGTTCCGCAGGCCCCAGAAACAACCGGTAATCTTGGTGCAGAATGGGTAATTGCATTATCCACCAATATTAACCTGGTCAGCCGGCTCGACTGGAGCTACGTCGGAGAGACCTGGTTCCACACTCTACAGGGCGAACAGACCCCGACGATCTGGAATGCATTTTTTGGTCCGGGTAACAATCAGGACTTCTCCAAGTCGTCTCGAGACGCCTACGACACGCTTGACCTGCGCATAGGTCTGGAAGCGGATAACTGGAGAGTGACTGCCTGGGGACGCAACATTACCGATGAAAAATACCTCGAGGAAGTGATTCCGGCACCAGAGTTTGGTGGCAGCTTTAATCACCAATCAGCCCAGCGTTCTTACGGGTTGGATTTTTCTTACCTCTTCTAAACTTGATCCTTCCTATAAGCCGCCGGTATTCACTGGCGGCTTTTTTTTGCCCTAGTCATTATCTTCCCTGGCACTCGCGAGCTCAGGTGAGTACCAAATTGGTGATGTGTAAGCTCGCTCCTGAATGGTAGCGGGTCCCTCGTATGGCGTATCGACGCCGAGGGCAGTAGCATCCAGTTGAGAGTGTCGCACCGTCGGTATCTGCAACACACGCAAATAATAGAGCGAGCTTTGGCCAGCATCGAACTCCGGATCGATCCATAAAGCACTTAGCTGCGCGGCACCGATATTATTGGCCGTTTTCCCCGTTTTGATGTTCGCACTATTACCCACTGCTGGCAGTTTTCCGTCCAACTGCAGGGCTCGCTCACCAGACACACTTTCCGACCAGGCTACGTTGAAGATTTTTTCTTCTGCCCGTCCATCATTATTCAGCCAAAGTTTAATGACCTGAATTCTGTCAAGATTGTGATCCAGAGCTCCCTTGGTAGCCGCCACTAAAAACCGCGGCGCTGCTCCAGTGGGTGCACTGGCTAACTCCCCACCCATCGGCACCCCTCCCGCATAACCCACTGCGGCCAGGTCTGCAGCCTGAATATCTTCTTGTTGATAGCCCCAACCGCCAAAAAACCGCACGCCTATGCGTGGACCTGTGGTGGCGTATGTCTCGCGGCGCTTCATCGCGGCAATAATGGCTTCGCGGCTGTTATCCTCACTCCATACTGCAGCCAAGCCTGATGCTGACATCGTCCAACCGTTGGTGCTGGTTTTGCCGTTGGCATAGTCCCCGGAAGCAGGTCCACGCTTGTTAACGGGAATGGAATCAGTAGACATCTTGCCCCAAAAGTTAGGCTCCTCCGCTGAAGCCAGACTGGTATGGGCATCGGTGGAGCCAATCATGCCAAGCTTGAATGGATTAACGCCGGTATCTTTTTCCAGCTCTATGCCATTTTTTAAAGCCGAGCGCACAGTATCGCCTTTCTGCACCTGATAGGTCTGGCCGGGATTGATGCCTTGAATGTAAAAACGATAGCGCTCGAAATTCGCAAACTCATCATCTGGCGCTAAATCGGGATGGGTTTCGCTATCACCTTTAATTTGTGTAGCTTCGACCAGCGGCTCCCAACGCGACCGCTTGCTCGCGTATTCAGCCGTAATCGGCTCTCCTGCGACAGTGGTCTTGGAAAACATATAACCTTTAGAAATATTGGAATTATGGGGAATCGCAATAAAGTTGGCGCCAACGCTCGCCGACAAAGCCGCCAATTGATCCCACAGTTGCTCTGGATACGGAGCTACGTCAGCGCCAATGGGAGAAAAACTGCTGGCAGTTTTGCCATCGGTATCAGACAGTACAACCCGATGTAAATTGGCACCGCTAGCGGTCTGTGACCACTCCCAACCAACCAATGTAGTAAAACTTCCAGGCTGGTTATAACGATCTGCCACTTCCATCGAGCGAGTCCACTGAGACGCAATAATTCGCGCTGCACTGTCCTTGCTGACCAGGCCCACGCTCTCAAACCCCTTTCCATTACCCGACTCATTCGCAGTGGCGATTGGATCCCGACTGTCTCCCGGCTGAATATCGTTAGTTGGTATCATCTCCCTGAAAGTCTCAACACCCTTTCTTGGATCGGAGATGAAATAGCGAATTGACTCCACATAAAAGAAAGACTTCAATTTTTCAAACAGGCCAGCTTCCGGTTGCTCAGCGCGACCGCTCATCACCTCCGGGAAAACACCCAGGTATTCAGCATGGTCAGCGACAGCAAGAAAATCCAGCGGTTGATTAATTTGCACTCGGTTACCGGCATAGGGATGAATGACTGGCTCACCTCTGGCATAACGATAGGCCACGTCAGGGCCGGCGGTACGGTTGCCCGCCATAAAGGCATCGGGTGAATTGGCGGTATGAAGGTGTGTGTCGCCCCATAAAAGCTTAGTCTCTGCCAGTGCGCCAGTGCTTGGCAGCAGCGCGATCACGACAAGGAAATAGTTGTATTTTTTCATGAATCGCCTTTTTATACTTTTACTCGAAACGCCAAGTGCGCGGAGCAGGGTAGCATTAAAACGCTAGTATCTGCTGAAGCTGCCAATAGCGCGAGAGCCACTTGCCGATGGCAAGCAGTTCAGTCGTTCTACTTCAGTTCACTGGATGACTTTCCCAATATTCGTCGAGCAACAATAAGCTGCTGTATCTGTTGAGTACCTTCAAAGATATCGATAATTTTGGAGTCGCGTGCAAATTTTTCCAACAAGCGAGATTCGCTATAACCCAGGCTCTGGCAAAGTTCCACACAGCGCAGGGTAACCCGGTTGCCCATGCGACCAGCCTTGGCTTTACACATGGATGCTTCCTTTGAGTTTGGTTGCTTGTTATCTGCCATCCAGGCTGCCTTGAGTGTAAGCAGGCGAGCACCCTCCCACTCAGCCTCCAACCGATATAGCTCTGCCTCAACGGCACTGACATTGCAGGGCTTGCGGTTATAGTCTGGAGAAACACCCTCTTCAGTCAGTAGTTCACTGGCTAGGTCAAGTGCGGCTCTGCCAACACCCAAAGCCATCGCTGCGACAGGAGGTCGGGTATTATCGAAAGTCTGCATCACCCCACCAAACGCCTTTTTGCGACCTTCAGCATCGGCGGCAAGCTCAGCGCTACCGAGGATGTTGTCGGCTGGAATACGGCAATCGCTAAATGTAATGGCAGCAGTGTCCGAAGCGCGAATGCCCATTTTGCGTTCCAGTCGCGTAACCTCGCAACCGGGCGTCCCCTTCTCCACAATAAAGGACTTGATTGCAGCCTTACCCAGTGATTTATCCAGCGTTGCCCACACCACCAAGGTGTCTGCCCACTGGCCGGAGGTCACATAAATTTTCTCTCCATTGAGTACCCACTCGTCACCATCGCGCACGGCCGTAGTGGCAATATTGGCGGAGTCGGATCCAGTTCCCGGCTCAGTAATACACATGGCGGCGTAGCTGGTGCCGTATTTTTCTCGCTGGGCCAAGGTACCGACGGCCTGTATGGCTGCATTGCCCAGCCCATTAGCGGGCATTCCCAGAAACAGACCTAAATCGCCCCAGGCTAATGCCTGCAGACCAATAACCGCTGCCATATTACCGCCATTCACTACCGCGCTACTTTCTGCAGCACTGGCGCCCCCTGTCGAAGAGCCTGCGCTTCGCCCACCCGCCAGTAGTTTGACGACTTCATCCATCTCCGTCGGATAAGTGTGCTCTTCCTTGTCATATTTGCGCGAATAGGGCCGCATCATATGCTCGGCAAGCAGCATTGCGTTGTTGAATGTTTCCTGGTGCTTGTCGGATATTTCAAGTTGTATCATAGTCGTTGTCTCTTCAGGCGCTGGCAACGCCATCCAGAATGGCGATAGCTCGCAAATTGCGATACCACATTTCAACCGGATGCTCTCGGCAAAAGCCGTGACCGCCCAATAACTGCACACCATCCGTGCCAATTTTCATCGCATGCTCTCCACAGGCCACATGTGCAAGATAGGTTGGTCGATGGAACTCCAGTCCCTGCTCAGCCAAAGATGCTGCTCGCCATACCATCAACCGCATGGCTTCTAACTCGGTGGCCATGTCTGCCACCATGAAAGCGACTGACTGGCGATTGCTGATGGGTTCTCCAAAGGCGACACGCTCATTGACGTAATCTTTAACGTAGTCCAGAACAGCCTGACAAGTGCCTACGGCCAGGGCTCCAATGCCAAGACGGGACAAGTCGATAAAGCGCTGGAGATCAAATTCATCGTGTCCAAGGCGAGCCTCCAACGGTAGCTGAACATTAGTAAATTCAATAGTCGCCAACTGCAGAGTGCGCAAACCCATGTTCGACTCTTCAGTGCGAGTCATTCCCTGTGGCGTACCCTCAACAATAAATGCTGCATTGCCCTGCCCTTTCAGTCGAGCAATAACCAGCGTTAGCTGAGCATCCATACCCAGAGGGACCATGCACTTAATGCCATTGAGTACATAGCCCTGTTCTTCCTCTATGGCGTTGCAATGAAGCTCCGTGGGATCAAACATTGCCCGGGGTTCCATCAGCGCCGTAGTCGCGGCAACAAATGTACCTTCGCAGAAAAGTGGCAGATATTGTTCGCGCTGTGCATCGTTCCCCTGGTCAATCAAGGTATTCACAAATGCTTGAGGGCTGACCGCGCCCAGTGCGAGTCCCAGATCACCCTTAGCCAGGTCCTCAATATTAAGCACACTGGAGACTGGCGATCGCTCCATGCCGGCCCCGCCCAATGCTTCTGGAATCGATAACAACGCTAGTCCGAGCTCGGCCGTTTTGTCATAGAACCCCACTGGGGGCGCACCCGCCTCGTCACTAGACCTGGCGATACTGCGAATTTCAGAATCGGCGAAACGCTCCATGGATTCATGACTCATACGCTGATCATCAGTGCGGGTGAGATCGAACAATCTATCCGGGTGGCTGCTACTCATCGTGTTGAACTCTTTATTCAATTTGCTATGAACTTTCTATTCATCTACTGATGTCTGTCGAGACAGCACTATCGATTACGACCCAGTTTTTCGTGGGCATCTACCCACTCGTTAGTACCCGTGGCCTTATCCGTTCGCGCTGCAGATACCAGCGACAGCTCTCCCGCCACCACCAGGCCAGCTGCAATCTCTATTAATTTGTAAGCTTTGTCCTGACCATAGCAGTCCATCAACTCCAAACACTCACGCTGGGTCGCAAGACCAGTACCGCCACCATAAGTCGCCATAATCAAGGCCGGCAAGGTGATGGAGTAGTACAAATCTCCTGTCTTGGTCACGTAACTGTAAACACTGCACTGATTTGCCTCTCCTATATTGGCCATGTCCTGGCCAGTGGCCATGTAAAGAGCGGCCAGGCCATTCGCCGGATGCGCTGCGTTATTGGAAGCGCCCGTCAAAAAGGCGGCTAGCGTGTTAATGCCGGTGCTGTTGCGAAGGTTTTCCGGTGTGGTGCGCAGCACGTCAGCAAGCACCTGTCGCGGAATGGTGATCTCCGCCGTCACTTTACGGCCACGGCCCTTCAGGGAGTTAACAAAAGAAGTTTTCTTTTCTGTATCCATGCCACCGGAAAGGCCATAAGTACGCAGCTTTGGATAGTTAGCCCTTATCCATTCGCAAGCAACAAAAGTCGCGCCACCGGTCATGTTCTGCCCCGCCGCGTCGCCGGTGCTGTAATCAAAGCGAGTGTAGACCATGTTGTGTACCGGGTACTGTTCAATTTCCAGAAGCTTACCCACCGAAGTCGTTGACTCAGCCTGTGCCCTGATCACGTCGATGCTGTCGACCAGCCAATGACAAAACTCGCGAGCGTCACGCGCATCCTTGAAAAAGAACACGGGAGCTCGCTGCATGGCTTCACTCATTACAGTCGTTGTGACTCCGCCGCTTTCGCGGATAACCCGCATGCCTCGGTTATAGCTTGCGATAAGAGTTCCTTCGATCGTGGCCATAGGCACATAGAATTCACCCTGGGCGTGCTCACCGTTAACCAGTAACGGGCCGGCAACACCAATAGGTACCTGTGCAACGCCAAACAGCTGCTCGCAATTACCTTCCATGGTTTCCGGGTCAAAACTAAACTGCTTGGTGTGATTCAAGCTCGCCCCGGACTTTTCTTCCAGAAAATGCTGGCGCTCGGTGATGATTTCACTGGTGTAGTCGTTTTCCTGACTGCGGGGTATCTTTGCACTCATTGTCGGCTCTCTTTTAACTTCTCTACTGGGGTATACGCTGCACGCAATGAATCAATCGCTACTGAACAGCATCTATATCAATTCCGCGTTTTTGAAAAACGGTGCGACGCCACAGCAGATATGCTGTGGCAGCAACTGGACCCGAACTATTCAGCACAGGTCGTTCGTTATAGCTTACGCCTGCAGCGACTGCAGCTGCTCGCTATTCAGCCAACAACCATGCACGCCATAGGGCACTCTCTGAGGTAGTGTCAGGCGGGCAATCTCAGTCATGGTCTTCGCATCAAGCACTAGTAAAGCAGAGTCCTTATCGCTCGTAAGTAGCTCTAACAAGTAACCATCATCTTCTTCCACTGCGTTGTCTCGCGGTACGAAAAGGGCTTCACCTCCACGGTATTCGCCATAGTCAAAACTCGCTATCGCTTGCTCACTCAGTAAGTCATATTTCAGTACACCACTGCCCATGATTCCACCGGAACCTTCTTCATCGAGTAAATAGGCATAGCGAGTTTGCTTACCCAGCCAATCAGTATTGATGCTGGGGCGTTCATAAAAATGCTGCAACAGACAGCGTTTATCAACCAGTGCCCCACTGTCCAAATTGAAACGGAACTTGTAGAGATGAGCATGCGGCTCCTGCGGCGAATGAATGGGCACATTACTCGGATAACTGGTGAATACCGGGGCCACCAATACCAACTCAGTGGCTCCATCTGCGTCAACTTCCTCCCAGCCATTGACCGTGTGCCAAATGTGACCGTGCATATCAGCATCAAACCAACGCACGGTGGCGTCACTGCCTTCCTGGCGATGCAGCACACCAAAACGCATCATGTAATCGGAGTCGTAATAAAAAGCACTGGCGTGTTCCTTAAACGACTGCCCTGCGTCGAAACGCAATGACAAGTCAGGAAATACCGCGCAATGATCTGTCAGGAAGCCATCGTGGACGAACGCTGAAGAGGGTTTAGCCTGGTCGATTTCCTGATAGAAAGTCAGCTCGCCTTTCGATAACACTGAATAGGACACGGAACCGCTTTTCAATTCAGTGCTAAAGGAATGCCAATCGCCGGTGTCAGGATCGATCTTGGGGTGAGCCGTAAAAGGCCCGGTAAGCACGCCGCCAAGGCCATCGAACTCGCCCTCACCACTGAGCACCAACAGACCATCTTCAAAACGCACTTGCAGAGCGAAGGGGTAAGCAGTTTCCTGCAGTGCGTAAAGCTTGCCGTGATGGCACTGGATAGCAGTCGTCGCTGAAGCGTTTTTTACACTGTCCATCTTCGGTACCAGCCCGAAACGCTGCTCCATGAGATTGCTGATAATGCGCGCAAGCCCTTTTTTGCCATTGCCGGCTATATCACCAAACTCTGGATACAACTCCTTACCCGCCTCTTGTTCATGCGCAAAGCGCGGAGTGCGCACATAGGTATTTGAGTACCAGGCACGACCCTCTTTAAACTGCACCTGGTGCAACATACCTGCGCCATTAAACATGTGCAGACGCGAACGGGATTCAGTGAACTGTCGGTTAGTACCATTGCGTAGGTAAGCGCCTGTCAGATCATCAGGTAACGTCCCGCTTACCGACAACTCCGCTCTGTCCAGCTCACTGTGTACAGGATCAAAACCGGGCTGGCGATAGGCGCTGTTCTCGTTATAAGAGTCGATGGCGGGATCAGCTTTTAATTTTCGAACCCAAGCAGTTACCAGGCGCGGCAAAAACACCGTGCGCGCCAGCAGCAATGCCAGCAAAACAATGACGACAGTCATTAGGGTGGCCATGGGGTTAGTCTCCGGAAATTGTTGTTATGAGAGTGGGTACCGACGCTGCTTCTGCACTCGACCAGTACCCACTATATTCATTATGAATTTTAGATTTTGGTTTGCATCTTTATCGAGTTTTCGGTGTTTTTACCGTAAGGCGGACGCATCCCGGCAAGTCCCGCGATATCAAATTTTGGCTGGCGGTATATCGCCTTGGCATGACTAAAAGTCTTAAAGCCGTGCTCACCATGATAAGCGCCAGTTCCAGCAGGCCCTACGCCACCGAAGGGCAGGTCCTCCTGCATGATATGCATAATAACGTCGTTAATGCAGACGCCACCTGAGGTAGTGCGATCCAGCACGTCTCGCTCTTCGCGTTTGTCATAGCCGAAATAGTAAGCCGCGAGAGGTCTTGGCTTCGAATTGACGTAATCAATAGTTTCGCTGAAATTTTTATAGGTTTTAATCGGTAGCAACGGCCCGAAAATCTCTTCGTCGAGAATTCGCATATCTTCCGTTGGATTCTTCACAATAGTGGGCGGCAGTTTGTGCGTGCCCTGTTGCAAGGAGAAGTCTTCTGCAGCTGGATTGCACTCAATAATCTCAGCTCCTTTTGCTTTGGCGTCTGCAAGATTTTCCTGCATACGGCTAAAGTGCCTTTCATTAATCATTGACGTGTACTGACCGTTATCCAGCAGCTTTGGGTACATTTCCGCTACCGCAGAATGAATCTCAGCAATCACTTCGTCGACACTTTCTTCAGGCACCATCAGGTAATCGGGCGCCAGGCAAATTTGTCCGGCGTTCATGGTTTTGCCGAGCATCACTCTGCTCATGGCCTGCTTGATATCTGCACTGCGGCTTAGAATCACGGGTGATTTTCCACCGAGTTCCAGTGTTACCGGCACCAGATTTTTTGCCGCAGCCGCCATGATGTGGCGGGCGATGCCGGTTGCCCCGGTAAACAGCAGATGATCGAACGGTAAATTGCTAAAGGCAACCCCGGTTTCTGGCCCTCCGGGAAAGATAGCAACCTCTTTCTCATCCCAGGCATCTTTAACGATATCCGCCATGACCTCGGAAACGGCAGGCGTAAATTCGGAGGGTTTGACCATTGCTCTGTTGCCCGCCGCCAAAATGTCGGCGATCGGAGCAAAAGTTAAGTTAGCGGGAAAATTCCAGGGGCTAATCACGCCCACTACACCCAGTGGCTGATACTCGATCCAGGACCGACCACCCAACACGTTCAGAGGAAACATGGTTTTGCGTTTGTCGGGTTTCATCCAGTGTTTGACGTGCTTTATGGCGCTCTTGAACGGCATGATGCTGGCCGAAACGTCCGTTATCATGGACAGCTCTCGGGGGCGGCAACCAAAATCAGTACTGAGCGCCTCTACCAACTGGCCTTGATGCTTGTGAATCGAGGTCATACCCCGTCGCATCCGATCAATACGAACCTCTGCGCTCACATGTCCTTCGGCGGTGTAATCCGCACGCTGGGCCTGCAAAACAGCGGTCATGGCTTCTGCGACAGAGTCCTTTTCAATTTCAGCTTGCTGGGGGGCATTCATGGCTTTCTCCTCGAAAACAGTGGTGTATGGGCCCGACAAACATGAGGTCGCGGCGTAAACCCCCATCCTAGTGCATTCCCACAACATAATAAAACAGGATAAACGGCTTTTTATACGTGTAGCGGCAGGGAGTAGATTAAACGACGATGCGACATTGCTGACTTTAAGAGCGATATTAGGATCGGCAATACTGTTATCGGCTCAAACATTTGTTCCCTGACTTTGTCCGTTGGCGGAAATAGTCTGTATACTTGCGTCTCCACGCGCCCGTAGCTCAGCTGGATAGAGTAACTGGCTTCGAACCAGTTGGTCGGGAGTTCGAATCTCTCCGGGCGCGCCAATCAACAGCGGAACATCTCATGGCTGGAGGTTTTGCTAAAGACGGAGCGGTCCAGGAGCAGATAGACGCGAGCCTGGAAGATGAGATCAGTCGCGCCCGTGATCGACTGCCCCGTGGTAAAAGTCTCCTACAATGTGAGATATGCAGCGCCTCCATCCCTGAAGCTCGCCGCAAAGCCATTCCCGGAGTACGCCTGTGTGTTGAGTGCCAAGCATCGCTAGACGAGGAAGAGGCCGCTTTTTCGGGTTACAACCGTCGGGCTAGTAAGGATAGCCAACTGAGATAGCCCGTTAAAATAGCCCGTTAAAACAGCTCGTTAAATTCACCCGCCCGCCTGCTCCACTCCCAACAGCCAAGTTCACCGAACTACAGTCTCGCGTAAAAAGCGCTTGCCAATTTTACTGTATGTATATACAGTAAAATCAAACACAACAAACGCACACGAGGTGAACTGTGGCCGTAGTAGCAATGTGGAAATGTGATCGGGATAACGCAATGTTTGACAGCAAAAAAGCAGCCGATGCCCATGACAAAATTCTGGAACTGGCGGAAAACTTCAGCCTGCTTCTTGAAAAGCAAGTTGATGGCATCAGCGAGCAAGACGCAGAGAACATTGGGCTTCTGCTCTCCAAAAATAAGGACGTACTGATCGCCGCCTGTAAAGGCAAGCCAGAGCTATTGTTAAACATTGGTAGCGAGAGCGCAGAAGACGCATCGAACGTAACGCCTCTGGCTGCCCAGGCATAGTGCCTAAAGCGGCTTTATAGACAGTATTGTATTGCGCGTGAGCAAACCGGACTCCGATCCTTAGCTTGGCGCGTTGCTGGCGAGTTCTTTGAGGATTACGGTCCAGTGATCCAAAGCGTCATAAAACGCCTTCTTGGGCACTCGTTCGTTTAGGCCGTGAGCAAAGTTGTCTTCAGGGCGCATAAAGAGCCCTGAAATCGCCAAGGTCGGAATGCCTGCGTTTCGAAAATGCATCCCGTCGGTCGCACCCGAAGCCATGTAGCCAATAATCGCCACATCGGGATAGCGAGCATGAACGGTTTTCGATACGGCGGCCATCACGTCCGGGCGCAGCTCCGACATTGGGCTCACAGTGGCCTCACCCAGCTCAACAAATTCAATGGCGTCGTTATCAACCACCTTTGCAAGCTGCGCTTTTATCTCAGCGACGGGCACTCCAGGATAAACGCGACAATTAATAGTGACGGTCGCTGACTGCGGTAAGGCATTTTCAGCATGACCGCCACGAAGCATTGTCGCCACACAGGTTGTCCTGGTCGCTCCAATGTAAGACGGCTCCAACGCAATCCGATCAGAAGCGCTGTTGTCCCCGGGATCTGCTGCAAACCGAACCATTGCCTCTCCCAACTCTCCACCTTTTTGCTTTCCTATCTGCTCAAAGTAACCGAGCGTCATATCACTCCAGCGAACTGGAAACCGGTAGTTTCTGATGCGGGTGATCGCATCAGCCAAGTCATAAATTGCATTATCTACGGCGGGTCTGGAGCTATGCCCACCCGGGTTACGAGTGGTCAATTCCCAGGTCACATAGGTCTTTTCGGCCGCCTGAACATTGTATGACAGCGCCTTTCCCGAGCTGTCCAGGCCGCCACCGCCAGCATCTGAGTTAAGCGCAAACTCTGCCTTGGCGATGTCGGGACGCTCATTTGCCAACATTATGGTTGACGCCATGGTGCTTTCTTCATCGCCCGAAAAAGCAATGATCAAGTCACGATTGGGGACAAAACCCTGTTTACGTAAGCGGATAAACGTGGAGGTCAGCTGGGAAACCCCGAATTTATTATCATCCGTCCCGCGTCCATAGAAAAAAGTCGCATCTTCGGTCAGCTCAAAAGGAGGGCGCTTCCAGTCACTGGGCAGTGCTTCCACAACGTCCATATGACCCAACAGTAAAATAGGTGCCTTGCCTGAAGATCCATCGCCGCGATACGTTGCCACCAGGGCTGCTGCATCGCCGACAGGAAGAACTTCAACATCATCCGCCGGAAAACCGGCTGCCAATAACTCATCGGCAAGAAAGCTCGCCACTCGCTTCACGTTTCCAGAGTTTTTCACTGACTCAATACCAATAATATGGCGGTAAATATCCAAGGTTTTTTGAGCGTGCTCGCTTGACTCATTTGCGGCGACTGTCAGCACTGGGAACACGATACTGGCCGCGAGGGGGAGTAAAAACTTGTACATTGTCAGCTCCTTACGATTTCGCTCAGTTTAGTAACAAAAGCCTTTTGCGTCATGACAAATCTGAAGTGGAGTAATTTCCTTTGACCACCGCTGCCCGCCTATCGCTGTCGACAGCCGCAATTTAAGCAACTACCATCAATTTGAACAGCGCGCTCAATGCCGTGAAAGCAAAACGTCAGGGAATACAGGAATGCCAAAGCTCACTCGCCCTCTCAAACTCGCTGCATATTGCAGCACACTTGTATTTTCAGTTCTATTCTCCGTTACCGCCGCCGCCAGCAAGCCCAATATCGTAATGGTTGTGATGGACAACTTTGGTTATGGGGAAGTTGGCGTGTATGGCGGTGGCATGTTGCGCGGAGCTCCAACACCCAATATCGATAGCATCGCAACAGAGGGGTTCCAGCTTACCAATTTCAATGTTGAGGCCGAATGCACCCCCTCCCGTTCATCCTTAATGACGGGGCGTTATGGCATACGCACCCGGCAACGCCCCAACGATGAACCTCGGGGCATCTGGTATGGCATTACCCCCTGGGAGATCACACTGGCAGAGATGCTGTCAGACGCGGGGTACGCAACGGGGATGTTCGGCAAATGGCACCTGGGCGATGAAGAGGGCCGCTATCCCACAGATCAGGGCTTTGACGAGTGGTACGGTATACCCAACTCCTCAGACCAGGCCTTTTGGCCTGATAGCGATAGCTTCCAGAAAGATGCCGGGGTGGAATTCACTCATGTCATGGAGGCCAAACGGGGTCAGAAACCGAAAAAAAAGGACGTCTATGGTCGCGAAAAGCGCAAGACTATCGACCGGGAAATCACAGATCGCGCTATCGATTTCATCAAGCGCCAGGCCAAAGCGGGTAAGCCGTTCTTTGCTTACCTGCCTTACACGCAAACTCATGAACCGGTTGATGCCCATCCCGACTTCAAAGGCAGCACCGGCAACGGCAGTTTCGCCGACGTTCTGGCACAGACTGACTCTTACGTGGGCGAGTTACTGAAGACGATTGATAACCTCGGCTTTAAAGACAACACTATCTTTATCTTTACCTCAGACAACGGTCGCGAAGGTATAAAGCGATCCTTTGGATTCACAGGACCATGGCGAGGAACAATGTTTGCTCCCTACGAAGGCTCACTGCGTGTGCCCTTCCTGATCCGCTATCCGGATAAAATTCCGGCCAAAAAAGTATCAAACGACATCGTTCACTTGATCGATATATTCCCTACTCTTGCCACGCTATCCGGCGGTGAGATACCACAGGACCGAATACTGGACGGCGTGGACCAAACAGATTTTCTCACAGGCACATCTGAGAAATCTGCCAGAGAATCCGTAATCATCTATATCGGCAACGAACTCTTTGGTGTGAAATGGCGTAACTGGAAAATGCTTCTCAAGGAAATTGACGAAGACAGCTACGCGATTCAAACCATGGCCTACCCATCAATTTATAATTTAATTGTTGATCCCAAGGAAGAAGAGCCTGAAAAATTCTATCTCGATGATACCTGGGTAGACACGCCACTATGGCGAGTTATAGAAGAGCACACTGCCTCTATTGAAGCGGACAAGGGCGCACCGCCCGAGCAATGAGATGTGGCTCACAGCCCTCTGTCACCCCTTTTCCTTTAGCGAGATAAATCTATGCCCGAGACCGCACTTTTCACTGCTTTTACTGAAGTAAAACCGGAGTGGATTGATTTTAACGGCCACATGAACATGGGCTACTATCTCGTGGCTTTTGACCATATCGCAACCGACCAGTTCTACAACTCAATGAACATCGGCATAGCACACAAACAGGCCCTGAGTATGACCACTTTCACGCTGGGCGCTAACATAGACTTTATCCGCGAAGTGCTTGCGGGCGACAAACTCAGACTGACCAGTCAGCTGGCAGACTATGACCATAAACGCTTGCACTACATTCACCGTATGTACCATGCCGATAAGGGGTATCTGGCGGCCACCAACGAATGCCTGGGTATGTATATCGACTTGGAAACGCGCCGCAGCGCCAGCTTCAACGATGAGCAGATGGCGCGGTTTGAACAGGAACTGGAGCGGGGGAAACAGGTTCCTTTGGCCGAAGAATTTGGCCGCAAGCTGGGCATTCGACGCTAAACGGCGAGGCAAGCCCAAGTCACAGCTGACAGGCGCTCTCCCAAAATTTGCCTACAGCATGCTTTGGCGTTTTTGCCACCCTCTGCATTTGCTTGAAATCTATTGCCGATATAGCGTACCGCCGTCGAACGTCATTCAACATCGCAAGCCAGAGCTTCGCCGTCATTTCAGAGTCATACAGGGCCCGGTGAAAAACACCCTCTACAGGAATATTCATGAACTCAACCAAGGTACCCAACTTGTGATCGGGCGCTTGCTGAAAGATTCGACGAGCGGCGAGCATGGAGCAGGAGAACTGTCCTGTATAGCTTAGTGCAATCCGTTCGAATTCAGCGTCGAGGAATCGCTTATCGAATGATGCATTATGTGCCACCAGATTGTCCTCGCCTATGAAGTCAGCAAAGTCTCGCATCACGTCACTGCACGGCCGGGCATCCGCAAGCATCACGTTTGTAATCCCAGTAAAGGATTCGATGAAGCTGTCGACACGGCGACCTGGATTCATCAGTTCCTGAAAACGCGCAGTGACTTTCCCACTCTCAATGCGTACCGCTCCAATTTCAATAGCACGATCGCCCTCCCCCGGGGACAAACCTGTGGTTTCAAAATCAAGGACTACTACGGTATCGGCGTTAGGCACACTAAAGCTCTCATCTGAGTTCGTGCCCCAGGGTTTAATCAGTTGGGGTCACTGTCTTCAGCTTACCACCGAAGAGAATAGACGCGTTAGTCGGTGTGGACCTTTGCCGTCGAGTTCAGTTTGAATTGACGCTCCGCCATGCTGGACCTTTCATCAATAAAAAATCAAAAAAACCCGTCTTATATTGATCGCCTTCGCGGTCCCAATATTTTATCCTGCAGGGGCAAAGCTCCGAGGTAAGGAAAAAGCAGTGGAAGGTTTTATCGGCAATGAGAAACTCATCAGCGGCGAAAAGCTGCGCAGCTACAACCAGCGCACCAATCTGCGCGGGTGTCTGCAAACGGGAAGCCACCTGACCGCTATCTCGCTCGCTGCCTATGCCTTGCATAACAGTTGGGGCAGCTACTGGGCAGCCTTGTGGTTTGTCGTATTGGGCACGCTACTGAACTTTCTTTACGCGGGACAGCACGAGCTGTCCCACTGGACAGTGTTCAAAGCCCGCTGGCCCAATAACCTGTTTGGTCACCTGTTCGGATTTATCCTGTTAATGCCCAGAGAGCACGATCGCATGGAGCACTACCAACACCATCGACATACCCAGGATCCGGATCTGGATGGCGAGCTTCAGGGCAGCCCCTATTTCAACACTCGCAGCTATCTCTGGTATGCCTCGGGCCTGGGCTATTGGACAGGTATTATCTGGCGCACCTTCGGTACTGCTTTCAAACTAAGATTTCCCGCATTCTTTACCCCAAAACAATGCCTACTATCGACGCTGGAGGCGCGCCTTTACCTCTTCGGCTATCTGCTGATCGCCCTGCTGTCCTGGTACCTGCAAAGCTGGGCGGTGATCGCCTACTGGATCGCTCCCATGTTCGCCACTAAGTTCATTCACAACTGCCAGAACCTGGCAGAGCACACCGGCATGCCCAATGAATCCGACATTCTCATTAACACCCGCACCATCAAAAGCAACGCTTTACTCAACTGGCTGGCCTGGAACATGCCCTACCACACCGCACATCACACCTATCCCGCGGTTCCCTTTTATAAATTGCCCCAACTCCACGCTGAGATGGTTGCAGCCAGCGGGCGTGAGCCCGAAACTATCAGCTACTTAAGCTATCAATGGCACATGCTAAGAAAGCTGCGCCGTGAAGGCAGCTCGAAGTATAAGGGTAAACCGCTCAGTAGTTATTAGGAGGCTTGGCCATGCAGGACCTCGTTGTATACCAGTCCCTTTGGGGCATGCAGACCTGTAACACCAATGTCGCGACTCGCCCCCATGAAGAGGTTTTTGCACAGGCAGCGCAAGCCAAATTCGCGGGCCTTTGTCTGGATCCCGGTGTCAGTCAAATTGAGGAGTACCTGGCCCTAAAGCCGTTTTATCAGCAGTACCAGATGGGCTGTCTGGTCAACGTATTTCCTAATACGGTAGAGGAGATGAGGCCGTTACTGGAATTCAGTAAAGAAATGGGTGCTCCCTATGCCAATGTTATCGCTCCCGTGTTCCCGCTCACCATTGAGGATGCGATCCCCATTATCAGGACCTGGCTCGAAATGGCCGACGACATCGGCATGCCCATCAAATTCGAAACACATCGGGATTGTATTACCAACGACATGTTCATGACCCTACAGTTACTTGACGCTATTCCCGAATTGCGCCTCACGGCTGACCTGTCACACTATTGCCTCAATCGCGAGATGAGCGCGCCAATAACGGCGCAAAACCAGGCGTGGATTCAGCAACTCCTGGAACGCTCCGACAGTTTTCAAGGGCGGATCTCCAGTCACGAGCAAATCCAGCTGCCATTGCACTTCCCACAAACCCAGAAATGGATTGGCATTTTCAAAGATTGGTGGAAGCGAGGCTTTCGATCATGGCGTACCAGGGCAGGTGACAACGAAACACTGATTTTCCTGTGCGAGCTTGGCCCGCCTGAATACGCCTTTACCGATGCCAATAACGAGGAATTGTCTGATCGCTTTGAGGAGGCCATAAGGATTCGAAGCTGGGTTCAGGCAATCTGGCAGGAGCTGGAGGCAGAGCTTTAAAAGCAGGGCCGGATTGGCAATAAAGAACGCGAGAAGGTTGAAAACTTGTCAGCCTCCGCCACGATGCTATATTTCATTCATTCGCTTAAAACAAGGAGTAGGGATTTGCGCCAATCGGCGTCTTTTGTGTATCTAATCCGTGTTCTGTCATGCATTACTCTGGCTGTGTCGGTCTACGCTCACGGCGCTCCCAACACTGTCAGTATTCCAGACGGAAAGGTTACCCTTCTGCAATCCATTCTGGTGAATACCACTTGGCCCAATGAAAGTGAGATCGACAATTTCATTATTGGGCTATACGGTAAAAACAGACAACTTACGCGCTCCTTAAAACGCGAACTGGATGGTTTTACAGTGCGCGGAAAGCCCGTAAAAATTACCGTCTTCGATGCTCTGAGCAATGCCAGAAATGCTCACATCCTCGTACTTTCCTCAGCGGAAAACTCTCGACTGGCAGCTATCGAAAACGCATTGAAAGGCAGTCAAACTCTGATCGTTAGCGATGGCGCGACCGATAAAGATCGAATCATGGTCAACTTTACGCAACCGGACAAGAACCGTCTTTCCTTTGAACTCAACCGCAGTAATATCATTGACGCTGGAATTTCCCTGTCACGGGATATGCTGCTGTTCGGCGGCAGCAAACTGGATGTCGCCGCCATCTATCAGGAAACCGAGGCAAAACTGGAACGCGCGAATGCTGTGGCAAACGAACAACAAAAACTGCTGGCAGACCAGAAGAGCACCATCGACAGTCAACAACAAGAAGTTGAGCGCAACCGTAGCGAACTATCACTATTGGAGCTACAACTAGACGCGATACAAAGTACGCTGGCTGACAGCGAGAGCCGACTTGAGAAGAACGCTGCGGCACTGATAAAAAAAGAAGACATACTGGCTGAAAAAGAAGCATACATCGACAGCTACTCCCAGAGAATAGAGCGCAACCTAAAGCGGTTGGAGGACCAGCAAGCGGCGATCGCTGAGAAAGAGCGCCAGATTGCAGATCAGGATAAGGTGCTGATGAAACAGGTCAGCACCATCGAGAGCCAGCGATTTATCCTGATCGCCGCAGCGGTCACCCTGCTTTTGGTGATATCTCTCATTGTCGTTATATTTCGAGGATATAGAAGCAAGCATCGGCTCGCGCTGCAATTGGAAGGAAAGAGCCGGGAGCTGGGCGTCGCCAACGACAAGCTGGTGCAGGTCACTGAAGCCAAAAGTCGGTTTCTTTCCGCCATGAGCCATGAAATTCGTACGCCCATGAACGGCGTCATTGGTATGGCGGAACTGTTGGAGGGCACCGATCTTACTAACCAGCAGGGTGAGTATGTTTCTCTAATTATCAAATCTGCAGACACGCTCCTGGGCCTCATCAACGATATTCTCGACTTCTCCAAGATTGAAGCCGGAAGGCTGGATCTTGAACATATTCCCTTCAACCTGCGAGATATTCTGGGAGACACTCTACAAACCCTGGCCCTTCGCGCAAACGAAAAAGACATTGAACTCACCTTTCATATTCCGCCTGATATACCGGACAAATTAATTGGTGATCCCCTTCGACTCAGGCAGGTCATCGTTAACCTGGTTGGCAATGCCATCAAGTTCACCGAGGTTGGGGAGGTCGCGGTTGATCTTCTTCTGCAATCGATTTCTGACTCCGACATTCAGCTAGTATTTGAAGTGCGAGATTCAGGTATTGGCATTTCAGACGCACAGCAAAGCAAAGTTTTTAAGGCTTTCGACCAGGCAGACACCTCTACCACCCGACAGTTTGGCGGCACTGGTCTGGGGCTGGCGATCGCCCGCCAACTCACGGAAATGATGGGCGGCACGATGGCCGTGCGAAGTAAGCTCAACGAGGGGAGCACCTTCTCCTTTAGTGCCAGCTTCGGCTTGCCCGAGCAGCCTGAAACCGTGGCACTGGAGCCGCAGGAGCTAAAAGGTCTGAACGCGCTGGTGGTCGACGACAACAGTACCAATCGAATGATACTCGAGGAATTATTAGTGAACTGGGGTATGTCCGCATGCGTTGTAGACAGCGGCGAGAAGGCGCTCGAGGAATTGAAACGCGCCGAAGACAACAATATGGCGTTTGCAGTGGCGCTGCTAGATGTAATGATGCCCAACATGGATGGGTTCGAACTCGCTGCGAGAATCCGTCAGCGTCCCAAGCAAAACAAGACCCGCATCCTGATGCTCACTTCAGCTGGACGCTCAAACACTGAACAGATCAGTCAGCGACTCGATATTTCACGCGTGCTATTGAAGCCTACCAAGCAGTTTGATTTACAAAGAGCGATTACCGATGCACTGGGCGTGACCACCAGTCACACCGTCAAAAAAGTTCAGAATCTGGTGCCGGGCCCGGAAGCTCGTCGAGTGCTATTAGTGGAAGACAACCCGGTTAACCTGAAAGTAGCATTGGAGCTGCTGCGTAAACGGGGTCACAGTATTGAGGTTGCGCGCAACGGCGCAGAGGCGGTGGAGGCCGCTGCGAAAGAAGATTTTGACGTCGTGCTAATGGATGTGCACATGCCAGTAATGGACGGCCTGACCGCCACCCGTATTATTCGTGAGCGAGAGCGCGTCGACAAGGTAGCGCATGTGCCCATCATCGCCCTGACCGCGGGAGCAACCTTAGAAGACAGGGAAAATAGCATCACTGCAGGAATGACTGATTTCGTCAGCAAACCGTTCAAATCAGATGAGCTTTTCCAAGCCGTAGAAAGCAGTTCGATGAGTGCGGCGAGCGCAGTCAGCGCCGATACGGCTGGCAACTCAGCGGTTCGCTCAGGCAATGAGCCCTGCCTTGACTGGCAGGGAGCGCTAAGAAACCTTGAAGGCGACGAGAATTTTCTTCACGAACTTGCCCAGATGTTTTTATCCCAGTACCCCGCGCTGCTGCAAGCCGTAGAAGCGGCCGTATCCAGCGAAGATGCAGATGAATTGAAAAAGGCGGCTCACTCGCTGAAAGGCTCAGCTCTGGTAATAGGCGGGCAGGCCACTGCCGCGGCGGCGCTGTCTCTTGAAAATGTGGGACACAGCGGAGACTTTCCCGAGGCCTCACCGTGCCTAAACAGCTTGCAGGGAAATCTAGCAGAACTAAAGGTTGCGTTATTGACACAGCTGGGCGCTAGTCAGGTTGATGCGTCCTAGTTTTCCCCAGGCAAATCAGCGCGCAGGGAATTTACAACGGCTCGAAACTGTTCCTGGTTCTCAGCGCTAAGTGAAGCCAGAGTTTCATGGGCCCCCAGAATTCGGGCGCCCTGTTGCTCGGGGCTGAGGCTTGCAGCATTAATAGCCGTCATGCCGTGCGGCAGGCTCTGGGTATTCGGGTTAATGTGTTCCAACACACTGGTCATGCTCAATTCATCGAACAGCTTGCGGACGTCGGGAGAAACCGCTTGCAGATTCACAGATTCCGGATGCGATGTCACAATTTCGTGCAGCGTTCCAAGGCAAGTGCTGTCCATGTGCTCACAGTTTCCGAGATCCAGGGTGAGTTCTGCGCACTGTTCCAGCATGGCATTCGAGCAATCGAGCAATGACTGACCACACAGCCAGGTGACAGCGCCGGAAATACTGATATAAGCATGACCATTCGACGAGCCTTGCTGAAGCTCAGGCGGAGGAGCGAGGGGTTCATGCTGCTGCCGCGTTTCCCTGGGTACCGCATCATCAAAATGGCTTTCGCCCTCGGCGCGCTCGAGAAGAAACATCGTAATATCATCGCGGTCACTACCGACACCCCGAACAGCACTTGCATATAAATTACCAAGCAACTCCTCCCTGTTTTGGCCGGAATTTAGTGCATCTGCAATATCCTCGGTGCGGGGAGAGTCCGGCCCACCATCCAGCACACCGTCGGTATAAAGCATCATCCGATCGCCATCGGTCAGCGTGAATTCATGTTCGTCATAGCCAGCCCCCGGCTCAAGCCCGAGAGCGGGGCCCGTGCGCTCCAACATCAATGGTGAACCCTTCGCAGGATTCAGAACACAGGGTGTGTGACCCGCCGATGCCAACCAACCACGACCGGAGTGCAAATCAAGCAGTACGTAAACCGCTGTAATAAAGGCACCGGGCGCCGACAGCATATCGTAGAGCCGACTGTTCAAACGCTCGAGCACTTGGTTGGGCATTAACACCTTTTCATGACGGTCCAATTGCTTCAAACGCAACTTGAACAAAACGGAAAGCATCGCTGCAGCCACACCGTGACCGGCGGCATCCGCGATGACCAGACCAAGATGCTTTTCGTCCAACATGACAGCGTCATAAAAATCGCCACCGACGCTGCTACCAGGACGGTATAGCGTCTCCATACACCAGCCCGGAATTACCGGTGGCTCCTGGGGTAGCAGCGCTCGCTGTATAATTTCAGCCCTGTTCAGATCTGCCTGAATAACCGCGGCCTGGTTCTGCAGCACATGGCAAACCTGCTGTAACTGATCTACCTTCTCTGCGAGCTGCGAATTACTGTCCTCCAGCTCCGCATATAGTCGCTTTCGCTCTCGTTCCAGTTCGATATGATCCATCGCATTACGCACGGCCACGCGTACCCGAGGTACCTCAGGTGGCTTGGGCAGATAGTCAAATGCGCCGCTTTGAAGGGCTTCCACTGCCGCGTCAAAGGTCTCTAATCCGGAAAGAATTATCCACAGTGGCTGCGGGCAATGCTCCTGGGCCCATTTCATCAGCTCCAGGCCATCCATGTTCGGCATAACGACATCGGTAACTACGACGTCGATGGCCATCGTTTGCAAAACCTTCTGGGCCTCAAGCCCATCCTCAACCTCCAGCACCTTAGCGGGGTTGAGCTGACCGAGACCTCGGGTGACGATTTTGCGCACCATGGGGTCGTCATCAACGACCAGAAATACAGGTCCAAGCTTGTCCGGGAGATCAGTTCCGGGGGAAACACTGTTTGTCATGGCCATACCTCCCAACGTTCAGACCACAGGATAGTGACAAGTAAAGGACGTAGTAGCGCAAATGTCCAATTTGCATGTGACCCTCCATTACAGCACACACGGCTCGTGCTCACCGATCTGGTCCTGGGCCTGCGCTAGGGAATTCTGCGATTTACGCCAAATCTATAAAAAACGCACAGATTGCAGTAGTACCCCTCGTGCAGGCACATCGCTGCCTACGCCGGCCAACTGAGTCGTGGGCTCGGCTGCTATTTCATCGACGACAGACATGCCAGAATATACACGAGCAAAAACAGCGTAACCATCTGGGTTATTGCTGGAGCCAAAATCAAGAAAACTGTTGTCTGCCTGATTAATAAAAAACTGAGCTGTCGCGCTATTTGGATCACTGGTCCGCGCCATCGACAGGGTGCCACGGCTATTTGAAAGCCGATTACTCGCCTCATTGATAATGCTGGGTCCCGGGGTTCTGATGGACCATGTCACTCTGTCTTCGTCATTGTAGCCATCGAAAGAGAGCAGACCCATCTGGATCATAAAACCGTTGATAGCCCTGTGAACCAGCATCTGATCGTAGAACCCTGCTCGCACGTAATTCAGGAAGTTGGCGGCCGTTACGGGTGATTCCCAGTTATAGGTTTCAAGTAAGACCGTACCCACATCAAACGACATTTCTACGCGCTGACTCCCCAGGACCTCTCGGGAATGCAGGTCTAACATATCTGCTGGCTGTCCCGATGTTACCGCGTCTGAGAGTGCTACCAACTTGTCCTGCGGACCGAGCAAAAACGCGCCGTCGATCGTTTGGTTCCAGCGCAATACATCGTCGTAATCAATCGTCCCATTGCGGTCGACATCGCCCACCACAAGCTGGGCAGCCGCGTTGAGGCGGTCGAGGATGGCTTTGTTTGACAGGCCTGCAGGTGCCTGCAGTTGCTGGCGATACAGGGCTTCGGTAAGAACCGAGATTTTCAAGTTGCCCTCTGTAATGCGCTCCCCCGTGGCAATCACATGCCAGCTACCCTGCACTTCCACTGGGCTGTCGCTCAACAATTGTTTTCGACCCGGGTCATAGTCTTCGCCACCGTGGGCGGTCACTACATAAAGAGACTGCGAATCCAGCTCCGACAACTGCGCCCCAAACTGCGTTACACCAACTACGAGCAGACGCAGTAACGATGACCAGTCGTCCCATTGTTGCTGGCCACCCTGCCCAATCCAGTCCGATGCTCGCATGGAGCTTCCAGTAGCCAGGACATTGTCCGGGTTGTCCAACGGAGCGACTGTGACTTCAGCCCCCCCTACCGATCCGTTAAGCTGGGTATGAAAGCAAGCGGATAAGCAGAGGCAGGCAACGAGCAACAGGCTCGATTTGACGAATCGATTCATAGTGATGGAACTGTCTGTATTTTTAGAGCTCAGAATTTTAACACAATGCCGCGCACTGTTAAGCGCGCAACGCTTCACTCGAATTGCCGCTCTCACGCATCGAGGTCGTTCACCACAGTTTGATACAAAGCAAGCCGCAGACGGGCAAACCGCCTATACTTGAGCTAAGCCCAGACAGGAGCCTCATAACGTGGATACATCCCGCCATACCATCCAGTGCCTTTTCAAGCAGTTGGGTCTCGCCAGCAGTGATGCCGCTATCGAGTATTTTGTGCAAAACAACCATTTGCCAAAGGATATCCCGCTGGATCATGCCGCCTGCTGGGATGCGGGTCAGGCGCAGTTTATCCGCGAGTCACTGGACCTAGATTCAGATTGGTCAGAAATTGTCGACCAGCTTGACGCAATGTTGCGGCACTAGCAGCCCAAACTCGGCCAAGGGCAAGGCAGTTTGCTTACCTATTCAACACCACTCATTGGCGGACTTATTATCGGCATCGCCGCCAGCGCCATGCTCTATTTTATCGGTCGAATAGCGGGCATCAGTGGGATTGTCTGGAGCGCAATTTCGGCCCGTGCCGACAATAGCTGGCGGTGGCTATTCATTAGCGGCCTGCTGGCGGGGCCTATCCTTTATCACGCCCTGTTCAATGCACCCTACCCCGCCGCCAGTGACCTTCCCTGGTGGCAGGCTGCTGCGGGAGGGTTGTTAGTTGGCATTGGCACCAAACTTGGCTCCGGCTGCACCAGCGGCCATGCAGTATGCGGACTTGGCAGACTGTCACTGCGCTCTCTCCTGGCCACTGTTACTTTTATGACAAGCGGTATGGTTACTGTCTACGTAATTCGACACCTCCTGGGAGGGCTGTAGATGAAACCTCTTGTTGCGCTTTTATGCGGGATCATTTTTGGCTTTGGTCTTGCCATCTCAGGAATGACAGATACGGCCAAGGTACTGG
>ERZ1048872.41-NODE-41-length-148418-cov-13.962922_pt1 | contig 148418 bp, 132 predicted proteins | sample MGYA00383100_ERZ1048872 | MGnify/ENA primary metagenome ERZ1048872 (study PRJEB29581, sample SAMEA5548370) | metagenome | biome: marine; feature: coastal; material: water | depth 50 m | study: Short-term variability in the microbial, nano- and picoplankton...
TAGACGAGGACCAACAGCTTCTCCAGCTTCAATACGGTCACGCTGGGCAATGACGCGTTCGGGAAAAAATTCTCCAGCGGACCAGGTACTGGTTACACCATTGGCAAGCAACACGATGCCGTTATACACAACCTCCTCTGCACGACCATTGTCTACAAGGTCAAGGTTATAGTGTGCATGGAGATCAATCATGCCTGGCAGAACTGTATCGGAGTCGGCTAACACTATGGCTTCTGTGTAACCTGAAGAATCTGCTTTGGCCTGAATATCAAGATCGACAATTTTTCCGTCCCGGATCAGAATGCCGCTGTTACGCCGCCGCGTATCGCTAACGCCGTCAAACAGCCAACCCCCTCGAATTAGCAAGGGCTCCGCCTCTGCTTTATTGCTTTCAGCGCTAACCTGAACCGCGATAAAACCGACCAACAACACAATGGCCTTGAACTGGCTCGCTAACTTCAAATTGTGGCTATCAAGCGCCATAATTTTCGTTTCTCCTGACATCCCCGCTTGTGACTATATCTTGATAGAGCGGCAAACGCTCCGCCGAGTTGCCTACGTGACTATTCTTATTTTTCTGTCTAACTGGCTGACCTTGCCCCATTAATTAGCTAAAAGCTCATAGCCTGCGTAAAAAGTCAGGCCGATTAAAATAAAGCAGCCAATCATAAAAAAGCGCCGCCTAACAGGAACGTAATTGGATCCCATATGAATAATTGCATGAGCAATCCGGCTCACAACAAACAGCCAGGCTGCCACCTGCACATAAATATTAACTGCTGAGATGCTCCATAACACACCAATCAGCACATAGAACAGCAGCGGCACTTCAAACTGATTGCGGATGCAGTTATTAATCTGCAAAACACCGTCTGGCCAGGCGTCATCATGAAGCGCCCTACGCTCTTCATTCACCTGGCCTAATGTCACTGCCTTTTTTTTCGCAACTGCGAGATAGATATACAGACAAAGCGTGAGCATCACCTGAATAAGAACGGGAGCAAATATGTATTTATCTTCCATTTGACGCACCAGCCTCATTAGCCATTTTTATGCAACGCTATCATCGCTAGCAACTTTAGTCATATCAACAGGGATTACCAGCTTGCCCGGGCACGGTGAGAGAGAGAATTTTGACAATTACAAAATACTGTATAAATATACAGTATATGTCAAACTACTCCGAACTTCACTGCCTCAGCTGCTACAGCTTCCTGCGCAGCGCCTCTCACCCCCACGAACTGGTAGAACGGGCGGCGCAACTGGGCTATGGCGCACTGGCCATCACCGATGAATGCTCTCTTGCGGGAGTAGTAAAGGCTCACGTAGCTGCAAAGGAGGCTGGGCTAAAACTGATCATAGGCAGTGAATTCAAGCTTGAGGAAGGCATTCGCCTGGTAGCTCTGGCGCCCTCTCGCGCAGCCTATAGCGAACTATCAGGGTTAATCAGTATGGCCCGGCGGCGCAGCCCCAAAGGGGAGTATCGGGCCAATCTGCGAGATGTCATCTTTCACCTCAAGCGTTGCCTGCTGATCTGGTTACCCCGAGACAACGATGATCACGACAAGGCCTATGGGCAGCAATTGGCACGGCTGTGTAAAAATCGAATTTGGCTGGGCGTTAGTCACTTGCTGGGCAATGACGAAGCCCGGCATTTTGAAAATACCTCGGCACTGGCAGCCGCGCTGAATATTCCCCTGGTCGCCTGCGGCGATGTACGCATGCATCTGGCTTCCCGCAAACCATTGCACGATGTGTTTACCGCACTGCACTACAACACCAGCGTGGCCCAACTGGGTCGACGACGCCTGGGCAACAGCCAGCAACATTTGCGATCTCTGGAGCGAATACACCAACTCTATCCCCCCGAGCTGATTCTGGAGACTGAGCGCATCGTATCGCGCTGCAACTTCAGCCTGGACGAACTGCGCTATGAATATCCAGAGGAAGTTGTTCCTCAGGGTCATAGTGCCAATAGCTACCTGCGACAGCTGGTCGATGAGGGCAGCAAGCGCCGCTGGCCTACTGGCACCCCCGAGCCTGTTCAACAACGTATCGACAGGGAGTTGGAGCTGATTGACGAACTAAACTACGAGTACTACTTCCTCACTGTTTACGACATTGTTGATTTCGCTCGCTCTCGGGACATTCTTTGCCAGGGTCGAGGCTCCGCTGCCAACTCTGTCGTCTGCTACTGCCTGGGCATTACCGAGGTATCTCCAGAGCAGATATCCCTTTTATTCGAGCGTTTTATCTCCAAGGAGCGCGACGAACCTCCTGATATTGACGTGGACTTTGAACACGAGCGGCGCGAAGAAGTTATTCAATACATTTACCGCAAATACAGTCGCCGACGTGCCGCTCTCGCCGCTACCCTTATCACCTACCGCTCACGCAGTGCTGTACGCGATGTAGGCAAGGCGCTGGGGCTGGATCCGGTATTCGTAGACGACCTGGCCAAATCGCTGGCCTGGTGGGATCGCACTGCCGACTTAAGCAAACGCTTTGAAGAGCAGGGCGTGGCAGGCCACAGCCAGCAGGCAGATTTATTCTACAACCTGGTGCAGCAAATTCTGGGTTTCCCCAGACACCTGTCCCAGCATGTAGGGGGGTTTGTTATTACCCGCAGCCCTATTTCTACACTGGTGCCGGTAGAGAATGCCAGCATGGCTGAGCGCACCGTTATTCAGTGGGATAAGGAAGATATCGAATCACTGGGACTGCTCAAGGTCGATATTCTTGCTCTGGGCATGCTCTCGGCCATCAGAAAAAGCCTGCAAATGGTACATCGCTATAACCCGGCGATTGCGACTGTCAGTGACATTCCCAAGGAAGACGCAGCTACTTACCAAATGCTGCAACAAGCCGACACCACCGGCGTATTCCAAATTGAATCGAGGGCACAAATGTCTATGCTGCCCAGACTCAAGCCAGAGTGTTTTTATGACCTGGTGATTCAAATCGCGATTGTCCGCCCAGGGCCTATACAGGGAGACATGGTGCACCCCTATTTGCGCCGTAAGCAGGGACTTGAGGTAATCACATATCCCTCGGAAGAAATAAAGGGCGTACTGGAAAGAACTCTTGGGGTGCCTATCTTCCAAGAACAGGTCATTCGCCTGGCCATGGTGGCAGCTGGTTTCTCCGGCGGCGAAGCAGACCAACTGCGCCGCGCCATTGCCAACTGGGGTCGCAACAGCAAGTTGCTTGGTTTTGAGCAAAAGCTCACTCAGGGCATGATAGAAAGAGGCTATGACGAGGACTTTGCCCGTCGCCTGTTTGACCAGATCAAGGGCTTTGCCGGTTACGGCTTTCCGGAATCACACTCTGCCAGTTTTGCCCTGCTGGCCTATATTTCCTCCTGGCTCAAGCGACACCACCCTGCTGCATTTTTTGCCGGCCTGCTAAACAGCCAACCCATGGGGTTTTATAGCGCATCACAGTTACTTCAGGACGCTCGCCGCCACGGCGTGGTTGCACTCCCCATAGACGTCAATCAAAGCGACTGGGACCACCAGTTACTGGATCAACACCGGGGCACCAACAAACCTGTTCGCCTTGGCCTGCGTCTGGTAAAAGGCTTGAGCCGAGGCGGTGCCCAGCGCGTCGTTGAAGGGCGCCAGCAATCTCCCTTTCGTCAAATCAGCGACCTGCGTCGCAGAGCCCAACTGGACAAACGTGATATGGAGGCATTGGCGGACGCAGACGCCCTGGTTTCCCTAAGCGGCCATCGCCATCAGTCTCAATGGCAAATTATGGCGCTTGAAGAGGCACGTCCTTTATTACAGGACGAGCAATTTCAAAACGCGCACTATTTCAATGACAAGGTACAACTACCCGCCCCAGCCGTTGCTGAAGAAGTATTGTCCGACTATCGCGCCACTGGCCTCACCCTGCGCGCTCATCCGCTAAGCCTGCTACGCGACCAGGCACCCTTCAACCGCTGTAAGAAGCAGGTAGATTTGCCACATTTGGGCAATCACCGCTTTGTACGCATCGCCGGACTGGTGACCTGTCGCCAACGCCCGGGCAGTGCCTCGGGCGTACTATTCCTCACTCTCGAGGATGAAACCGGCAATAGTAATGTCGTGGTCTGGCAACGTACCCAGCAGCACTTTCGCCAGGCGCTGATGTCGGCCCAGTTATTACTAGTCACTGGCACTGTCGAGACAAAAGATAACGTCACCCATGTTATCGCCGGAGCACTCTACGACTACACCAGTGAGCTGGATAACCTGCGGGTGAAGTCGAGAAACTTTCATTGATCCGGCTCTCAAAAACAACCGCTTAATATTCAACCAGCTCTATTTCGATGCCCTACCCTGCTAACAAGACTTAATGTGACTAAACGTTAATCAGCGCTTGCGAGCTTGACCTGCTGTTCTAAAATGTAGTCTGGAAGAAATCTAGACTCCGAAGGAAACAACATGCGCATTGCCAAATACCTGATCGCCGCCACCGCACTGGTCGCCGCGACCACAGCACAGTCCCAGGTACCGCCACCAGCGGATGCTGGCGCCCTATCCAAAGTCTACCCTGGTTCAACTTACTCGCCATACGCAGGCCAAGATTTCGCTAATGATGTCTACTGGGGCGATACTCACCTGCATACCGATATGTCTATGGACGCAGGTGCCTTCGGCAATCGCCTTGACCTGAATGCTGCCTACCGGTTTGCCCGCGGCGAAGAAGTACAGTCCACTACCGCAGGGCCCGTGCGCCTGTCACGGCCTCTCGATTTCCTGGTGATTGCTGATCACTCTGACAACATGGGATTTTTCCCCGATATGCTGTCGGGAGCTCCCCACATCCTGTCCAATCCAACGGGTAAAGATTGGTACAACCGAATTAAGGCAGGCAAAGGCGTAGGAGTTGCGTTGGAATTGATTGGCCTGTTTTCACAGGGCCAGTTCGACCCTGAACTTGTTTACACCCCCGATTCAGCGCCCTACAAAGACGCCTGGGCGCGAACTGTAGAAGCAGCAGAACGTTTCAACGAACCGGGCCGGTTTACTGCCTTCATTGGCTATGAGTGGACCTCGTTAGTCAAAGGCGGAAACATGCACCGAGTCGTCATCTACCGCGACGGAGCCGACAAAGGCGGCCAAATGGTGCCCTACACCACCATTGAGCCTCAGGGCAGCGCCAACCCGATGGACTTGTGGAAATGGCTCGCAAATTTCGAAGAGAAAACCGGCGGCGACGTTCTGGCGATTGCCCACAATGGCAACCTCTCCAATGGCATTATGTTCCCAATGCAAGCTCAATATGATGGCAGGCGTTTGGACGCTAAGTACGTCGAGCAAAGATCCAAGTGGGAACCACTCTACGAAGCCACCCAAATCAAGGGAGATGGCGAAACTCACCCCCTACTCTCTCCAGATGACGAGTTTGCCGATTATGAAACCTGGGACATTGGCAACCTGGATGTATCGGAAGCGAAAGAAGACGCTATGCTGGCCTCAGAATACGCCAGGGAAGCACTCAAGCGGGGCCTGCTCATCGAAGACAAGCTGGGCACCAACCCCTACAAATTTGGCATGATCGGTTCTACCGATAGCCACACCTCGCTCGCAACGGCGCAGGAAGACAACTTCTTCGGCAAGCACTCGGGCGCCGAGCCTAGCCCAGAGCGAATGGCTCACCCCTTTATGGCTACCGAACGCGGTTCCATCATGGGATGGCAGCAGGTCGCTTCAGGCTTAGCGGCGGTTTGGGCCAAGGAGAATACCCGGGCGGCGATTTTTGATGCCATGGAGCGAAAAGAAACCTATGCCACTACCGGCAGTCGGATGCGAGTCCGTCTTTTCGGTGGCTGGAACTTTACGCTTGCAGACATGAATAACCGTCAGCTGGCTTTTACCGGCTACAGTAAGGGAGTTCCCATGGGAGGCGACCTGCCTTCGCGGGGCGAGAAGAGTAAGTCAGCTCCCAGCTTTATGGTGTATGCCTTACGTGACCCAATCGGCGCAAATCTGGACCGCATCCAGATCGTAAAGTCCTGGCAGGATGGCAAAGAGACCAGGGAGAAGGTCTACAACGTCAGCTGGTCTGGCGATCGCCAGGCAGGAGCAGATGGCAAGATACCCGCTGTTGGCAATACTGTGAACGCCAACACCGCATCGTGGACCAACACCATTGGTGCCCCTGAGCTGGGTACAGTCTGGACAGACCCTGACTTTAACCCGAAACAACGTGCGGTCTATTATGCCCGTGTTCTGGAGATACCCACCCCTCGCTGGTCAACCCACGACGCGGTACGTTTTGGTATCGACATTCCTGAAGGTGCTCCTGTTTCAACTCAGGAACGGGCCTACACTTCGCCAATCTGGTACACCCCCTAGCAATCGGGAACAACGACAGGCAGTAAAACAAAAAAGCCCGGGGAAACCCGGGCTTTTTTGTAGCTTGACCACTGGCTAATCCCAGCCTTCGACCCCGGACATATCAGGCAGATGGTGTGCAATGCCCTTGTGACAATCGATACAAGTCTTCTCACCGTTGGCTAACGCTGTGGAGTGCTGTGTGGCGGCACGCTGACTCTGCCAAGTGAAATCCATGTACTCAAAATCGTGGCAATTGCGACATTCAAGAGAGTCGTTCGCTTTTAGCCGATTCCATTCACGCTCTGCCAGTTCACGGCGCTTGGCCACAAATTTTTCGCGCGTGTTAATGGTGCCAAATATCTTGCCCCAGACTTCTTTGGAAGCCTGCATCTTGCGCGCGATTTTATTTGTCCAGTCGTGAGGCACGTGACAGTCGGAGCACTTGGCCCTCACGCCAGAGCGGTTAGTAAAGTGAATCGTTGACTGTAGCTCCTCATAAACGTTTTCACGCATTTCATGACAGCCGGTACAGAAGGTCTCCGTATTAGTGAACTCCATCGCGGTGTTAAAGCCACCCCAGAAGATAACCCCCATGATGAAGCCACCCAAGGTCAGAAAACCCAGACTGTAATACTTACTTGGAGTGGAGATTGCTCGCCAGTAACGTTTAATTGTTTCTATCACCAGAAATGCCTCTATTTACGCGCCGCGCGCAGCAGGTCGTCAATGTCCTCAAACTCGTTATCCAACAGCGGATCTACGTCTATTTGCACGACGTGACACTGATTACAAAAATAACGTCGCGCGGAAATATCAGCGAGGAAATTTCCCTCTCGGTCCATGTAATGAGTGACGCTGACCATCGGTGCCTGGCTTTCCTCAGTACGCCTGCGGCTATGGCAAGACATACACTTATTGGCATTAGTATCGATCTGATAATTGTCGATTTTGTGGGGGACCGTCGGCGGCTGCATGGGGTAGGCACGCTTGCGCTTTACATCATCATTTTCCACTCGACTAATTTTTGGGGGATTCGGTTCGACATCCAGCGCTGCATCGCGAGTCGTAGCAACATTCTGTGCCAGTGCACCAGCGGTCAGTGCAAGACCCAGCAAGACAGTAATTGTCATACGTGATTTCATGGTCTGCCTCCTATGCCTTAACGATCTTGACGGCGCATTTTTTGAAGTCCGTTTGCTTGGACAGCGGATCGGTGGCATCGAGGGTCACCTTGTTAATCAGCTGACTGGAATCAAACCAGGGCACGAATACCAGGCCTTTTGGCGGTTTGTTGCGCCCTCGCGTTTCCAATCGGGATCGGATTTCTCCGCGTCTGGATACCACTTTGACCTCGTCGCCACGGCGCAACTTGCGTTGACGAGCATCATCGGGATGCATATAAACCAGCGCATTAGGCACGGCTTTGTGCAACTCCGGAACACGGCGAGTCATGGAGCCAGAGTGCCAGTGCTCAAGCACGCGGCCGGTAGACAACCAAAGGTCATATTCGTCATCTGGACTTTCGGCGGGTGGTTCATAGGGCAGCGCGAACACGACCGCCCTACCGTCGGGCTTACCGTAAAAATCGAAACCTTTACCCTCTTTTACATAGGGGTCAGAGCCCTCCCGGAAACGCCATTTGGTCTCTTTGCCATCCACAACCGGCCAGCGCTTACCGCGCACCTGGTGATAAACATCGAAGTCGTCCAGATCATGAGCCTTGCCACGGCCAAACATAGCGTACTCTTCGAATAAACCCTTTTGTAAATAGAAACCAAAATCTTCAGCTTCATGATTGCTATAACCTTCCTCAATATCCGAGTTGGGGTAGCGATCTACCTGACCATTGCGATACAGCACGTCGTATAGGGTTTTGCCTTTGAATTCAGGATTGGCTGCCAGAATCTCCGCTGGCCAAACCTCGTCGGTAGTAAAGCGCTTGGAAAACTCGACCAATTGCCACAGGTCAGACCGAGCCTCTCCCGGAGCATCAACCATCTGGTGCCAGAATTGGGTGCGACGCTCGGCGTTACCATAAGCCCCCTCCTTCTCTACCCACATGGCGGTCGGCAAAATCAGGTCAGCCGCTTGAGCAGTGACCGTCGGATAGGCATCGGAAACGACAATAAAATTATCGGGATTGCGGTAACCCGGCAGCGTCTCCTCGTTGAGGTTGGGGGCGGCCTGTACATTGTTATTGACCTGCACCCAGTAGGCATTAATCTTGCCGTCCTTTAAATCGCGGTTTTGCTGCACAGCGTGAGAGCCGACCCAATCAGGCACAATACCCTCGGGAAGCTTCCAGTATTTCTCTGCAATTTTGCGGTGCTCAGGGTTATTGACCACCATGTCGGCTGGCAAGCGATGCGCGAAAGTTCCGACCTCACGCGCCGTCCCACAGGCTGAGGGCTGACCTGTCAGCGAAAAGGGACTATTACCTGGTTCTGATATTTTGCCCGTGAGCAGGTGCACGTTATAAAGCATGTTGTTTACCCACACTCCCCGAGTGTGCTGGTTAACCCCCATGGTCCACAATGACATCACTTTGGTGTTGGGATCTGCATACAACTCAGCCAACGCCTGCAGGCGCTCGGGTGAAACACCGGACAATTTTGCAACGTATTCTTCGTCGTAAGTGGATACGAATTCAGCAAATTCCTCGAAGTCAATCTCTTCGGAGCCACCACTACCAGAGTTGGCGGCTTTCGCTTCCAAAGGATGCTCCGGGCGCAGGCCGTAACCAATATCCGTTACGCCTTTGCGGAAATTAACGTGCTTACCGACAAAGTCCTTGTTCACTTTGCCTTCCCGAATTATGTAGTGGGCAATATAGTTTAGGATCGCCATATCAGTCTGTGGTGTGAAAATCATTGGCATATCAGCCAATTCAAACGACCGATGCTCGAAGGTTGAAAGCACTGCCACTTTCACACCAGGATTGCTGAGACGGCGATCAGTGATGCGCGTCCACAAGATGGGGTGCATTTCTGCCATATTGGAACCCCAGAGCACAAATGCATCGGCATTTTCCATATCGTCATAACAGCCCATAGGCTCGTCAATGCCGAATGTGCGCATGAAACCGCCCACCGCAGATGCCATGCAGTGGCGAGCATTAGGGTCAATGTTATTGGAGAGAAAACCCGCCTTCATTAATTTGGACGCAGCGTAGCCCTCCCAAACTGTCCATTGTCCGGAGCCAAACATGCCAATGCCACGCGGTCCTTTCTCTTTTAATGCTTTCTTGAATTTTTCTTCCATGACATCGAAGGCTTCATTCCAGCTAACCGGAGTGAACTCACCTTCCTTGTCATACTTGCCATTTTTCTTGCGCAGCAGGGGTTGGCGCAACCTGTCTTCACCGTAAAGAATTTTCGCCAGGAAATAACCCTTAACACAGGCCAGGCCCCGATTGACTTCAGAGTTAATGTCCCCGTGAGTGGCTACAACTCTATTATCTCGAGTCGCCACATTGATACTGCAGCCAGTGCCACAAAAGCGACAAGCCGCCTTGGACCACTTCAGTTGGGTATCAGAGGTAATAATATTCGTGGCTGCAGCCGTTGTCGTAATGCCTGCAGCAGCTGCGGCCGTAGCCACCGCGTTTGCCCTGATGAAATCTCGGCGGGTAGTGCTCATTCGTGACTCCCTGTTTCTAATTCCGTTTCGGTCTCGTCGTCGATTTGGTGGTAGACCAGCGCTACGCTAATCACCCCCGAAAGTGCTTCCAATGCACTAATGCGTTCCATGACTGCGCCCTCATTTGCGGTTTCAAGCAAAACCACAAGTTTTCCCGCTTCACTGTGTTCAGGGACGCTCGCATCGGGAAGAGCTTCGATAGCTGGGATAATCGTCGCGATAAGTTCAGGACGGCAGTGAACCACCAGGCTGGAGATATGCACGCCTCCGCCGGCAGTATCGCCTCTTAACAAGGCGCGTCTTGTTAAACGCATAGCGGTTAGCCCGGTGGGCCCAGAAGAATCTGGCTCATCCAAACGATGAATCCGTATCCGCCTACGATAGCAATAGAGAGTGCTGGTGCTAAAAACACACACAGCAAAATAAAGGAGCGAAACTCCGTTTTTTTATCGACTTCTTGCACCGGCTTCCCTGTCTTTAATCTTTGTGCTCTGAGGAGTATAGGCCTCCGTCGTTCACAGGCAAACAAAAAACTCCCATCAGGCATTGGAACCTTGATCTAAGACATGAAAAGCCCATTTATGCTCGGTTTACATTGCAGGGCTGACACTCTGGCTTCTGGTCCCGCCATATCAACTTACCGCTGGACAATTCGCTCAAAAAACGCCCATACCAGTTCGGCAGCGTCGGCCTCATGGCTGGTCGCGCCGAGAATCCTAGGGGCTGAATAGACTGGATTGGGAAAGGTGTGACCACCCCCCACGATTGAAATCAGTGTCACTGGCATTTTATCGGTTTCAGCCCATTCTAAAATTTCAATGGCAGTACCGTCATCAACATCTGTTTCTGGCCTGTTAACCCGTTCTCCAGCGCCAGCATACCCCGCCAATTTGGCCCAATAGTCGGCACTTGCCCGGGCCGATTGCACGGCGCCCCGATTTTCACCAAAAACAACGACATCTCCGCCTGCATAGGGGTTGATGGCGTCTTCTGTGCCTGTCAGCAGCACTATGGGAACTGGTTCACCCGCGGGTTTGCATTCAGAGTTATTTTCCACCGGGAGATTCGCCATCAACACCGCCGCCCCGGCCAGAAGGTCTGGCGCTTCGTATGCCAGGCGATAGACCATATGACCACCGTTAGACATCCCCGCCACGAAAACCTGCTCTGGATCAATGTCGTACCGAGTTTCCATCTCAGCAATCAACCGGCGTACAAAACCGACATCATCGATTTTATTCAGGTTTGCTGAATAGGTTGCCGCAGCTCTGCAATCATTCCAGTGCCGCTCAAAACCCGTTGGGTAAACGACCACAAAACCCTCTCGCTCAGCGAGAACGTCAAAACTGTAATAGGAACCCGCTCGGGCCATCGCGCCATCGGAACCCGAACCCCTGAGAAAAATAAGAAGCGGCGCTTGCTGATCAAGCGACGCGGGGGCATAGGACAACCACTGTCGCTGCTGTCCATCGTGCTGTAAAACGCCGTTTTCGACGACACCTGGTAGTTCGGGCGGCGCGATTTCATCCCAGCTTAGATACCAGTACCGTGCAAATGCTGCAGTGGCGGCAATGACCACTGCGATAACAAGCAGTATCTTGAGCGCAAGTTTCATGGACTAATTACAGGAGATCGCGCCCCTTGTTGGCGGCAATGCGCATGCGCAGAGCATTCAATTTGATAAAGCCCTCTGCATCAGCCTGATTATAGGCGCCTTCGTCATCTTCGAAAGTCGCGATGCTTTCATCGAAAAGGCTGTCTTCAGATTGACGGCCCGCAACAATGACGTTGCCCTTGTAAAGACGCAGCTTAACCACGCCATTGACCACTTGCTGCGACTCATCGATTGCGGCCTGCAGCATTTTGCGCTCCGGGCTCCACCAGTAGCCGTTGTAAATTATTTTGGCGTAACGCGGCATTAATTCGTCTTTGAGGTGAGTCACCTCACGATCCAGGGTGAGCGACTCTATAGCGCGGTGTGCCTTAAGCATAATAGTGCCCCCGGGGGTTTCATAGCAGCCGCGAGACTTCATACCCACGTAACGGTTCTCGACGATGTCGTCACGACCGATGCCATTGGCGCCACCGATTTTATTCAGCGTCTCAAGCACCGTCGCCGGGCTCATGGTCTCGCCATTAATAGCAACAATATCGCCCTTCTCATAAGTCAGCTCAATGTAGGTTGCTTCATCTGGCGCTGCCTCGGGGCTGACACTCCAGCGCCACATGTCTTCTTCAGGCTCCGCCCAGGGGTCTTCCAACAGATCGCCTTCGTAAGAAATATGCAGCAGATTCGCGTCCATCGAGTAAGGAGACTTTTTCTTGGCGTTGGCGAAATCGACAGGAATATCGTGCTCGGCGCAATAGTTCATCAATGATTCTCGGGAGCCAAGGTCCCATTCGCGCCAGGGTGCAATAACCTGAATACCGGGCTTGAGCGCGTAGGCGCCCAGCTCGAAACGGACCTGGTCATTGCCCTTACCAGTGGCGCCGTGAGAAATAGCGCTAGCGCCGGTTTCATTGGCAATTTCAATCAGTCGCTTGGCGATCAGCGGGCGGGCAATTGAGGTACCCAGCAAGTACTCGCCCTCATAAACGGTGTTGGCACGGAACATAGGGAATACAAAGTCGCGCACAAACTCCTCACGCAGGTCGTCAATGTAAATTTCCTTAATGCCCATGGCTTCTGCTTTGGCGCGGGCTGGCTCTACTTCCTCACCCTGGCCGATATCCGCAGTAAATGTAACCACCTCGCAGTTGTAGGTGTCCTGCAGCCAGCGCACGATGACCGAGGTATCGAGGCCACCGGAATAAGCCAATACGACCTTGTTTACGTCTGACATGTTTCGCTCCGTTCAATCCTGCTTAAAAAGGTCGGCCATTCTACTGGAAGCGAGAGCGGAATTCATCGGTTCCTATCGATGCTGTTGCGGGTTTCTTGCCTTACTGGCTCGCTACCGGGGCATTAAGATAGCCATTATTTAATCCCACAGCTCCCAGAGACCTGACCCAGCTGCACTTTTACGGTAGCATTCGCACTTCTGTACCCTGTAACAGGCTCCACGTGAACGAACTAACGATCACCCGCCCCGACGACTGGCACGTCCATCTGCGCGATGGCGCGGCCCTAGAACAAACCTGTGCTGACATGGCTCGCTACTTTGGTCGTGTCATCGTAATGCCAAATCTGACACCCCCGGCAACCAGCGTGGCCCAGGCATTGGCCTACCGCGACCGGATTACGGCAGCCATGAGCAATGCGCCCCGGCAGTTTGAGCCGCTAATGGTGCTTTACCTCACTGACCAGACCGATGCCGCTGAAATCAACCTGGCCGCAGCGTCTGACTTCGTGCATGGCGTGAAACTTTACCCAGCAGGCGCAACCACCAACTCTGATGCAGGTGTAGCCGAGCTGGACGGTCTGTTTCCGGTGCTTGCGGCTATGGAAGAGGCAGATTTACCGCTACTGGTTCACGGCGAAGTCACCGATCACCACATTGATATTTTCGATCGGGAAAAAGTATTTATCGACCGCCACCTCGAACCCATTGCAAAGCGCTTTCCTGGATTACGCATTGTGTTTGAACACATCACTACCCGCGATGCGGTGCAGTTTGTGCGTGAGGCAGGAAACAATGTAGCGGCAACTATAACCGCACACCACCTGATGTTTAACCGCAATGATATGCTGGTGGGTGGAATCCGCCCGCATTACTACTGCTTACCCATACTGAAGCGCAATGTGCACCAAAATGAACTGATGGAAGCAGCGAGCTCAGGCAATCCGAAATTTTTCCTGGGCACCGACTCAGCACCCCATACGCGCCAAAGCAAGGAATCCGACTGTGGCTGTGCGGGGGTTTATACTGCCCACGCCGCCATTGAGTTTTACGCAGAAGTCTTCGATCAGCTGGGCGCACTGGACAAGCTGGAGGGGTTTGCCTCGCATTTTGGTGCCGATTTCTATCGCCTGCCGCGCAATAGCGATACTGTCACTCTGCGGAAAGAAGAGTGGCAAGTGCCGGCACAACTACCGCTGGGGGAAGACACGCTGACCCCCCTCGCTGCAGGTGAAACTATCGCCTGGAAGGTTATTTAAATGGTCGATTCCATGGCCGATGGCCCCCACCGAATCAGCGAACGGTTCCGCGGCTTTTTACCGGTCGTCATCGATATCGAGACAGGCGGCTTTAACGCCAGCACCGATGCTGTACTGGAAATTGCCGCAAGCCTGGTGCGAATGGACGAGGATGGCATGCTGGCTGTTCATCGCACCCTGGAATTTAATGTGAAACCCTTCGAAGGCGCCAACATTGAACAGTCGGCTTTGGACTTCACTGGCATCGACCCCTGGCACCCGTTCCGCGAAGCCGTGGACGAAGCCGATGCATTGGGTGAACTATTCAGAGCCATACGCAAAGAAATTCGCGAACAAGCTTGCAGTCGGGCCATACTCGTGGGGCACAACGCGCACTTTGATGCGGGCTTTGTTAACGCCGCAGTAGAGCGGTGCGATATTAAACGAAACCCCTTTCACCCGTTCTCGTTCTTCGACACTGCAACGCTGTCTGGTCTGGCCTATGGTCAAACAGTGCTAGCCAAAGCTTGCGCAGAGGCTGGCATCGACTTCAATAACGAACACGCTCACTCAGCCGCATACGATGCTGAGCGGACCGCTGAATTATTTTGCGAGATCGTTAATCGTTGGAAGGAGTGCGGCGGCTGGATGCCCAGTTTCGGTTAATCCTCGCCGCTGATCTGGTTGAGAATCAAGTCCAACTCGCTCATCACCTCGTCGATAGCATCCAGGCCCAGCAACTCGTATTTCAAATACTCCTCCAGAGGTAACAGCTGTATCAAGGCCCAGGCGACGTTCCAGGCATCGCCATAGTCCAACTGCAGGCCCATCTGCTGCACGTGGGGATGGCTTTCAAGACTCTGCAGTACGTCCAGCATCGGCTGCCATTTGGCCTCCATAGGCACCGAAGCAGGATTATCTCGATAAACCACCTCTCCCAGAACCAAGCCATTGGATTGGGTTTCGGTTTCATAAAGATCGAAGCGCCCTTCTCCCTGGATAGTTATACCCAACAGGCCATTGGGCAGTTGATCCCAGTCGACGATGCGAGCCAGGGTGCCCCAGTCGCCTAACTCTGAGGACGCGCGTCCTCGCCCTGCCACTTCTGAACCGCGGCGAATCCACACAATACCGAAAGGATCTCCGGTCTTCATACTACTGCGGACCAGATCAATATAGCGCTGCTCAAATATTTGCAGGGGCACTTTACCGTGGGGCAGTAACACTCCTGACAGCGGAAACAGGGAAATAGTCGTCATTTAACATCATCACTTTTTGGTTGGCTCAAAATTTCCAGCTCGTCAAGAATGCGCAAGGCCTGCTCGCGAGTTTCTGCGCAGATACTGGTCTCCGCCTTAAAAGCATCACACAAAGCTGGCCGTCGGGAATCACCAAAAAGACGACAGCTCATCTGCTCATCCAGGTGCACACAAGCAACACCCGCTGGCTTGCCATGCGGCATACCGTAAAAGCCCTGATGAATCGAGGGAGCGATGCAGCAAGCGCCGCACTGAGTTCGGCACTCCACGCTTGCGCTTACTCCTGCTCAGGGCCCAATGGCTTGAATAGGATGATCATCAGCGGCAGCAACAATAGCGCACCAAGCACAGCAGCCACCATCGCCAATACCGTTAACAACCCAAAGTAAATGCTGGGATTGAAGTTGGAGAGTGTCAGCGTGCAAAAGCCAATCACCACGGTCAGAGTGGTGTAATACATCGCTCGACCGATGGAGCTATGGCAGCGATACATGGCGGCGCGGTAATTCCTGTCTATCTGGAACTCTCGCATATAACGATGCACATAATGGATACAGTCATCGACCCCGATACCCACCACAATGGCGGCGATAGTAATTGTCATAATATCCAGCGGTATGCCCAGCAAGCCCATCACTCCCAATACCAACGCTGCGGCTAGCACATTAGGCGCGAGCGCGATAAATGACAGGGACAGGGAGCGAAAAAGTATCAGGAACATCAATAGAATCGCTGAAAAAACCGCCCCCAGAGTCAGAATCTGCGAGCGAAAGAGACTCTGCAACACGTTGTTGTAGAGCACCAGCATGCCAGTGAACTGTATTTGTTCCTCGGCGAAACCCATTTGCGTAGTGAGATGATTGCGCAAGTCCGTCAAAAATTCATCGCGGCGCAAATTTTCACTGGTTTCCTTAACTCGCACTGTAACGCGGGCCTGTTCATTCTCCGGGTAAAAATACGGGTCGACCATCATGCCCTTGATGTCGTCAGGCAGGCTCTTCTGCACCAGTGCCAACTCGACGCTGCCGATATCATCACCGAGAAGGTTCTTGACCACGGTGAACACCGTCGACAACGACAGCACCTTACCCGTTTCCGGCAGCGAATCTACGTAGTTATGAACCGCATCCAGTTCTCGCATGCCCTCCAGACTGAACCAGTAGCTGGGCTGGAAGTCTTCGCCGCCTGAATCGGAAAAACTATCGAAGTCGTCGCTAAATTCGTCATCCCAGTCATCGCCAAGGTCTTCCCCTGAGCTGGCAAAATCATCTAACTCCTCGGCAAACGGATCATCCACGTCCACCGGCGCGGCATCCTCTGGTGCCACCATCGGCGCCAGGCCCGGCAGCGGCTGATCCATATCGGGTGGGGATATGACAATGTCCAGCGGGATAGTGCCGCCCAGCTTGGAGTCCAACAGCTCCATGCCCTGATAAATTTCAGTGGAGTGATGAAAATAATCGATAAACCGGTTCTCTACCTGCAGTCGACTAACGCCGAGGATGATCAGCAATGAGACTGCGCCGGTCACTCCCAGAATTGCCGCACCGCGCTTATCGGTGATTTTGGCAAACCAGGCGGTAAGGGTAGGGTCGGCACCCGTGTGATGGTGCGGCCGGCCCTCGGGCCAAACCAGCATCATGCAGGGCACCACGATAAAAGATAGCAACAGCGCGACGGATATCCCCACCGTCATCATCCAACCAAAATCGATCACCGGCTGAATACCGGAAACCACCAGCGAAACAAACGCCACAATAGTTGTAATACCAGTGTAAAAACACGGTACCGCCATCAGCTGTACTGTGCGCAATACGCGCTCATACAAGTCACCATCGGGCTGCTCCGCGTGCAGTTCCCGGTAACGCACCACCAGGTGAATACAGATTGCCAGCGTGATGATTAGCAACACCGCAACAAAGTTGGAGGAAATCACAGTCATACGCCAGTCCAGCGCACCCAGTAAACCCAGCATGACCACCACCGTAGAACTGCAGGTCACCAGCGGTATCGCCACCCAACGTACGCGGCGGAAAATAATTGCCAACACCACCAGCATAATGCCAAGGATGGCGCCACCAAAGGTCACCAGGTCGCTGCGTACAAAGCTCACCATATCGGCGGCGATCATGGGAACTCCTCCCACGAAAAGCCGTGCATATTGGCTGTAATTTGCTGCAACTTCGCGAACCGCTTCAACCAGATTGCTCTGCGCCTCGAGTGTCATTGCTGTGTGAGCTTTAAACGCCTGCTCCGTGCTGGCCAGTTCTTTTGCTTCTTCGCCGCTCAGCCCCTGCTCGTCGCGCTTGATACGCAGAGCCTCGCGGCCTGCAAGCAGATCAAAATAACGTTCGTCTCGCTGTAAATTTATCTGCACTGCAGTGACATCGCCATCGCGACTGGCAAGCAGGTCAGCGTAAATCGGGCTGGTGGTCAGCTCGGTAAATACCAGTTCTCGGTCAATATCCGCCTGCTTCAGGCTGGGGAGTGGTTCAGAAGAGGTAATATCTGAAAGCCCAACCCTGGGGCTCTCTAACAGCGGCACATCCCACACCGTCACCACCGATGACACACCTTCAAGCTGGCGCAGCTCATCTGCCATGGCTTTGAGCGGCAGCAAGGACGCATCAGCCAGCAATGGCCCGCCAGACTGCCAGGTGATCAGTAAAAAGTCCTCTGATGAAAAACGGCCGCTGACCTCTCGATAAATTTCAAGAGACGGATCGCCCTGAAGCATCAAGGAATCCGCCGAGGCATCGAGTTTTATCTTGGGTATCTGGGTCGCAAAGCCAGCCACCAGCAGGGCAACCATGAACAGCGAAAGCCATGGGGCACGCAATACCAGTTGTTCATACAGTGAACTCAGGAACGGTCTCACGCCATGACCTCCATAGCTGCCAAAATTTTATCGTGAATGCCGCCGAAACTACCATTACTCATGATCACCACCTGGTCTCCCGTTTGCACCTCGCTGATGACTTCAGCCACCAGTTCATCAATATCGCTAGCAAGGGTCGCCACCGAACTCTTATCCACCACGTCCTGTAAGGACCACTCCATCCCCTCTGGCTGAAACCAGTAAACCCTATCGGCATCCCGGGTCGACTCAGCCAGCCGGGCCCTATGCTCACCCATGCGCATAGTATTGGACCGCGGTTCTATCAACGCGATCAACCGGCCACCCCCACCGCGCGCCCGCAGACCTTGCAACGTCGTCGCTATAGCAGTGGGATGATGCGCAAAATCATCGTAGACGGCTACACCCGCAACTTTACCCAGTAGCTCGAGACGTCGTTTCACGCCACGAAACTCCGCCAGCGCCTCAGCCGAAATCCGGGGTAGCACACCCACATGATGAGCAGCTGCCATTGCGGCGAGCGCGTTCTCAACATTGTGAAGGCCACAGTGGGTCCAGCGCACCAGGACTGGATCACCCCCGCCAACGCTAACCTCGAAAACTGAGCCGTCGTTTTCTATCAGCTCAGCATTCCAGTGGCCCGCACCGGCGATAGAGGTTGCGCACATTTCGCTCCAACAACCCTGCGCCAGGGTCTCGTCGATGCTTGCAGTAGCGCGGGGGTACACGATCTTTCCGTCGGAAGGAACGGTACGCACAAGGTGATGAAACTGACGTTGAATTGCCGCTATATCGGGAAAAATATCCGCGTGGTCGAACTCCAGGTTATTGATCACCAACGTACGAGGACGGTAATGGACAAACTTGGAACGCTTATCAAAAAACGCAGTGTCGTATTCGTCGGCCTCGACCACAAAAAAATCTGTGCTCCCGGTACGGGCAGAAAGACCAAAATCGGCAGGGACGCCACCAATCAAAAAACCCGGTGCCATGCCGGCATATTCCAGAATCCAGGCCAGCATGGAGCTGGTCGTGGTTTTGCCATGGGTACCGGAAGCCGCCAACACCCACTTACCTGCGAGCACATTCTCTGCCAGCCACTGTGGGCCCGATGTGTAGTTAAGCCCTGAGTTCAGCATATATTCTACTGCTGGATTACCCCGGGCCAGGGCATTGCCAACCACCACGCAGTCGGGAGCAGGTTGCAAGTGCTCGGCCTTGTAGCCTTCCATCAGGCTAATACCTGCTGATTCCAACTGGGTGCTCATCGGTGGATAAACATTGGCGTCGGAGCCTGTCACTGTAAATCCTTGTTCCCGAGCCAACAGGGCAATACCGCCCATGAAGGTGCCGCAGATTCCCAGGATATGAATATGGCCTTTCAAAAAAGCTTCTCCTTTAACTAGCCGCCAATGGTATCACTTTGCCACTCGTGTTGACGCAATTGGGACCAATACGTTCCATCTACGATGCGATATGCCGTATGATTGCGCCAACACAAACCCAGCCTGTGCGATGGCCGCACTCGCCAAAAGGGAAACCGCAAATGCCAAAGAAGAATGCCTTCTACGCCCAGTCGGGTGGAGTCACATCTGTGATCAACGCCTCGGCCTGTGGCGTCATTGAAACAGCTCGCAAACACAAGTCAGAAATTGGCAAAGTCTATGCCGGGCGCAATGGCATTATCGGCGCTCTACGCGAGGAATTGATCGACACCAGCAAGGAGAGCCGCTCTGCTATCCACGGCTTGCTCACCACGCCCTCGGGGGCGTTTGGCTCCTGCAGGCATAAGATGAAGACTATTGAAGAGAATCGCGCCGAGTACGAGCGCCTGATTGAAGTCTTCAAAGCCCATAACATCGGCTACTTTTTATACAATGGCGGTGGTGACTCTGCAGATACATGCCTCAAGGTGTCCCAGCTAAGCGAAGCTATGGGCTACCCGCTGCAAGCTATTCACATACCTAAAACCATCGACAACGATTTGCCGCACACCGATAACTGTCCTGGCTTCGGCTCGGTGGCCAAGTACATCGCCATTTCCACTCGAGAGGCGGCCCTGGATGTAGCGTCCATGTGCGAAAGCTCTACCAAGGTATTTATTCTCGAAGTCATGGGACGCCACGCCGGTTGGATTGCGGCATCCGGCGGTCTTGCGGCTGAACAGGAGGGAGACGCGCCACACATTATTCTGTTCCCTGAAATTGCCTTTAATCGGGAAAAATTCCTGGCTAAGGTAAAACGCACCGTCAAGAAAAACGGGTACTGCGTTATTATCGCCTCGGAAGGCGCGCAATATAAGGATGGCAGCTTCCTTGCGGAATCAGGACTCAAGGATGCCTTTGGTCACAGTCAATTGGGCGGTCTTGCACCCAACCTGGCCCAAATGATAAAGGATGAGCATGGCTACAAGTACCATTGGGCCGTCGCCGACTACCTGCAACGCGCGGCGCGCCATATTGCCTCCCAAACTGACCTGGACCAGGCCTATGCAGTCGGTGAAGCAGCTGTTGAAATGGCGCTAGAGGGAAAAAACTCAGTCATGCCCTGTATCGTGCGCGGCAAAGGCAAACGCTACCGCTGGAGTATTGGCGAGGCTCCCCTGGATGAAGTGGCTAACGTAGAGAAGATGATGCCGCGCAGTTTCATCACCCGGGATGGGTTTAACATCACACAAGCGGCGAGGGAGTACCTGGAGCCACTAATTCAGGGAGAGGCATACCCGGAGTATAAAAACGGCATGCCCAAGTACGTACGCCTGAAAAATCAGCTGGTGCCAAAAAAGCTCGCAAAAGGTTTTAAAGTCTAGCTCTGCTCGCGTTCAACGCTTTTGTAATAGCTCGTCCGGAAGCGCTCACAACAGCTGCATCTGCGGCGTTACGGCGATAAGCAGGGCCGGTTTTTTGGGTTATCGATAGCGTGAAAAGTTCGACTTAGAGAGAGCGGATTTTGCCTATCAATCACTGTACAATGCGCGCCTCCATTCTGAGGCAACTACTAAGGAACTAGCATGTACAGCAACCGCGACTTCAACCGCTGGCGACGCCATCCATGGCACGGCCTGCACATTCGCGCCGACGAGGCCCCTGAAGACGTTCTCCAGGTTTACATCGAAATGACTCCAGACGACGTGGTCAAGTACGAGTTGGATAAGGCATCCGGGTTCCTGATGGTTGACCGTCCACAACGCACCACTTCCAGCCCCCCGGCCTTGTATGGATTTCTGCCGCGCACCTACTGCGCCGAAGAAGTCGCCAAAATGTGTCCCTCTGTGGAAGTCGCTGACGGTGACCCACTGGATATCTGCGTATTCTCCGAGCGACACATTACCCGCGCCGACATCGTGCTCAATGCCCGCGTAGTAGGCGGCATTCAGATGATCGACGATGGCGAAGCCGACGATAAAATCATCGCCGTTCTGGAAGGTGACAATATCTGGGGCGACGTTAAAGACATCGCCGACCTGCCCAGCATCAAAACCGAGCGACTGCAGCACTACTTCTCGACTTACAAGATGATTCCGGGCAAGGACATTGAGATTTGCGTGGACCATGTTTATGGCCGCGATGAAGCTCTGCGCGTTATCGCTGCAGCCGAGAAAGATTACTGGAATCACTATGGCCACCTGCACGAGCAGGCCAAAGCCAAGGAATAAATCCTTCGGTCCCGGTGCGCCAGCGCCGGGACTCATTGCTACCTAGACCATCGAACACCAACCCTTCGGCACTTTGACATAGCTGTCAATAATTGCCCCCAGATCCTTTGCTATCTCCTCGCGCAGCAACAGCTCGTCACCCCAACACTGCTGCAAGGTGGAGGCATCCAGCACAGTTTCCAAACCCTCGGATATCGGTGCAAAACTGAGATGCCAGCGTTCGACCGCAACCCCGCCATGGTCTTCTGCATAGGGACGAAAGAAGCCATGTGACTGGGCCGCATTCATACGTCCATCTAACCAGCGATGCAGCGGGTCAAAAATCGCGCCGGGAGCAACCTCCTCTGGGCTGAGTTGGAGCTGGTAGGCGGCAGGCATCGCAGCCGCATCGTAGACATCAATATCCGTGCCCCAATGATGACGGGACGCACCCGGTAAGGCAGAAAAACGCAAAATTGCGGCGAGCTTCTCCGTCGAATTCAGGGCATTCATATCCACCACCTGCCCTCTCTCATCATGCACCGGTCGCTGGCAACAAGCCTTGCCATTGAAAATCGCCAACTGCCTGTCATAGGAACGAAAACTGCTTGCGATAGCGAGCTCAAAGCCCGCGGCACTAGCATCTTGCTGCAACAGCGCGAAGGCTGCAGCGGCCTCAGGATGAAGCCGATGTCCATTTGCCAGTGTGACCAGGTGCGACTCCACCTGGCCGGTCAATTGGGCTGCGGTAAGAGGTTTACTCATTGGGATCAACACTGAAGGGCAATGGACGGTTCATTATAATACCCTCGGGAGTGACGTTCGCTCTCCAGGCCAACACCTCTACTCCCTGTTCCATCACTTCAAGCAAGGTATCCCTGTAGCGAGAATCTATTTGACCGGCAGCACTCACCCGGTCTATCCCCTCATGCAGGACACAAAAAAACATGACCGCCCTGGTTGTCTCGTCGCGAATCGCCGCCAGTTCGCGCAAGTGTTTGCGGCCGCGATCGCTGACGGCGTCGGGGAAAAGACCTTGCCCATCGTCCTGGCAAAGCGTCACTGACTTCACCTCTACAAAAACCCTGCCATCGGGTCCTTCCAGCAACAGATCGGCCCTACTGTTCTGGCCGTACTTCACCTCACTTCGAATGTTCGGATAAGCCTCGAGCCCGGGTACCAGACCAGCTTCAATACCCGCTTTAACAATTTTGTTGGCCCGGGCAGAGTGGATGCATGCCATACCCGTAAAAGTGTGGACCAGCTCCCAGGTGTGGGGGTACTTGCGCGTTTTGGATGAAGAGGTTGAAAGCCAAACTTCAGATCCGGGCTCGGCACATCCGGTCATTGCGCCGGTATTCGGGCAGTGCACCGTAATCTCCCGACCATCCGCAAGCTCCACGTCTGCCAGGAAGCGCTTGTAGCGGCGCAATAGTCGCCCCTTGATCAGGTCACTCACCGGAAGCCCTTAGCCCGTCTGGCCCAAGTACCTTTGCCAAGCGCTCAACCGCAATTTCCAGTCGCTCCATGGAGGTCGTATATGAGAAGCGTAAATGTTCTCGCGCACGATGGTGACCGAAGTCCAGCCCGGGGGTCACTGCCACTCCGTGCTGTTCCAGCAGGTTCATGCAAAAAGCCTGGCTATCCGAGGTAAAACGGCTGGCATCGGCGTAAATATAGAACGCCCCCTGTGGCGCACAGGGCACCTCAAAACCCAGTTCCTGCAAGGCCGGCAGCAAATAGTCCCTGCGCTGACGAAAAGTGTCACGGCGCTCGTCTAAAATGGCCCGAGTAGCGGGCTCAAACCCCGCCAGTGCCGCATACTGAGCCATCGTAGACATGGAGATAAATAAATTCTGGGCCAGTTTTTCCATTTCGGCCACTGCATCCTCAGGTGCCACCAACCAACCCAGACGCCATCCTGTCATACCGAAGTATTTAGAAAAGCTGTTAATCACGAAGGCGTCAGGGTCAACTGACAATACCGAGGGGGTAGCTGCATCAAAGCCCAATCCATGATAAATCTCGTCGACCACGAGGTATCCTCGACGGGCCTTGACCGCACGGGACAAATCACTCAGTTCATCCATGGACAGCACCGTGCCCGTGGGGTTGGCAGGCGAGGCCGCCATGACCCCCACCGTGTTGGGCTGCCAATGCGTTTCAATCAACCGTGAGTTGAGCTGGTAGCGAGTATCGGCGTCTACCGGCACCAATTGCCCCCGACCCTCCACCAAGCGCAGAAAATGCCTGTTGCAGGGGTAACCAGGGTCAGCCATTAGCATGCCGTCCCCGGGATTCATCAGCAGTGCAGAGATCAGGAGTAAAGCACCGGAAGCGCCCGGAGTGACCATAATCCGGGATGGTGCAATGTCGAGACTGTACTCACTGGCATAGAAATCAGAGATAGCCCGACGTAACTCGGGAATGCCTGCGGCTCCCGTGTAGTAGGTCTCGCCGCGCGCCAGCGACGCTCGTCCCGCCTCGACAATGGGCGCTGCAGTGGCAAAATCAGGCTCCCCGGCGGCCAGATGCACAATATCGCGCCCTTGGGCCTGCAAAGCCGTCGCGCGCTGCAATACCTCTACCACTCGGAAGGGCTCTATCTCAGCGACTCGCTGCGCATAGCGGCGTGGAAATTGCATTTCGGGCATATCGGATCCTGAAAACTTCAATCCGACATTCTAGCAACAGCCGACTCAAAGAGATAAGCCTCTGCGACATTCTGTGCAAATGCTTGCTGAAAACGGTGGCATAGCTGAAGTGAATCTGGTAGTTTCACCGCCCTTGGTCGGAGGGGCCCTTTGCTCCACCCGCCAAGACACTGTGAGTATTGTTCCGATTGTTTTACCGTATGGAAAACACCATGCCTAGAGCAGCAAAAAAATCAGCCAATAAAGCAGCTTCCACGGATTTCAAAAACTTCGTGCCCTACAAGCCCAAAAAGGGCGAAGAGTACATGAATGAGAAACAACGTGAGCACTTTAAAGGCATCCTGCTAATCTGGAAAGCCGAGCTTATGCAGGAAGTGGATCGCACTGTGACCCACATGAAAGACGAGGCCGCCAACTTCCCGGATCCCGCTGACCGCGCGACCCAGGAGGAAGAGTTCAGCCTGGAATTGCGTACCCGTGACCGCGAGCGTAAATTGATCAAGAAGATCGATTCGACGATTGAGCGTGTCGAGCATGATGATTACGGATTCTGCGACGCTTGCGGCGTGGAAATCGGCATCAAGCGCCTGGAAGCGCGCCCAACGGCCAACCTGTGCATCGATTGCAAAACACTCGATGAGATCAAGGAAAGGCAGGAAATGGGCTAAGGCTCCTTGCCTGCAACGACCAGCACCTACCGGGGGCGTTTTGCGCCCTCACCCACCGGGCCTCTCCACCTAGGATCCCTGATCGCCGCTGTCGCGAGTTATCTCGATGCCCGTCACAACGAGGGGCATTGGCTGGTGCGTATGGAAGACCTGGATCCCCCCAGAGAAGAACCCGGCGCTGCCGCAGATATTCTGCAAAGTTTGCTGGACCATGGCCTGCAGTGGGACGAAGAGGTGCTCTGGCAGAGTCGGCGTGGCGATGCCTACAACAACGCGCTTTTGCAATTAGACAACCAGCAGCAACTGTTTCGATGCGATTGCACTCGAGCAATACTGGGTCCGGGCGGAGCTTGCGGCGGGCGGTGTTGGCCACGTCAGGCACAGGTGGGCAAACCTTGCGCCTTGCGCGTGAAAGTGGCAGAAGACACCACTATCGATTTCCAGGATCGTTTACAGGGACAACAACAGGAGTACCTGGGCAGCGAACTACCCGACTTCATCCTGCACCGCAAAGACGACCTCTTCGCCTACCAGCTGGCTGTGGTTGTCGACGATGCATTTCAGGGGATTACCCACATCGTGCGCGGCTGTGACCTCCTGGACTCGACCGGACGACAAATCTACTTGCAACAGCAACTTCAGCTGCTACAACCCCAGTACTGTCATATACCAGTGATTACCAATGATCAGGGGCAGAAGCTCAGCAAACAAAATCACGCCCCTGCCCTGCAGGTCAAAGAGGCCGCGACCAACCTCCGCCGGGCGCTGGCTTTTCTGCAGCAAACAGCGCCGCCACAAACGCTTAATCATTGCGCCGAAATCTTACAGTTCGCCACCCGGCAATGGTCTGTGAGCAATATCCCCGCCGCTATGGGCATTGCTGCTCAACCGAGCTAAACAAACCGCGCACTTTACCCTGCCCGGGCGCTTCAGTAGTATCGGCTGTCTCAAGACCTGACGGACCCCTCATCATGTATGTCAACCGTATCCTGGTGCTTGGCATTGTGCTCGCCCTGATGGCGTTCCCTTTGCTCGCAGACTGGCTCACCTCTGATTACAGCGCATGGTACAGGCCCTATGCTATATGGGTACTAATCATCGCTTTCACCTGGTGGGCATACCGTTCTAGGCACCCGGATGAGCTTTAGCCTCACTCAAATCCTCCTGGCTGTCGCCTTTTACCTGTCAGGACTATTCGCTGTTGCGCTGTTGGCTGATCGCGGCATCATTCCCAGGCGCATCACTCATCACCCGGCTACCTATGTCCTTTCCCTGGGTGTCTTCGCCGGTGCCATGGCCAGTAATGGTGTGATTGAAGTCGCTGCGCGCTATGGCTACAACTTCCTGCTCTACTACGCGGGTGTTGGTTTGGCGTTTGTGCTCGCGGCAATACTGTTGATTCCCTTGTTGCGATTGTCACGGGTTTACCAACTGGCCTCGCTCGCCGACATGTTGACCTTTCGCTTTCGCAGTCCCCGGGTCGGTGCGGCGATCACCATCGCTATGTGCCTGGCAATGTTGCCCATGCTGGCCCTGCAAATACAGGCTATAGGAGACAGTGTTCACATTCTCGCGGGACACAATCGCGAAGTGGAGGGACAGGGCTTTCACCACCAGGGCGTAGCTCTGCTGACCTGCCTGATCATCATTATCTTCGCTATTTTGTTTGGCACTCGCCATGTGTCACCACAGGACCGCAATACTGGGCTGGTCACGGCCATGGCATTTGAATCTCTGGTCAAACTCGGCGCCATGAGCCTGTTGATGCTGGTAGCAATTTACCAGGTGTTCGACGGGCCGGCAGACATACAGCAATGGCTTGTCCAATACCCACCGGCCAAGGCCCAAATGACGCAGAGGGTGTCTCTAGACATTGCTCACACGATACTGGTGGTATTTTTTGCCGGGGCTGTGTGCATGCCGCACATCTTTCATATGCTCTTTGCCGAGAACACTGAAAGCGAAGATTTGCGTCGGGCAACCTGGGGCATGCCTCTTTATCTGCTGCTGCTGAGCTTACCGGTGCTGCCGCTGGCATGGGCATGGATGCGGGTGGGTGAGGACCTGCCTATGGCCTATGCGGGTCTCTCAATGGGCCTTAGCCTGAAGTCCACACCCGTTGCCGTAGCCGCTTTTGTCGCCACGCTCTCAGCCTCCAGCGCCACCATCGTGGTCACCACCTTAGCGCTGGCCAACATGTGTCTCAACCATCTGGTACTTCCTTCTCGAATACTGAACCTTGGCCAGGGTGGCGATATTTACAGCAACCTGAGATGGCTGCGCAGAGTGCTAATCGCGGTGCTGATTTTGGCTGGCTATCTTTTCTATATCGGCCTGAACGGCCGCCAAAGCCTGGTAGAGCTGGCGTTTGTGGCATTCTCAGGCACCCTGCAGTTCCTGCCTGGGCTGGTGGCCACACCTTACTGGCCGAATGCCAACCGCAAGGGGCTGCTCGCCGGGCTTTGGTGCGGATTGGGCTTCTGGTTTTTCACCGTGATGCTGCCAGCAACCCGCGGATACGTTCCGGAAATTGCACAACTGTTCGACTCATTGTTCGGTGACAGCAACTTCTGGGCTCTGGCAACAATGCTCGCATTGGCAATAAATACCGCTCTGTTTGTCGGCATCTCACTCTTGAGTCGTGCCACCGAAGAGGAATTGGTCGCCGCTGAAATTTGTTCCATGGATGACCTTTCTCGTCCTATTCGCCAAACACTGCCTGTGGGCAGTGCTAAAGAGTTTGCCGAGAAACTGACCCCCGCACTCGGCGAACGGACGGCACGCTCAGAGATCGACCGCGCCCTGACCCAGCTACAATTTAATGGCAGCGAGACCCGACCGTACGCTCTGCGTCGCCTGCGCAGGCGTGTGGAAGCCAACCTTTCCGGACTATTGGGTCCAGCGGTGGCCCACAATATTATTGAACGCTGCATCCCATTGAAGGCCGGCGGCACCGAGGACATCAACCTCATTGAACGCAGCCTGGACGCGCCTGATATTAAGTTTACCGGCCTGGCAGCAGACCTGGATGCCTTACGTCGGCGCTATCGAGAAACCCTGGACACTCTGCCGGTAGGTATTTGCTCACTGGGCGCCGACGGCGAACTGCTGATGTGGAATCGCAGCATGCGAGACCTCACTGAGGTGGCCGCCGAAGATGTATTGGGTTCATTGTTGTCCGCCTTGCCTGAGCCATGGCGAGCACTGCTGAAAAATTTTCACGACGAGAGCAGTGACATCATTCTCAAAGCCGAGGTGACCACCGACGCCGCAAACCCCCGCTGGGCCAGCCTCCACAAAACTGTCACGGCCGATGGTGACACTATTATTCTGGTGGAAGATATCAGTGCGATGGAGGTCATGGAGGAAGAGTTGCTGCACAACGAGCGACTGGCATCCATTGGTCGCCTGGCAGCCGGGGTGGCGCACGAAATCGGCAACCCGGTAACTGGCATTGCCTGCCTGGCGCAGAACCTGGCGTATGCCGAGGACCCTGCTGAAGTCGCCCTCACCGCTCAGGATATTCTGAAGCAAACAGATCGCGTTACCCGCATCGTCGAATCGCTTGTCAATTTCTCTCACATAGGCTCCAGCGCGCAAGGTTTGCAACTGGCACCCTGCAACCTGGCAGACTGTATCGACGAATCTATTCACCTGCTGGCCCTGGACAGGGAAGCCCAGCAAGTCCGGTTCAGTAATCACTGCGACCGGGAACTGGTGGTACTGGCCGATTCGCAGCGACTCCTGCAGGTATTCGTCAACCTTCTGGCTAATGCCAGGGACGCCTGTGACGAGGATGGCCACGTTCAAATTCAAGCCTATCGTGACGATGCTCGTGTGCTGGTCGACGTTGATGACAATGGCAGCGGGATTCCCGCAGAACTTCAAAGCCAGATATTCGAACCGTTTTTTACCACCAAGGACCCCGGTGCCGGCACCGGACTGGGCCTGGCCCTGGTCTATAGCATAATGGAAGACCTGGGCGGGTCGATACAGCTCACCAGCCCCCTGCAACCTGAACCCAGACCCGGGACCCGTTTTACCTTGCAATTACCCGAGTCGAGTTACGGGAACGCCTTCGATGTGTAACCCATAACCACACGTTACCCCCTAAACTGGTAAAAATTTCACAGTGGGGGTATGTTGTGTAGGTTTTTCACCTCAGGTAACACTTTATGCAGCAGATACTTGTCGTCGAGGATGAATCTGTCATCCGCACTGCCTTGCGCCGACTTCTGGAACGCAGTGGTTACGGGGTAAGCGAAGCCGGATCTGTTCAGCAAGCCGAGTCCGACCACAGCTTCAATGACTTCGATTTGATTATTTCCGACCTGCGATTGCCTGGCGCACCGGGTACCGATCTCATCAAAAAGGCGGGCGATGTACCGGTACTGATAATGACCAGCTATGCAAGCCTGCGTTCCGCTGTGGACTCTATGCGGATGGGCGCCGTGGATTACATTGCCAAACCTTTTGATCACGGCGACATGGTTAACGCGGTAGAGCGTATTATCGCCGATCACCCTACGCAAAAGGCGCAGGAGCAAAAAGCGACGGCATCCAACTCGGGCGATACCAGCAGCACCTCTGGCATCATAGGCAATTGCCAGCCCATACAAATACTATTCGGGCACATCCAGCGTATGGCGCCCACCGAATCGACCGTGCTGGTGCTGGGCGAAACAGGCACTGGCAAAGAGCTTGTCGCTCGCAGCGTGCATCAGCAAAGCAGCCGGGCAAACAAAACCCTGATCTCCGTGAACTGTGCAGCAATTCCCGACACGTTGATCGAGTCAGAGTTGTTTGGCTATGAAAAAGGAGCGTTCACAGGTGCCAATGCCAGCCGGATGGGACTGATCGAGGCCGCCGACGGGGGCACCCTGTTCCTCGATGAAATCGGTGAATTGCCGATGGAGGCCCAGGCCCGACTACTGCGTTTTATTCAGGAAGGGGAGATTCGCCGGATAGGCTCGGTGCACTCACGCAAGGTCAACGTTCGGCTTATCTGTGCAACTCACCGCAACCTGCAGCAGTTGTCTGCAGAGGGCTTGTTCCGTCAGGACCTGTATTACCGTATCAACGTGTTGCGGCTATCACTACCGCCACTGCGCGAAAGAGGCAAGGACATCCTCCACCTCGCCGAGCATATGATGCAATTGCAGACCAAAAAACTGGGCAAAGCCAGCATGCACCTGTCACCTAGGGCGATTCAGGCGATTACCACCTATCAATGGCCAGGGAATGTGAGAGAGCTGGAGCACGCCATTGAAAGAGCCGTTATCCTCTCTGAGTCTGAGGAAGTTGATAACGAAGCCCTCGGCATCGACCTGGAGTTGGTCAACATCAACCGCATTCGTGGCCAGGATGGCATTGTCGGCAGCACCAATCGTTCCAGCATTACCGGCAGCAATGAGCCCCAGGAAGACCTCTCCCTCGAAGACTATTTTCAACGCTTTGTGTTGGAGCATCAGGATTCCATGAGCGAGACCGAATTGGCCCAAAAACTGGGCGTCAGTCGCAAATGTTTATGGGAGCGCAGGCAACGATTTGATATTCCGCGTAGTAAAAGCACGGCGGGAGGAAGGCGCAGAAAAAGTGAACCACAGACAGGATAGGCGTTACCCGGCCACTTTCTAGGTACCAAAACCAGGGTAATAAGGTAACAACACACTGCGACAGCTACAATCTAACAATAACTATAAAAACACAACTTGTTGTTTTTAATGAAATTTATAGCAGTTGGCACGTAGAATGCAACTTATCTGTCAGTGTCACCAATAAAAATAACAGACGCTGCAATAAAAATAATACATCACACTATGGACCTGGACGGGGAAGAAACCTTCCCCTTCAATTTCCTGTTCTTAACTTCCAGTAAGGCTTGAACGACAGACACTCGTCGTAGTCGACCGAGGTTGGTAATAAGTCACTCTTTTTTGCTTTGGGCTTGAAAATAAAAGCATGTTTGTATGTGTCTATAACAATAAAAGCACCTTAGAAATAACAATAACTCCTGACGTGAGACCTGGATGGGGAAGACTTTGTCTTCCCCATCATTCATCTGCCCCCTTCTTACCTCTAGCCACAACGCATTTGTGGTAGACTGCCGCATCACAACAGGCCCCAAATGTAAGGCGTACCCCCGATTGAATGTTATCCCCAGGGACAAGCACTGCATCTCCCGTAAAAATATTAGCGACAGTGCTCTCAAGGTAATGTCCCGCCTGCGCTCCCAGGGCCACCAAGCCTATCTGGTCGGCGGTGCCGTGCGCGACCTGCTTCTGGGTAGCAACCCCAAGGACTTTGACATAGCGACTGACGCAACCCCTGAAGAAGTTCACGGCCTATTCAGAAATTCACGAATTATCGGCAGGCGATTTCGCATCGTGCATGTTCGCTTTGGCCGTGAAATCATTGAAGTCACCACCTTTCGGGGGCACCACGAGGGCGGTAACGAAGCCAGCCCCGCTACAGGCGGTAACCACTCTCGCCAATCAGACAAAGGCCTGCTACTCAGAGACAATGTCTATGGCACTCTTGAAGAAGACGCCGTTCGAAGAGATCTGACGGTAAACGCCCTCTACTACGACTCCGGGAAATTCGAGGTTTTTGACCACGTCAATGGACTCACGGATCTCGAGAAACGCCAAATATGCATCATTGGAGAGCCAGCGGTGCGCTACCGCGAAGATCCGGTGCGAATGCTTCGAACCGTTCGTTTTGCCGCTAAGCTAAACTTCGATATTGAGAAAAACACTGCCAAAGCCATACCTGCTTGCGCTGCTCTGCTGCGAGAGATTCCATCGGCACGCCTGTTTGATGAATTCCTCAAGCTATTTTTGTCCGGCTATGCTGCAGCCACGTTAGAACAGTTACTTGAACATGATCTCCTGCAATTTCTGTTCGACGAAACCAGTCACCTATTGCATCAGGATGCCATGTCACTTGCCCTGGTACGAGCCGCGATGGCCAACACGGACAAGCGCATCGCTGATGACAAGCCGGTAACTCCTGCATTTATCCTGGCCGCTTTGCTATGGCCCGTTGTGGTGCGCACGGCAGCACAGCAGGAGAACCGCGGCGACCCGCCGATGGTAGCGATGCACAACGCTTCCCAACAGACCATTTCTGAGGCTAGCCAGCAGTTATCAATTCCTCGCCGATTTAGCCAGCCGATGCGCGAGATCTGGGAATTCCAGCTGCGCCTGCAACGTCGTCAAGGCAAGAAGGCCGCAGAGTTGGTGGAACACCGGCGCTTCCGCGCAGCCTATGACTTTCTGTTACTGCGAGAACAGGCGGGAGAAGACACCGGCGACCTGGGTGAGTGGTGGACTGAGTACCAAACCCTGGACATGGACCAGCGTCTTGCCAAATCCGCAGAGCACAATGGTAAATCCGGCAGCCGCCGGCGCCCCCGCAAACGGCGCAATAACCAGCAGACATGAGTCGCGCCTTTATCGCCCTGGGGAGTAACCTGGGAGAACCGCTGGACCAGTTGCAGCGGGCGGCAGCCAGCATAGACCAACTCTCCGATAGTGCGGTTATCCAGATTTCCAGCGCCTATCGCAGCTCCGCAGTGGGTCCTGGCGAACAGCCCGACTACCTCAACGCGGTGTTGCTGCTTGAAACCACCCTGACGCCTATGGCGCTGCTCACTGCACTGCAGGAAATCGAAAGTGCCCAGGGTCGGGAGCGAAACCTGCGCTGGGGGGCACGCACCCTGGACCTGGATATACTGCTCTACGACCAGCAGGCCGTCGATAGCCTGCACCTGACAATCCCTCACCCACGGATGAAAGAGCGTAACTTCGTGCTGTACCCGCTACTTGAAATCAGCCAACCTAAATTGATGCTGCCGGACGGCGCGGAACTTGGTACATTAGTAGCCGCATGCCCCTTGGGGAAGCTTCAAAAAACAACGTTTTCGCTTTGCGCTGGTAACGGCGCCAATACAGGAAACGCTGATCAAACAGGCCCGGATTAGGGAGAGCTCGGCCATTAAAATCGACCTGAAAGGGCGCACACCCCCCTCATACATTGCCGTTGAAGGCCCTATCGGCGTGGGTAAAACGACCCTCACAAAACGCCTGGCGACCACATTCAATTACCAGACTCTTCTGGAGGAAGCGGAGCAAAATCCCTTTCTGGAAAAATTCTATCGCAACCGGCAACAGGCAGCGCTCGCCACACAGCTCTTCTTCCTGTTCCAGCGAGCGCAGAAAATTCAGGACCTGCGTCAGGCGGATATCTTCGAACCAGTGCGGGTCGCCGACTTTCTGATAGAGAAAGATCCACTGTTTGCCCGAATCAACCTGGACAGAGAGGAATTCCAGCTCTACCAAAAGGTCTACGAGCAACTAACCATTGATGCCCCAAAACCAGACCTGGTCATCTACTTACAGGCCTCCACAGATGTCCTGCTGTCCCGCATTAATAGCCGCGGAATTGCAGTGGAACAAGGCATCGAACGCGACTATCTTGAGCGCCTGAACGAAGTGTACAGTGAGTTCTTTCTATATTACGATGGCGCCCCTCTGCTGATCGTCAATGCCAGTGAAATTGACCTGGCCAGCGGCGACACAGACTACAGCCACCTGGTGGACTACCTGCTGGATATTCGCAGCGGCCGCCACTATTTCAACCCGACATTTTTCGGATAGAACACAAGGTAGCCCATGGGCAAGGTCACCATCAGTACTCTGGACAAAATGAAGGCAGCAGACGAGAAGTTTGTCTGTATCACCGCCTATGACGCCACCTTCGCGCGCATGATCAGCGAAGCGGGTGCAGAGACGATACTGGTAGGTGACTCTCTGGGCATGGTGCTTCAGGGGCATGACAGCACCATTCAGGTCACTGTCGATGATATGGCCTATCACACGGAGTGCGTGTGCCGGGCAGCGCCTGACTCTCTGGTCATCGCCGACATGCCGTTTATGAGTTACACCACCCCGGAGCAAACTATGGTCAATGCCACCGCGCTAATGCAGGCGGGTGCCCAGATGATCAAGATGGAAGGTGGTACCTGGTTGTCGGATAGCATCAGCATGCTGGTTGAGCGCGGCATACCTGTCTGTGCCCACCTGGGCCTGACCCCCCAGTCGGTCAATCAGTTTGGCGGCTTCAAAGTTCAGGGCCGCACCCCCAAGGAAGCCAAATCTATTCTCGCCGATGCGGTAGAGATCCAGGATGCTGGCGCCAGCCTGCTGGTCCTGGAGTGCATTCCCGCTGGCCTGGCAGCCGATATATCTTCCAAGTTGGATATTCCCGTTATTGGTATCGGCGCCGGAGCCGGCACCGACGCCCAGGTATTGGTAATGCATGACCTACTGGGTTTATCGGGGCATACCGCCCGCTTTGTGGAAGACTTCATGGCCGGGCAAAGTAGCATTCAGGGCGCTCTGCAAGCCTTCGTCAACGCTGTAAAATCGGGCGAATACCCGCGCGAAGAACACACTTATAACTGATCATCTCCCTGTTTTAGCTGCCCACTGCGCCCATGACACCCTTGACTCTTGCTTTGCACACTAGACTGCTGACATGCGTTACCCGTCTAAGAAAATGCGGCATGAATTTTTCCGAAAATGCCGTTGCCCGATAACAGGGCATCGGGCATACTTTCCTTCCCTCCAAAAGCACTAATTTGGACAGGGGTTTTCGACTGGTTTGACTACTGGTTTAGCGTCGCCAATCCGTACCGCGGGGTCAGGTAGATATGCGAACTTGCAACAGCAATGCTCAGTTACAGGCAGCTCTGAAGCGCTTTCGCAGCGAAGGTCAGAGTATCGTCTTTGTGCCCACTATGGGCAATCTTCACGAGGGACACCTGGACCTGGTCCGCAAAGCCCGTACCCTCTGTGACATCGTTGTTGTCTCTATTTTTGTGAACCCACTTCAGTTTGGAGCTGGCGAAGACCTGGATGGCTATCCGCGCACCATGGCCGCGGACAAGGAAAAGCTGTTTGCTGAAGGCGTTCAGCTGCTATACGCCCCCGGGGTAGAGGATATTTATCCTGATGGCATGTCCCGGCAGACCATCGTCAGCGTTCCCGAACTGGGAGACACTCTCTGCGGCAGTAGCCGACCCGGTCATTTCGACGGGGTAACGACGGTGGTCAGCAAACTGTTCAATATCGTTCAGCCCGATGTTTCAGTGTTCGGCGAGAAAGATTTCCAGCAACTCTCCATCGTTCGCAAAATGGTTAAGGATTTGTGCATGGCGATCGAAATTGTCGGGGTAAAGACTACCCGGGACGAGGACGGCCTGGCCAAAAGCTCGCGTAATGGCTACCTCAGCCAGGCTGAACGCAGTATAGCTCCACTCCTGCACCAGACCTTGACCAACTGCCGCGAAGCCATCGCCTGTGACTTCGACAACTTCCTGCAACTGGAATCCCATGCTCGAATGAAATTATTACAAGCTGGCTTCGAACCGGATTACTTTGCCATTCGTGACGCACGCACGCTGCGGGCCGTCACAGAAGACACCGAAGAAATTGCCATTCTCGCCGCTGCTAGTCTTGGAAATACCCGATTGATTGACAATGTCCGCCTGTCCTTAAACCCGGTGGGCGACTGGAGAATGCTGGCCGACGGCTGAACCCTCCGGGCATTAATAAAACCCTCATGAGACCTTAGTCGGCTTGAATCACTGCCATAGCCCCGTATTATCAGCTATTCAGTACCCACCCATTACTCATAAAGCGAAGGATTCGTCATGTCCGAATTTCCCACCCATCTGGTTCCAGCAAATTTCAACGATGCGCATATCAACGCAGAGCGTTATCAGGCGATGTACAAGCGTTCCATTGAAGACCCAGACGCCTTCTGGGGAGAAATGGCCAGCGAATTCCTGAGCTGGGAAAAACCCTGGGATAAAGTTGTGGAGTTCGACTTCGTCAAAGGAGAGGCTGCATGGTTTGCCGGGGGTAAACTGAACGTCAGTCACAACTGCATCGATCGTCACCTGCCAGAACGCGCTGATCAAACAGCCCTCATCTGGGAAGGCGATGATCCAGCAGACAGCAAGCACATCACCTACGCTGAACTTAAAGACCAAGTCTGCAAGCTCGCTAACGCACTGAAAGCACGCGGCGTGAAGAAAGGTGATCGCGTGTGCATTTATATGCCGATGATTCCCGAGGCGACCTATGCCATGTTGGCTTGCACCCGAATCGGCGCTGTTCATTCCATTGTCTTCGGTGGCTTTTCACCAGAGGCACTAAAGGATCGCATTTTGGATTCGGACTGCCAGACGGTGATCACCGCGGATGAGGGCGTGCGCGGAGGTCGCTCGGTACCACTGAAAGACAACGCGGACAAAGCACTGGAAGCCTGCCCCAATGTCCATACTTGCCTGGTAGTCAGGCGCACCGGCGGAGATGTCACATGGACAGAATCTCGCGATGTCTACTACGGAGATCTGGTCGATAGCCAGAGTAGCGATTGTCCTCCCGAGCCCATGGACGCAGAAGACCCGCTGTTCATTCTCTATACCTCAGGCTCCACAGGTAAGCCCAAGGGCGTATTACATACGACTGCAGGCTACCTGTTGCAAGCGAGCATGACCTTCAAATACGTCTTTGACTATCGCGAGGGAGAGGTTTACTGGTGCACCGCCGATGTGGGCTGGGTGACCGGTCACAGCTATATTGTCTATGGGCCCCTGGCTAACGGAGCTATTAGCCTGATGTTTGAAGGGGTACCTACCTACCCCGACGCGGGTCGCTGCTGGGAAATCGTAGACAAGCATCAGGTTAACATCTTCTACACTGCTCCTACGGCCATCCGGGCACTGCAGGCGGTAGGAAACGAACCGGTCACCCGTTCCTCGCGCTCCAGCTTGAGACTACTGGGCACTGTCGGCGAGCCCATTAACCCCGAAGCCTGGACCTGGTACCACGAAGTTGTAGGTGACAGTCGCTGCCCCATCGTCGACACCTGGTGGCAGACCGAAACCGGGGGACATATGATCACTCCACTGCCCGGGGCTACCGCACTGAAGCCCGGCTCGGCCACATTCCCCTTCTTCGGTGTTGATCTCGCATTACTCAATGAGGATGGCTCTGAAGTTGAAGGTCCCGGCTCAGGCTACCTGGTCATCAAATCTTCGTGGCCCGGCCAAATACGCAGTGTTTACGGTGACCATAAGCGAATGATAGACACATACTTCAGTAACTACCCTGGCTATTACTTCACCGGCGACGGCGCCACCAGGGACGATGACGGCTACTATTGGATCACCGGCCGCGTAGATGATGTGCTCAACGTTTCTGGGCACCGTATGGGTACCGCAGAGGTCGAGAGCGCCCTGGTGCTGCATGACGATATCGCTGAGGCCGCAGTGGTCGGTTTCCCTCATGATATTAAAGGCCAGGGCATTTACGCTTACGTCACCCCCATGCAGGGCGTGGAACTCAGCGAGGAGTTACGCCAGGAGCTGATTCAACTGTGTGTGAAGGAGATTGGACCGATCGCCAAGCCCGATATTATTCAGTGGGCGCCGGGATTACCAAAGACGCGCTCCGGGAAAATTATGCGACGCATCCTGCGTAAAATTGCAGAGAACGAATTGGATAGCCTGGGAGATACCAGCACACTGGCAGATCCCTCTGTAGTAGAAAGTCTGGTTGAGAATCGACCGGCTTAGCCTGTCGTTAAACAAAAAAAGGGGTGCATCGTCGATGCACCCCTTTTTTGTTTCAGTGAAGTTGGCTCGCTTTATTCAGCGGCCTCTTCGGCAGGGGCTTCGTCTTCCAGCAGTTCCTTGATGGAGAGCTTGATGCGACCTCGTTGGTCAACGTCCAGAACCTTAACCTTCACTTCCTGGCCTTCACTCAGGTAGTCGGTCACATTCTCAACGCGCTCATTAGCGATCTGTGAGATGTGTACCAGACCGTCCTTGCCAGGCAGGATGTTGACGAATGCACCGAAGTCAACGATGCGTGCAACGGTACCGGTATAAACGGCGCCTACATCAGCTTCTGCAGTGATTTCCTCAACCATGGCAACCGCTTTGTCGCGAGCCATCTGGTCCTGGCCAAAGATACGCACAGTGCCGTCATCGTCGATATCGACAGTGGCGCCGGACTGCTCAGTGATAGAACGGATAGTAGCGCCGCCCTTACCGATGATGTCACGGATCTTGTCGGAGTCGACCTTCAGCGTCATCATGCTAGGTGCATTCTCAGAAGTCACAGTACGACCTTCTGCCAGCACTTCATTCATTTGCCCAAGGATGTGCAGGCGAGCGTGCTGAGCCTGATCCAGTGCAGTTTCCATGATCTGGGCGGTGATGCCTTCGATCTTGATATCCATCTGCAGCGCGGTAATACCTTCAGCAGTACCAGCCACTTTAAAGTCCATGTCACCCAGGTGATCTTCGTCACCCAGAATGTCGGTCAAAACTGCGAACTGATTGCCGTCCTTAACCAGACCCATAGCGATACCGGCTACCGGCGCCTTCAGCGGTACGCCTGCAGCCATCAGGCCCAGGGAACCGGCACAGACAGAGGCCATTGAGCTGGAGCCGTTAGATTCGGTGATTTCCGAAACGACGCGGATAGTGTAAGGGAACTCTTCCTGGTTAGGCAGGACTGCGGCCAAACCACGACGTGCCAGGCGACCATGGCCAACTTCACGACGGCTGGTAAAACCAACACGACCCGCTTCGCCCACAGAATAGGGAGGGAAGTTGTAGTGCAGCATGAACGGATCACGACGCTCACCGTGCAGCGCATCAATAATCTGTGCATCGCGGGTAGAGCCCAGAGTCACAGCGCCGATTGCCTGAGTTTCGCCACGAGTGAACAAGGCTGAACCGTGTGCTTTAGCCAGTACATCCACTTCACACGCGATCGCACGCACAGTGCGGGTATCACGGCCGTCAATGCGAGGCTCGCCGGCGAGGATGCGCTTACGAACCAGGCTCTTCTCAACGCTCTTGAAAATATCCTTAATTTCGTCAGCTGAGGGGCCACCTTCAACTGCCAATGCTTCTAAACAGGCACTGCGTACTTCGCCGACGCGCTCGTAGCGAGCCGATTTCTCAGTAATGCGATAGGCTTCACCCAGGTCATTCTTAACCTGACCTTCAACCGCTGCCAGCAGCTCTTCGTTAATTTCGTCTGCTTGCCAGTCCCACTTGGGCTTGCCAGATTCGGCTACCAGCTCGTTAATCGCCTGAACCACAGTCTGCATTTCCTGGTGGGCAAACAGAACCGCACCCAGCATCTGATCTTCACTCAGTTCTTTTGCTTCAGACTCAACCATCAGTACTGCGTCAGCAGTACCGGCAACAACCATGTCCAGCTTGCTTTCTTCCAGCTGCTCATAGGTGGGGTTAAGGATGTAGCCTTTCTCGTCGCTAAACCCTACTCGAGCACCGCCAATAGGGCCGTTAAAGGGAGCGCCTGAAATGGCCAGGGCTGCAGATGTTCCGATCATGGCTGGAATATCCGGGTCGATGTGCTTGTCGGCAGACATCACGGTACAAACAACCTGGACTTCGTTCATGAAGCCATTGGGGAACAGAGGACGAATAGGACGGTCGATCAGGCGACTGGTCAGGGTCTCTTTTTCGCTAGGACGAGCTTCGCGCTTGAAGAAGCCGCCGGGGATCTTGCCCACTGAGTATGTTTTTTCAACGTAGTGTACGGCCAGCGGGAAAAAATCGCGCCCTGGGCGCTGAGTCTTCTCTGCCACTACAGTACATAGCACTGAGGTATTTTCGACGGTAACCAGAACCGAACCTGTCGCCTGACGGGCGATGCGGCCGGTTTCCAGAGTGACTGTCTGATCACCGTACTGGAAAGTTTTTGTTACTGGATTCACTTTATTTCTCCAATTCTATATATGACGACCGGGGCCCCTTGGCCCCGGTTATTGTTACAACTTATCGACGCAGACCGAGTCGCTTGATCAGATCGGTATAACGCGCTGCATCTTTGCGCTTGAGATAGTCCAGCAACTTGCGACGCTGGTTAACCATGCGGATCAGGCCGCGGCGTGAGTGATGGTCGTGCTTGTGCGACTGGAAGTGTCCCTGTAGCTGCTCGATGTTCGCTGTCAGCAGTGCTACCTGCACTTCCGGAGAACCTGTGTCGCCTTCTCCCACTTTGTAGTCGTTTACGATTGATGCTTTCTGTTCAGCATTTAAAGCCATTTTCTATTCCTCTTTAATAATCTGCCTGAGGTGGCGTACCACCTTTTTTAAAAAAAGAGCCTATCCGTGCAGATTAACAGACAGGTTCGTGTCACCCCTTACTGGGTGACTATCAGTCGACGCGGCGCTACACGCCCATCGTCTAATATCTCTCCAACGCCCAGAAACTCACCGGTCTCCAACGCGACGCGCACCATACCACTACCGGGCGCGTTTGGCACCAGTACCGGCTGGCCCTGGCGCATATAAAACCCACCGGATTCACCCAGCTCAACCAGAGGCAGGGACTTCACGGCGGTGTCGGCGGGCAACAGCAATTCATCCATCTGCGCAACCGCATCGTTCTGCTTCAATGTTTCCAGAGTATTCATGGTCACACTGTCTTCAAGACTGAAGGGGCCTGCTTTAGTCCGCCTCAAGGCACTCACATGTGCCCCGCACCCCAGCGCTTGTCCCAGGTCTTCAGCAATAGAACGCACATACGTTCCCTTACTGCACTCCAGATATATATCTGCTTCGGGCCTTTCACCCTGGCGAAACTCGAGCAACTCCAGCTTTTTAATCACCACGGTTCGAGACTTGCGTTCTACTTCTATACCCTGGCGAGCCAACTTGTACAGCGGCTGCCCATTCTGCTTGATCGCGGAGAACATGGACGGCACCTGCTCTATTTCTCCGCGGAAAGCCTCAAGGGCCTGTTGCACATCCGCTTCGCCAACGTCACTGGCGTCATTGGTCTGAAGTATCTGGCCTTCTGCATCGCCGCTGTCAGTTACCGTACCGAGCACAAACGTGCTCTGGTAAGCCTTGTCTGCATCCAGCAGGTACTGCGAAAACTTGGTTGCCTCACCAAAGCACAACGGCAACACGCCGGTGGCCAAGGGATCCAGACTGCCGGTGTGGCCTGCTTTCGCAGCAAAATAAAGCCGCTTCGCTGCCTGCAAAGCATGGTTGGAACTCACTCCCAACGGCTTGTCCAACACCAGGATGCCGCTAACTGCGCGACCCCGGCGGCGTCTTGCCACCGGCTATTGCTCCTCTGCGCTATCGTCGCGCAGACCCATTTCACGATCAGAATCCGCAGCCTTGCGGATCAGGTCTTCCATGTCCCGGCCGCGGCCAACACTGGAATCAAAATAAAATCGCAGCTGCGGCACCATGCGCATGCTGCTTTCGCGGGACAGCTGACTTCGCAAAAAACCTGCGGCCTTGTTCAATGCCTCATTGCACTCTTTCGACTCATCAGTGGAATTGGCAGACATGGACGTGTAATAGACCTTCGCATGACCCATGTCACGGCTCACGTCCACGCCGGTGATGCTAACCATCCCCACCCGGGGATCGCGCACTTCGTGCTGGATCAGGGCCGCCAACTCACGCTGCAAAAAATCTGCTACGCGCTGGGTTCTGGCATATTCTTTGGCCATAGTCTGCTGTCTCTATTGCCGCTTACAAAGAGCGGGCAATTTCCTTGACTTCAAATACCTCGATTAAGTCGCCCGCTTTGACATCCGTGTAGTTCTTCACGCCGATACCACACTCGGTACCATTGCGAACGTCTGCGGCATCATCCTTAAATCGACGCAGGGATTCCAACTCGCCCTGATAGATCACCACGTTGTCACGCAACACACGAATCGGCTTGGACCGGTAAACAGTGCCCTCGATGACCATACACCCGGCAATCTGGCCAAACTTTGGCGAGCTGAACACGTCGCGAACTTCTGCGATGCCAACAATTTCCTCGCGCAATTCCGGTGCCAGCATGCCCGACAAGGCGGACTTAACATCGTCTATCAGGTCATAAATGACGTTGTAGTAGCGCAGGTCTACCCCCTCGCCCTCAATCAGTCTGCGTGCGGCATTGTCGGCACGCACGTTGAAACCAAACATAACCGCACCAGAAGTCATCGCCAGGGTTACATCGGTCTCGGCGATTCCGCCCACGCCGCCAGTGACAATATTCACTTGAACTTCCTCGTTGCCCAAATCCAGCAAGGCAGTTTGAATCGCCTCAAGGGAACCACGAACGTCGGCCTTGACCACCACGTTGAGCGTCTTTCTCTCACCAGCGGTCATACTTTCAAACATATTGTCCAGCTTGGCAGCCTGCTGGCGAGCCAACTTGTTGTCGCGCGTCTTCTCCTGACGGAAATCAGCAATTTCGCGGGCGCGCTTTTCGCTCTCCACAGCCGCAAACTGATCTCCCGCATCGGGCGTGCCATCCAGACCGAGGATCTCTACTGGAATGGACGGTCCCGCTTCGTCGATAGGCTCGCCATTCTCGTCCAGCATGGCGCGTACGCGTCCATACTGCAGGCCAGCCAAAACAATATCGCCTTTGCGCAGGGTACCGCTCTGGATTAACAGGGAGGCAACAGATCCACGCCCCTTGTCCAGGCGAGATTCAATGACAATACCTTGAGCGGGTACGTCTTTCGGCGCCTGCAGTTCCAGCAATTCAGACTGCAACAGCACCGCTTCAAGCAATTCATTTACACCATCGCCTGTTTGGGCAGAAACAGGAATAAACTGGGTATCACCGCCCCAATCCTCAGGGATCACTTCCTTGGCGGACAATTCGTTCTTGACCCGCTCAGGGTCAGCGCCTTCCTTGTCCATTTTGTTAATAGCCACGATCAACGGCACACCCGCTGCCCGCGCATGCATGACTGCCTCTTCTGTTTGCGGCATTACACCGTCATCAGCTGCAACCACCAAAATAACGATGTCGGTGCTCTTGGCACCCCGTGCGCGCATCGCGGTAAACGCTGCGTGTCCCGGCGTGTCCAGGAAGGAAATCATTCCATGGTCTGTATCCACGTGATAGGCGCCAATGTGCTGGGTAATACCGCCAGCTTCGCCAGAAGCCACATGGCTCTTGCGGATGTAGTCCAGCAGCGAGGTCTTACCGTGGTCAACATGGCCCATAACGGTCACCACAGGTGCACGCGGCTCCGCATTACCTTCATCTGTGTTTTGAGCCAGGCTTTCTTCCAGGCTTTCTTCCAGAGCGTCTGCGCTGACAGCTTTCACCGCGTGACCCATCTCCTCTACAACCAGCGTAGCGGTGTCCTGGTCGATCATCTGGTTGATGTTAGCCATCACACCCAGTGTCATCAGCTGCTTAATCACTTCGCCTGCCTTAATAGACATCTGCTGGGCCAGGTCGCCCACTGAGATCATGTCGGCAATTTCGACTTCCACCGCTTTCTTTTCGGTGGGCATTTCAAAACCGTGTTTGGAGTGCTCCTCGTGTGAAGCTTTCAGCTTCTTGCGACCACGACGGCGAGACATCCCCGATTCTGCGCGATCCAGGTCGGACAGCGACAGGTTGTGCCCTCTTTGCTTGCCACGACCCTGTGGGCCTCTGTCGCCGCGAGCACCTGGCTTCTTTTTGCGCTGATCTGCGCCCGGGGCGGTAGTAGGTGCGTCGTGAAGGCGCTTGGGGCGCTTGATAGTTTCCTGTGCCTTTTCAGCCTTGGCTTTGGTTGCTGCTTCGGCTTCCTTACGCTCCTCTTCAGCCTTGCGTGCGTCCAGGGCAACTTTGCGTGCTTCAGCCTCGTCGGCCTCTTGTTTCATACGGCGAGCCGCCGCGCGCTGACGCAGAACCTCTGGATCCAGGTTAGCGAGGTCTTCTTCGCTCTCAGACTCTGGCTCTGGAACAAACTCAGCCTCAGCTACCTTGACGGCCTCTTCAGCGGCTTTTGCAGCCTCTGCCGCGGCTTGCGCTTCGACTTCAGCGGCAGCAGCTTGTACTTCAAGCGGCTCTGCATTCACATCTTCGCCTGCGACGTCCTCTGCAGCCAGTTCTTCTGCACCAAGCTCTTCCTGGTCACGCTTGACATAGGTGCGCTTCTTGCGAACTTCTACGTTGACCGTTTTCTTACCCTGGGAACTAGAACTCTTCAGGGTGCTGATGGTTTTTCTCTTCAGCGTAATGCGCTTGGGCGCGTCCGTGGACTCACCGTGGCTACGCTTGAGAAAAGTCAGCAATGTTTGCTTGTCCTCGTCGGACACTGCCTGCTCCGCCTCACTGTGTGGCAGCCCCGCTTCCTTCATCTGCGTCAGCAGACGTTCGGCGGATGCCCCCACGACTTCTGCGAGTTGCTGTACTGTCACCTGCGCCATGCAATCTTCTCCTCGATACCCTGTCTTCTAGTGTCTGCCCTACCGCAGCCGCTTACTCTTCAGCCTCGGCAAACCAGGGTGCACGCGCGGTCATGATTAATTCACCCGCACGCTCTTCCGTCATATCTTCAATATCCATCAGGTCTTCAACTGCCTGTTCTGCCAGATCTTCCATAGTGACGATCTCGCGACTGGACAGTATGTAGGCCAGGTGACGATCCATGCCTTCCATGGTCAACAAATCTTCAGCCGGCTCATTGGCCCCTAACTGCTCTTCTGACGCAATCGCCTGAGTGAGCAATGCATCCTTGGCTCGGGCACGCAGCTCTTCTGCGATATCCTCGTCAAAGCCATCGATGGCCGTCATTTCTTCCAGCGGCACATAAGCCACTTCTTCAAGTGTAGTGAAGCCTTCTTCCACCAGAATCTCGGCAACGTCCTCATCGACATCCAGTGCTTTACAGAACACGCCAATCACTTCGCCTGCTTCCGCCTCATGTTTATCGGCGGCTTCTTCCAGGCTCATCACGTTGATGGTCCACTCGGTCAGCTCGGCTGCCAGGCGCACATTTTGACCGGAGCGACCAATGGCCTGAGCCAGGTTTTCTTCAGAAACAGCTACATCCATTGTGCCTGAGTCTTCATCGACAACGATTGACTCCACTTCGGCCGGAGCCATGGCATTAATAACCAACTGTGCGGGGTTGTCGTCCCACAAAACGATGTCAACACGCTCGTTGTCCAGTTCGTTAGATACTGCTTGTACTCGCGAACCGCGCATACCGACGCAGGCACCAACAGGGTCGATACGTTGGTCGTTGGTCTTAACGGCGATCTTGGCACGAGAACCCGGATCACGGGCTGCGGCGCGGATCTGGATAACCTCCTCGGAGATTTCCGGCACTTCAATCTTGAATAGCTCAATCAACATCTCGGGGCATGCACGGCTCAGTATCAACTGTGGGCCACGCGCTTCCGTACTTATTTCCTTGAGAATGGCACGAACTCGATCATTAACACGGAATGTCTCGCGGCCTACCAGTTCACTGCGAGGAAGCAGGCCTTCAGCGTTATTGCCAAGGTCCACGATGACATTGTCTCGGGTTACTTTCTTTACGGTACCGGCAACCAACTCACCGACACGGCCCATGTATTGTTCTACGACCTGCTCGCGCTCAGCGTCACGCACCCGCTGAACAATCACCTGCTTGGCCGTTTGGGCAGCAATTCGGCCAAAGCCGACGTTATCTATCACTTCCTCGTAAATATCACCGGGCTGCAAACTCGTGTCTTGCTCTGCCGCTTCCTCGGTAGTGAATTGTGTACCTAACAAGGCCAACTCATCATCAGGCACGACTAACCACCGGCGTTTGGTCACGTAATCGCCCGTAGATCGGTCGATGGTCACCTCAATATCGGATTCTTCGTCATAGCGTTTCTTGGTAGCAGTCGCCAACGCCAGCTCAATCGCCTCGAAGATAATGCTTTCAGCCACACCCTTCTCGTTGGATACAGCCTCCGCTACCAGCAGAATTTCCTTTGTCATCTCTAGCCTCGCCAGTTCACATACCGCACTTATATGCGGGGTTGTACACGCGCTTTTTCGATAGCGCTGTGGGGTAACAGGTACTCGTGATTATCCACCTGGATAACCACATCCTCTCCCTCGATTCCTTTTAATACACCCTTGAACTTACGTCGCCCCTCAAAGGCACTGCGTAAGCGCAATTCGATTATCTCCCCAACATAAGCCGGGTACTGCGTCAGTTGAAACAACAGCCTGTCCATGCCAGGAGAAGACACTTCCAGGGTGTACTCCCCGGTAATAGGATCTTCTACGTCCAGCACACTACTGACCTGCTCACTCACCGCAGCGCAATTTTCAATCGAGATACCGTCCTCGTGTTCAATGTAAATACGCAACAGCGTGTGCTTGCCCTGGGACAAGTACTCTATACCCCACAGTAGGAAACCAAGCGCTTCCACTGTTGGTTCCAGCAACTGCTGGATCTGTTGATCTCTACTAGCCACGCTGGCAAGTTTCTCCGCGCATGAAAGACCGCTGTTCAGGGTCTTTGTTTCACATACAAAAAAGCCCCTAAAAAGGGGCTTTTTCTTGTTCACGTCGCCGTTATGAACTGGCGACGTATTGTTGGTAGCGGGGGCCGGATTTGAACCGACGACCTTCGGGTTATGAGCCCGACGAGCTACCAGACTGCTCCACCCCGCATCAATACTGTCTCGCTGTGAAAGCCCCTTGGCAATCACGATGGGTCGGTCTCGTCGTCCCGGCCCAAATTCGAGGCTGTGCATTATAGGTACCGACCCTAGCCGGGTCAACCAAAATGAAGACTCTTTTTAAGGTAAATATAACAGCAAAAAATGCTTATTTTTTAGCCTGTTGAGCGCTCGGTACAGTGTAGCTAAGTCGACACAATACAGAGATGAAAAAACGCACCTAAACCGTTGTTCAGGCGTTTACATCGACCACCAGACGACCTGCAATTTCACCAGCGAGAATCTTCGACGCCAGTGACGGTACTTCCGTCATCGGCACGACCCTGGAAATTTGCTCTAAGTGATCTCTATTCATGATCGCAGCCAGACCATCCCAGGCCCGCTGTCTTCGCTCCTGGGAGGCCATGACTGAATCGATGCCCCGCAAAGTGACACCGCGAAGAATAAACGGCATGACAGTGGACTTAAGCCCTGCTCCACCCGCGAGACCGCAGGCAGTAACCACACCCTCGTATTTGGTTTGCGCAATAGCCGTGGCCAGCACCTTGTCACCCACCGTATCAACCACACCAGCCCATAACTCCTTTTCCATAGGCTTGGCGTCACGTGCCAGCTCCTGACGGGGCACTAATGCCGAAGCCCCCAGGCTTTTTAGAAAATCACCCTGCTCCTCCACCCGTCCAGTGCTGGCATGAACTTCATAGCCCAGCGTGGCCAATAGTGATACTGCCACGCTACCAACACCGCCAGCGGCCCCTGTCACCAGGATGGGACCATCTTCGGGTTGTACGCCCTGATCCTGCAAACCCTGCACACAGAGCATTGAGGTATAGCCCGCAGTCCCCAGTGCCATAGTCTGCTGCAGACTCATGCCATCGGGCACACGTACTATCCAATCCGGGTTGATACGCTGGCGTTGGCTGTAACCTCCGTTATGGACTTCAGATAAACCATAGCCATTGACCAGCACCTTATCGCCGGCTTGGTAGGCAGGGTCACTGGATTCAGAGACAGTACCCGCGAGGTCGATGCCGCAAATCAGCGGCAGCTTGCGACAAATGGGTGCTGCACCGCTAACCGCCAGACCATCCTTGTAATTAACTGTTGAAAAAGCGACGTCCACCAGCACCGGTTCGTTGGGCAAATCGGCCAAACTAATCGCTTTCAGACTCGCTACAGCTTTTCCGTCAACGTCTTCAGCGACAATGGCATTAAAGGTCTCGGGCATATTGCTCTCCAATAAATTCAAAAGGCGACAATCATAATTGGCGCAACCGACGCTGTACACTCCACCAAAGTGTGTAATACAGGGTCAATAAAAAAGGGCCCCCATCACTGGAAACCCTTTTTTTGTTGGTGCCGAAGGCGGGACTTGAACCCGCACGAGCATAGCTCACTACCCCCTCAAGATAGCGTGTCTACCAATTCCACCACTTCGGCTTGTTTTTGTATCTCCGTCTCGATAATTAGTCGAGCTGCGGAAGGTCGCCTTCCGGCTCAACTGTGCCTGAGCCAATCGCTGCAGGGATATCGTCTTCCACTACCGGCAACTCCGACTCAACCGCTTCGCGAACCTGCATCGCCGCGCCGGGGATATCAATACCCAAATCGTTCACTGGCTGGGATGATTGACTGGCGATCAACGCGAGCCCAAAACTGGTTGCAAAAAACAAGGTAACAAACCAGCCGGTAGCACGAGTCAATACATTGCCGCTGCCGTCAGAACCAAACAAAGTCTGGGAAGCGCCGGCACCAAAAGAGGCGCCCATATCGGCGCCTTTGCCTTGCTGCAGCATAATCAAGCCGATAATGGCCAACGCTACCAACAAGTGAACGATCAAAATTATTTGTTCCATCTTACTTCAGTCCCTCCGGGACGCTATGCGTTCAGGCCGCCGCGTTTACGATCGCCTGGAAATCTTCAGCCACCAAGGCCGCGCCGCCCACCAGGGCGCCATCAATATCTACCTGTGCGAACAACTCGTCTGCGTTGCCAGGCTTCACACTTCCGCCATAAAGCAGTCGCGTGGTTTGCTCATCCAGGCCCGGTATTGAGGCCAACTCTGCACGTATATACGCGTGCATATCCTGCGCCTGCTCCGGTGTTGCAGTCAGACCAGTGCCAATAGCCCAAACGGGTTCGTAAGCAACCACCAGACCCGCCAAGTTACCATGCTCAGCCAGCGCACCCGCCAATTGAGCGGCGACTATGGCTTCCGCTTCACCCGATTCACGCTGCGTCCTGGTCTCACCGACGCAAACAATTGGTCTCAAACCCGCCGCAATCGCCGCGCTCAACTTCGCAGACACCAACGCGTCACTCTCATCGTGATAGGCGCGACGCTCAGAGTGACCAAGGATAACCCACTCGCACCCCAGGTCAGCCAGCATTGCTGCCGCGACTTCACCCGTGTATGCGCCTTCATCAAAGGCACTACAATCCTGCGCGCCCACGGAAACCGGCGAGCTGGCGCTCAATTCAAGCGCCTGAGACAAATGCACAAATGCGGGGCAGACCGCAACGTCCACGGCATCGCTCTTCACGCTAGTGCTCAGAGCTCCCAGCAGGGCGACGACGCTTTCTCGGGAACCGTGCATCTTCCAGTTACCTGCTACCAGCGGTTGACGCATCTTACCTCCGGGCTAAAAAAGCGGCCGCAATCTTACCCAAGATACCGGGTGCTGGCAAGAAGATGCGCTTCACCCGAGAATTCGCTCTACATCGGCGGCCAGGGTTGCGCATAGACTACTGACCTGGGCATCGTCCTCGCCCTCCACCATGACCCGCACAACAGGCTCCGTCCCCGAGGGCCGCAATAACACTCTGCCACGATCTCCGAGTTGCTGTTCTACTGCCTCTACTCTGTCCTGCACATCGGGGTAGGCGTTCAAATCAACCTTTCCGGCGACACGCACATTAATCATAGTTTGTGGATACTTTTTCATTCCTGATCGTAAGGCAGAGAGCGTCTGTCCGGAATCTCGAATGGCACGCAGCACCTGCAATGCCGCAACGATTCCATCGCCGGTGGTGGTGATATCGCTACAGATGATATGACCGGAAGACTCACCACCCAGGTGCCAGCCCTCCGTTTCCATTCTTTCTTTAACATAGCGATCGCCCACTTGTGCACGCACCAGCTGCAACCCTTCCTCACGCAAGGCAATCTCCATGCCGAGATTGGTCATCAGCGTTCCGACTACGCCGGCGTCGCTGGAGCCGGCCGCCAGGCGATGGCGGGCAATGATGTAGATAAGTTCATCGCCGTCCACCAGTTCACCGTCGGCATCAACAAACAAAACCCTGTCACCATCGCCATCAAATGCAATACCAAAATCTGCACCCTGCTCCTGCACCAGGGCCGCCAATGCCTCGGTATGCGTTGAGCCGACTCCCTCGTTAATATTAAACCCGTCGGGCTGCACGCCGAGGCTGATCACCTCGGCACCCAGCTCCGAAAATACGCTGGGGGCAATATGGTAAGTGGCCCCGTGAGCACAATCCACGGCGACACGCATACCTCGGAGATTAAAGCCTTCGGGAACCGTCGATTTGCAAAACTCGATGTATCGACCGGCAGCATCGACTACTCGTAGAACCTTACCAATGTCTTTTGAACCTACCGTCACCAACTGTTCGTCCAACTCAGCCTCGATGGCGAGCTCTACCTCATCAGGCAACTTGGAACCACTGGCAGAAAAAAACTTGATGCCATTGTCCTGGAAAGCGTTGTGAGAGGCGCTGATCACAATGCCCGCATCGGCCGCCTGAGTGCGCGTCATTAGGGCCACCGCGGGAGTGGGCATAGGCCCGAGCAACTTTACGTCAACGCCGGCGGCAACTAATCCTGCCTCCAGAGCAGACTCAAACATATATCCGGAAACGCGGGTATCCTTGCCAATGATAACCATGCAGTGCCCGTCGTTGTCAGCCAGCCGAGAAAAAACGCGTCCACAGGCCCAGCCAAGTTTGAGCATAAAGTCCGGGGTAATCACGCCTTCGCCTACCGCGCCTCGAATACCGTCTGTGCCAAAATATTTTCTTGTCATTGCGATTCCAGTTCCGACAATGCCGAGTACATGGCCAGTGCATCACTGGTCTCGGCTACATCGTGAGTTCTTATGATGGCAGCACCACGCTCCGCCGCCAACACCGCCAGGGCAATGCTCGCTGGCATCCGCTGATCTACGTCCCGGCCAATCAACTGACCAATCAGCGATTTGCGCGAGAGTCCCACCAACAAAGGTAGCCCTATGGCTGCCAATTGCGGCAAACCAGCAAGTAAGGCGAGATTGTGCTGCACTGACTTGCCGAAGCCAAAGCCCGGATCAAGCATCACCCGTTCACGCGGTATCCCCGCCTCGCAGCAGGCAGCGATTCGCTGTTTTAAAAACTCCCCAACATCTGTGAGCACGTCACCGTACTCAGGCGACCGTTGCATTGAGCCGGGCTCACCCTGCATGTGCATAAGACAAACAGGCAAACCACTACGCGCCGCCGCCTCCATTGCTCCCGGTCTCCGCAATGCTCTGACGTCATTAATCAATCCTGCGCCTTGCGCTGCAGCCTCGCTCATCAGCGCCGGAGTACTGGTATCAATTGAAACCACCACATCCAGCTCAGTGGAAATTCGCTGTAGCAGCGGTAAGACCCTGTCCATCTCCAGCGTTTCGCCCACGGGAGCAGCGCCGGGCCGGGTAGATTCGCCGCCAATATCGATAATATCAGCACCAGACTCCACCATTGTCTTAGCCCGCTCAAGAGCGAGATCCAGGTTCAACTGGTCGCTGCGATACAGAGTGCCGCCGTCAGAGAATGAATCAGGTGTGGTGTTAATCACCCCCATGACCAGGGGGCGACCAAGATCGAGTGCGCGCCCGGCGCATTGCAATGCCGGGCCGCAAGAGTAACTAACAGCCAAGGGGCGGCTCAGTGTTCGCCGGCGGGACCACCGATGGGGCTGCTGGAATCATTGGCATCTGCTTCACTGACTGTCGCCTGGGCGCTGCCATCGGAATCACCATCCCAGCCGCTTGGCTCGCGAGGCTTCCGACCCGCCATGATGTCATCAATTTGATCTGAACCTATGGTTTCATAAAGCATTAGCGCATCTGCCATGGCATGCAGCTTGTCGAGATTCTCCTCGAGCATGCGTTGGGACGCGACGTAACATTCATCGATAATTCGCCTGACTTCCTGGTCGATCTGGTTGGCCGTTTCATCAGACACTGATTGGTGTTGCTGGCCAGCACTGCGCCCAAGAAAGACCTCTTCAGAACCCTCGTCGTACATCAAAGGGCCCATTTTTTCAGACAGTCCCCACTGGGTTACCATCTTGCGCGCGATGTCTGTTGCACGCTGGATATCGTTAGATGCGCCGGTGGTAATGCCATCCTTGCCAAGCGTCATCTCCTCAGCAATTCGGCCACCGAAGAGGCTACAGATCTGACTGATAATATGCCTGCGGCTATGACTATAACGGTCTTCCTCAGGCAGGAACATAGTGACACCCAAGGCCCGACCCCGAGGAATAATGCTGACTTTATAGACCGGGTCGTGTTCAGGCATGAGTCGACCAACAATAGCGTGACCTGCTTCGTGATACGCCGTATTGCGCTTCTCGTCCTCGGACATCACCATGGACTTGCGCTCAGCGCCCATCATAATCTTGTCTTTGGCGAGCTCAAAATGCTGCATACCCACGGTGCGAACATTGGCGCGAGCGGCAAACAAGGCGGCTTCGTTGACCAGGTTAGCAAGGTCGGCGCCGGAAAATCCGGGCGTTCCGCGGGCGATCTTGGCAGGCTCGACATCTTCCGACAGTGGCACTTTACGCATGTGCACCTTGAGAATTTGTTCGCGACCGCGGATATCAGGCAAACCAACCACCACCTGGCGATCAAAACGTCCGGGGCGCAGCAGTGCCGGGTCCAGCACGTCAGGGCGGTTGGTGGCAGCGATCACGATAACGCCATCATTCACTTCAAACCCATCCATTTCTACCAGCAACTGGTTGAGGGTTTGCTCACGTTCATCATGCCCCCCACCAAGACCGGCGCCACGATGTCTGCCGACCGCATCAATTTCGTCAATAAAAATAATACAGGGTGACTGCTTCTTGGCTTGTTCAAACATGTCACGAACGCGAGACGCGCCGACACCGACGAACATCTCAACAAAATCAGAACCCGAGATAGAGAAGAAAGGCACTTTCGCCTCACCGGCTATCGCTTTGGCCAACAGTGTCTTACCCGTACCGGGCTGCCCCACCATTAACACACCCCGAGGAATGCGCCCACCAAGCTTTTGGAAGCGACTGGGGTCTCGCAGAAACTCGACCAGCTCCTGTACATCTTCCTTGGCCTCATCTACACCGGCCACATCAGCAAAAGTAGTGGTTATCTGGTCTTCGCCAAGCAAGCGAGCCTTGCTTTTGCCAAAACTCATGGGGCCGCCGCGGCCACCCCCGCCGCCTTGCATCTGGCGCATGAAAAACATGAACACCGCGATAATTATCAAGATGGGAAAGGACGCGACCAGCAATTGGGTCCAAACGCTCTGTTGTTCGGGCTTTTTGCCCTCCACAACCACGTTGTGTTCCAGCAGATCATCGATCAGCCGAGGGTCTTCAACCATCGGCCGGATGGTCTCGAAGAGGCTGCCATCGAATCGTTCACCGGAGATGGTCAGGCCATCGACGGTCACTTTCTGCACCTGATCTCGTTGAATTTCCTCAATAAACTCCGAATAACGCAGTTGCTCAGAGGGGCTCTGCATGTTGAAGTTGTTAAATACCGACAACAAGACGGCGGCTATCACCAGCCACAACAGTAAATTTTTAACCATATCGTTCAACGCTGTATCCTCTCAGGATTTAACCTTACAGGCCGGTCATCGCCACTGGCGCGGACCTGACAGCTGTACTCCTCAATTATAGCTTCTCTCCCCGCCGGAGACGGGGACCCACAGGGTCTATTAGTAAACCCTGTTGTTGTTACGGGTGAAAACGGGAAAAATATCACCGCAATGTACTACAGATGGGGACAGGCGGCCATGTTTCAACCCTCCACTCATCGTCCAATAGACATCATTTATCGGCCTTTGAAGCCGCTCGCCACCAGATAAACCTCGCGAGACCGCGGCCGGGAGGCTTTGGGCTTGCGGGTCAGGACCTTGTCAAACGAGTCGCGGGTATCGCGAAACAGCTCATCAAAACCCTCTCCCTGAAACACTTTAGTGACAAAGCTACCTCCAGGGGAGAGCACACGCCGGGCCATATCCAGGGCTAACTCCACCAAATACATGGATCCCGGTTGGTCAACGGCCGCTACCCCACTCATATTGGGAGCCATATCGGACACCACCAGATCAACAGATTCACCGTCTATTGCCTGCAAGATACGCTCAAACACCGCATCTTCGGTAAAATCACCCTGAATGAACTCCACATCAGCCAGGTTATCCATATGCAGGATATCTGAAGCGACCACTCTACCCTTGTGCCCTACCAGATCAGCTGACACCTGGGACCAGCCGCCTGGCGCGCTCCCTAGGTCCACCACTGTCATACCCGGCTTCATCAGATGGTCTTTGTCTTGCAGCTCCAGTAATTTATAGCAGGCCCGACTGCGATAACCATCGCGCTTCGCCTGTTGCACAAACAGGTCATCGTGATGCTCTTTAAGCCAGGCCTTACTGGAAGACTTCTTCTTCGCCATAAATAATGTCTATAGTTACGTTTCGAGCCGAGGGCCCCTTGTGTAGAATACGCGACCCTGAAAGGGCCCGGGTGGCCCATTGTACCGTGGATTCACTATGAGCAAGAAAAGTAACCAGGAAATCAAGCAACTGCGCGCTATTGGCCATAAGCTGAAGCCGGTGGTCACCGTGGCAGGTAAAGGCCTGTCAGAGGCGGTTGTTGCGGAGGTCGATCGCGCCCTCAGCCAGCATGAGTTAATCAAGATAAAGCTGGCAGTAGGCGGTAAAGACGCGAAAACAGCCGTTATAGAAGAGCTGTGCGAGCGCTCCGGGGGAGAAGTGGTACAAAGCATTGGCAATGTCATATTGCTACTGCGCCGGGCCACCAAGCCAGACCCACGCCTTTCGAACCTGCTCCGGCGGGTCTAGGCTGCCGCACCAGCGTTTATTAGCCCGGGTAGCCCTGGGCAGCTACCCCGCCTGACAAGGCACTCCCCCACAGCGCAGTTATTGGTTATGATACAGGCGAATTCCCAACGCGGAGAGGCGCCACGGCATGGGGAATATTCTAGAGTTTCCATCGGAACAGGCAAAAGGGCTGGCTTTCCTTGATCGCCAGATTCGCCAACTTCTCACCAGTAAGGGCGCCGACGATGAACTCATCGACTTCGCTGCGCAACAGCTCACCCGCATTTACAAACGCATTAAGGACTCTGAGCAATACTGTTTTGGCATTCGCCTGCCAGAAGGTTTGAGCGAACAGAAGCGTACGGAGTTGAAAATTGATATTGATGCTGGCCTGGAAACGATTCGTAAGGAAAACCACGGGCTGATGATCGAGCTGGTTGCACAACTGGTTCTGGCCCAGGTGCAGATATTCCAGCTGCAGCGCGACTGAAACGCTATCAGGGCGCGCGCAGCCACTGTCAAAAAGTGGCAAACAGGTTACGCGTCCATCAAACCGAATTATCCGACCAACAATCCCGTTACCTGATAGACCACAACAGCAGCGGTATAAGCTAATAAAAAATAGCCGACGAACATTTTCAAAGTCAAGCTACGGGAGGCGCTCTCCTTGGCAAGAATTGCCAGTGTTGAAACGCACTGCAGAGAAATAGCAAAGAATACGAGTAACGCAAGGCCTGAGCCCAGAGCAAGATCACTGCCCTGGATATGTTCAACCAAGGGCACCATATTTTCGTCCGCGCCCTCGATACCAAAGATGGTGCCCAACGTACCTACAAATACTTCTCGGGCCGCGAAAGAAGTGAAAATCGCGACACCATAGCGCCAATCCAATCCCAGCGGTGAAAATACCGGCTCGATAAAATGTCCAAGATGACCCAACCAGGACTGACCAAGGTCGGCACCGTAGTTTGGAAAGTAACCGAGCAACCAGATCACTACAGTAACGGTGAAAATAATCTTGCCGGCTTTGGTGACAAAGTGCTTTGACCGATTCCAGGCATTTCGAACAATGGGCTTTAACCCAGGAAGGCGATAAGGCGGCAACTCCAGCACGAAAGGCAGGTCGTTATGATGGTCTTCGCTGGTTCGCGAAATCAGGCCGGTGACCAGCAGCCCCGTCATCATGCCGAAGAAATAAATACCGAACATCGCCAGGCCTTGCAGACCCACCAAGCCCCCCAACGCCGTTTGTGCGGGAATAAAAGCGGCGATGAGCAACGTATAAACCGGCAGCCGAGCACTACAGGGCATTAACGGAATCGCAATGTAAGTGAGCACCCGTTTGCGCGGCGAATCGATCGCCCTCGCGGCGTAAATCGCAGGGATAGCACAGGCCACTCCCGACAACATGGGAATGAAGCTCTTCCCCGTGAGCCCGAAAAGACGCAATGGCTTATGGCAAATCAAGGCTGCACGGGCCATATAACCCGAGTCCTCCAACAACCCGATGACGAAAGTCAGTACAAAAATCTGGGGCACAAATACCAGGAAAGCGCCGATACCACTAAATAGAGCGTCAGAAGTGAAATCTTTAACCACCTGATTACCTAATAATGGGACCAGGGCATCTGCCATCCAGGCCAGTGATCCCTCGACTGCATCCATCACTGGTGCTGCCCAGGTAAAAATTGACTGGAACAGCAGATACATAATCAGGAAAAAAGATACGCCTCCGGTGAGCGAATGCAGAAAAAAATTATCCAGTCGATTCTGGGTGCGAATCAGCACATCGCCCTCAGGACCGAATCGATGAGCCAGCTTGTGTGCCTCTCCGCGCAGAATTGCGTCTGGCGTGTCCACCAGGTGAGCGCGCGGTTCTCGCACTTGGCAAGCGGTCGCGGAGAGTTCACTGATCACCTCATCGATACCCTTACCAGAGCGCGCCGATATCGGTATAACCCGGGTGTGCAGCGCTGCCGACATCCCCTCCACGTCCAGGGTCAAATCGTGATTTTCAAGCACGTCCATCATGTTGGCCAACACGGTAATCTTCTTGCTATTACGTTCACAGTCGCGGATTACCTGCAGTGTGAACAGCAGACTCTTCTCCAGACGAGTTGCATCAATAACGCAAAGCACCTGCTCTACATCGGGATCTTCCAGCGCACGTTCGAAGTAATCCACTGCCACTTCTTCCTCTGCGGAAATGGCCTGCAGCGAATAAGTCCCGGGGAAGTCGATCAGTGTCTTGTCAGGCAGTGCCTGTAATTTGCCGGAGCCCACGTCTACGGTGATCCCGGGGAAGTTAGCCACTTTCTGGCTCAGGCCCGTCAAGCGGTTGAACAGCAAACTCTTGCCCGAGTTAGGGCTGCCAATAAGAATAATCTTACTCACTGGCACCACTCAGGCGCACAGCAACGTGCGCGGCCACCTCATCGTCCAGGGAGAAAACCGTATTACTGACCTGATAAACCTTGGGCGCACCAAAGGACGGAGACTGCAGGCAGATCACCGATTCCCCGGGATGGAATCCAAATTCCATCAGGCGAATTTTATACTTTTCTGCCAGGGCATCGTCATAGCCCAGAATTTCGCAGTGATCGCCTGCTTTCAGGGACCACAAAGAGAGGTTTATAGCCACCGGGTACTCACAGTGAGAGCTCAAAGAAGCGAGCGATACTAGCAGTAATGAGAATGATTTGCATCAAAATGAAGTGACCTCGGAGCCAGACTCGATTAGAATTTTGCGGCGTCCAAACGCAACCCCACTGGAACCAAGAGGCGATCCAACCATGAAAACACTCATAAAAACACTGTTAGCATCCCTGCTGGTATTGGCAACTTTCCAGACCGCACAGGCGGACAGCTATACCGAAGCAAAAGGCATTTTCGAAAACGCAGGCGAAAGCGGTACCTTCTTTGGCAAGGCTTATGGCTATGCGCTTTTCCCTACTATCGGCAAGGGCGGCATGGGCATCGGCGGTGCTCACGGTTCAGGCCGTGTCTATGCTAACGGTAAACACACTGGCGACACCAAGATGACCCAGTTGACCATCGGTTTCCAACTCGGCGGACAGGCCTACAGCCAGATTATTTTCTTCGAAGACAAGCGCGCCTTTGAAGAATTTACCTCGGGGAACTTCGAGTTTGGCGCCCAGGCCACCGCAGTCGCAATTACTGCAGCGGCAGGAGCCTCGGCAAATACGGGCGGCGGCGCCCAGGCTGGTGCTTCCGGTGGCAAAAATGACGCGGACACCGTCTCTGGTGGCTATCGCAAAGGAATGGCGATATTCACCGTCGCAAAGGGTGGGCTGATGTATGAAGCAACCTTGGGCGGACAGAAGTACAGCTACGCTGCCAAATAAGGCGTAAACAAAAAAGCCCCACTTTCCGTCGGAAGTTGGGGCTTTTTATTGCGCCGTGAAATCAGTCGCTATATGTGCTGAACCTGATCGATCTCGTACTCTATATCGCCACCGGGCGCCTTGACGAGAACAACATCCCCCTCCTCCTTGCCAATCATAGCGCGAGCGATGGGTGAACCTACCGAAATCCGGTTGTTCTTCACATCCGCCTCGTCCTCACCAACAATAGTGTAAGTGACGGTCTCATCAGACTCGACATTAATCAGGTCCACGGTAGTACCGAAAATGACTTTGCCGGTCCTGGTAATTTGGGTTACATCGATTACCTGACAGTTCGACAGCTTACCTTCGATCTCCATGATTCGACCCTCGGCAAAACTCTGCTGTTCTCGAGCGGCGTGGTATTCCGCATTTTCTTTCAGGTCACCGTGTTCTCTCGCATCGGCGATCGCGTCAGAAATGCGCGGTCGCTCCACCTTCTTGAGATGCTCCAACTCACTGCGCAGGGCAGCCTCGCCCGCTACTGTCATCGGTACCTTGTTCATGCACTAATACTCCCGTGCAGGTCTTGCAGCCTGCGAACTTTCTTATCACCTTCCTGCTGCATTGACATGGTAATGGCTTCTGCGGCAGCAAGGGTCGTTGTGTAAAACACCCTGTGCGCCTGGGCACTGGCCCTGATTGGCGCGGAGTCTTCAATAGCCCGGCGACCTTCGGTGGTATTGATAATAAAGTCTGCCTCATCGTTTTTAATCATATCGACGATATGGGGGCGACCCTCAAGTACCTTATTGATCCGACGGACATTCAGCCCGGCCGCCTCCAGCGCTGTGGCGGTGCCACCGGTGGCTGCAAGATTAAATCCAAGACCAAGCAGGTCGCGAGCGACCGCGACAGCACCCGGCTTGTCTACATCGCGAACGCTGATCAGCACGGTGCCGCTGGTAGGAGGAGAATCCCCACCGCCCAACTGGGCTTTGGCAAAAGCAGTAGCAAAGCTGTCACCCACACCCATAACCTCCCCAGTAGAGCGCATCTCAGGGCCGAGAATCGGGTCAACACCAGGGAACTTGTTAAACGGCAGCACCGCCTCTTTCACGCTGTAGTAAGGGGGCACTATTTCTTTGTTAAAACCCTGAGAAGCCAGGCTCTGGCCGGCCATGCAGCGAGCAGCCACCTGCGCCAGTGATCGACCGATGCATTTGGAGACAAAGGGCACTGTTCGGGAGGCTCGAGGATTGACCTCGATCACATAGATCTCATCGTCTTGCCAGGCGAGCTGAACGTTCATCAATCCGCGGACACCCAGCTCAAGCGCCATTTGCTTGACCTGCTCACGCATTTGATCTTGCACCACCATATCCAAACTATAAGGAGGCAGAGAACAGGCGGAATCACCTGAGTGCACGCCAGCCTGTTCGATATGCTGCATGATGGCACCAATTACCACCTCTTCACCGTCCGACACAGCATCGATATCAATTTCGATTGCGGCAGACAGGAAGCTGTCCAAAAGCACCGGCGCATCGTCGGAAGCCTGCACTGCATGCTTCATGTAGCGCAGCAGGTCCTCCTCGCGATAAACAATTTCCATGGCGCGTCCGCCCAATACATAAGAGGGGCGCACAACCAGCGGGTAACCAATTGAAGCGGCCGCTTCCACGGCTTCTTCAGTACTGCGTACGGTGGTATTGGCGGGCTGTTTCAAGCCCAGCTTCTGAATCATGTGCTGGAAACGTTCGCGATCTTCCGCACGGTCGATCGCATCCGGTGTCGTGCCGATAATAGGCACCCCCGCATCCTCCAGGGCACGAGCCAGCTTAAGCGGCGTCTGTCCCCCGAATTGAACAATCACTCCCTTTGGCTTTTCCAGGGCTACGATTTCCAGCACGTCCTCGAGAGTTACCGGCTCGAAATACAGGCGATCTGAAGTGTCGTAATCAGTAGAAACCGTTTCGGGGTTGCAGTTGACCATGATGGTTTCATAACCATCCTCGCGCATCGCGAGCACCGCGTGTACACAGCAGTAGTCGAACTCGATACCCTGGCCTATTCGGTTGGGGCCACCGCCCAGCACCAGAATCTTGTCCCGATCAGAGGGAGCGGCTTCGCACTCCTCCTCATAGGTTGAATACATGTAGGCAGTGGCAGAGGCAAACTCCGCCGCGCATGTGTCCACACGCTTGTAAACCGGTTTAATCCCCAGCCCGTGACGATGGCGGCGCACAATATGTTCATCCGACGCCAGCAACACCGCCAGGCGCTCGTCCGAGAAGCCCTTGCGCTTGAGACGAAACATTTGATCGGCACCAATATCATCAAGCTCGATGCTTTTGAGACTGTTTTCAGTCTTGATGATGTCTTCTATCTGCACCAGGAACCAGGGGTCTACGCCGGAGAGTTTGTAAATCTCATCCACGCTCATGCCAGCTCTGAAGGCATCACCGATATACCAGATACGCTCTGCCGTAGGGTTAACCAATTCCGACAGAAGTTCATCCCGCAAATCTTCGTCATCCACATCAATCATGTGTTCAAAGCCGGATGAGCCCACCTCCAAACCACGCAGTGCTTTCTGCAGTGACTCCTGGAACGTGCGTCCTATCGCCATCACTTCGCCAACCGATTTCATCTGCGTTGTCAGGCGAGTATCTGCGCCTTTAAACTTTTCAAAGGCGAAGCGCGGAATCTTCGTGACTACGTAATCGATCGCCGGTTCAAAGGACGCCGGTGTAGCACCGCCTGTAATGTCGTTTTGCAATTCGTCCAGGGTGTAACCAATCGCCAGTTTCGCTGCCACCTTGGCGATAGGGAAACCAGTGGCTTTAGATGCCAGAGCCGAGGATCGGGAGACCCTCGGGTTCATTTCAATAATCACCAGACGGCCAGTATCCGGGCATTGACCAAACTGCACATTGGATCCGCCCGTCTCTACACCAATCTCACGCAGTACCGCCAGAGAGGCGTCCCGCATAATCTGGTATTCCTTGTCGGTCAGGGTCTGGGCCGGAGCAACGGTGATTGAATCGCCCGTGTGCACGCCCATGGCGTCGAAGTTCTCAATGGCACATACGATGATGCAGTTGTCGTTTTTGTCGCGAACAACCTCCATCTCATATTCCTTCCAGCCGATGAGCGATTCATCGATCAGCAGCTCATTGGTAGGCGATAAATCCAGCCCCCGCATACAAATTTCTTCAAATTCGTCCCGGTTATAGGCGATGCCACCGCCGGAGCCGCCCATGGTAAAGGAGGGGCGGATAATGCAGGGGAAGCCGATACTATCGAGCACTTGAAAAGCTTCTTCCATAGTATGAGCAAGGGAGGCCCGCGGCGTATCCAGGCCGATGCGCTTCATCGCTTTATCGAACAGTTGGCGGTCTTCGGCCATATCGATGGCTTCTTTAGTCGCACCAATCATTTCTACATCGTGCTCAGCCAACACACCATGGCGTGCAAGATCCAGCGCGCAGTTGAGTGCGGTCTGGCCACCCATGGTCGGCAGCAAAGCATCGGGCTTTTCTTCTTCGATAATACGCGCAACAGTCCGCCACTCGATGGGCTCGATATAGGTCGCATCGGCCATTGTCGGGTCGGTCATGATAGTGGCGGGATTGGAGTTCACCAGAATGACCCGGTAACCCTCCTCGCGCAGAGCCTTACAGGCCTGGGCACCTGAGTAATCGAACTCGCAGGCCTGACCAATAACAATCGGTCCAGCGCCAAGGATCAGGATACTCTGGATATCGGTTCTCTTGGGCATGCTTATTCCCCAGCGCGAGCTGCAATCAGCTCAATGAAATGATCAAACAAGGGCGCCGCATCATGGGGACCAGGGCTGGCTTCAGGGTGTCCCTGGAAACTAAAGGCGGGCTTGTCCGTGCGGTGTATCCCCTGCAAGCTCCCATCGAAGAGCGATTTATGGGTGACACGAAGAGTATCGGGCAAACTACTCTCGTCGGCCGCAAAGCCGTGATTCTGGCTGGTAATCAACACCGTACCATCGTCAATGTTCTGTACCGGATGATTAGCACCGTGGTGACCGAACTTCATTTTCGCTGTTTTTGCGCCAGAGGCCAGCGCAAGCAACTGATGGCCAAGGCAGATACCAAAGATCGGAATTTCTGTTTTCAGGAGCTCCTGGATGGCCTCGATAGCATACGTGCAGGGCTCCGGGTCACCGGGGCCATTGGATAGAAAAATACCGTCAGGATTCATTGCCAGCACATCCGCTGCAGGTGTCTGGGCCGGCACCACGGTAAGGCGACAGCCGCGATCTACCAACATGCGCAATATATTGCGCTTAACGCCATAATCAAAGGCGACCACATGCCAGGGCAATTCACCCGCAGGTTTTTCGCTGTGACCTTGACCCCACTCCCAGCTACCCTCAGTCCAGCGATAAGACTCAGTTACCGTGACTTCTTTCGCCAGATCCATGCCTTTCAAACCGGCGAATGCTTTGGCCTGCGCCAACGCTTTGGCTTCATCAATGTTGTCACCCGCCATCAGGCAACCATTCTGGGCGCCCTTCTCTCGTAAAATCCGGGTCAGGCGGCGAGTATCAATATCGGCAATGCCGACAATATTGCGGCTACTCAGGTAGTCAGACAGACTTTGTTCGTTACGATAATTGCTGGCTAACAAGGGAAGGTCGCGAATCACCAGGCCCGCGGCCCAGATGCTGCTCGATTCCTCGTCCTCGGTGTTAGTGCCGGTGTTGCCAATGTGTGGATAGGTCAGGGTGACAATCTGGCGGGCATAGGACGGATCGGTGAGGATTTCCTGGTAACCGCTCATGGCGGTATTGAATACCACTTCACCAACGGATATGCCGCTGGCTCCGATTGCCAAGCCTTTGAAAACACTACCATCTTCGAGGACTAATATAGCGGAACTGGACAAGCAAAGCCTCCATCATCAGGGGAAACCCAGAACCTTCATGCGCTTGACTCGCGCGCTCACAAAGAGACGAGATGGGTAAATACATCTCGCCTTTTTACATAAATTCAGCTCTGGTTTTCACGGGAACACACAGTATCCGACGTTCACATCGGACATGCGAAATCTGGCCGGAGATTCTAGGTGAACCAGCTGTGTCTGTCCAGTTAGTTCGGGGCACTCTCCGGAATCTCTATCACCCTGCCCTCACCCTGCGCTCGAATATCGGATACGGCGGTCAACTTGCCATTTTCTGCGGAGATCGCATGGACCTTGCCCAGGTTCCCCCAGCTATTTTCCTCAACGGCGTAGCCCAGCTTCTCCAGACCCTTACGGGTCGCCACGGGCACCTCCCGCTGGTCATGCCTGATGAGCAGTGCCTGGGGCAACTGGTGGTGAAAGCGCAAAGCGTCGACCGCTTGCTGCAGGGGCATGTCAAAATCTTGCATATTCAGGATGACCTGAAACACCGTGGTAATAATCGTGCTGCCACCAGAAGTTCCGATCACCAGGGCCGGCTCTCCATCTCGCAGCAAAATAGTGGGTGACATAGAAGACAACATCCTTTTCCCGGGGACAATAGCGTTGCGATCATTGCCAACGACACCAAACTTATTGGGCACACCAACCTTGGCACTGAAATCATCCATCTGGTTGTTGAGCAAGAAGCCGGCGCCCTCCACCACAACTCCCGAGCCAAAATCCCAGTTCAGGGTAGTAGTCAAAGAAACGGCATTACCTTCGGCGTCAATAATCGAGAAATGAGTCGTTTCCGTTGACTCAAGGCCCGCAGACACCGTCTCAATGGGGGAGATAGCCTCAGGGTTAACGCTGCTGGCACGCGCCCGCAGGTAATCGTCCTCCAAAAGCTTATCCATAGGCACTGCCACATAATCAGGATCACCGAGATACTCTGCCCGATCGGCATAAACCCGTTTCTCCAGCTCTGCCATCAAGTGCACGTAGCGCGCCTCGTTATGCCAGAGCCCGCTAAAGTACTGGTCCGAAAACTCCCGTAATTTGAGCAGCTGCACCAGGGCGAAGCCTCCCGAACTGGGTGGCGGCGCCGACAACACCTCGAATTCACGCCAATTATCGCGCAGCGGTTCTCGCCAGACTGCCTTATATGTTTCCAGGTCGGACAGGCTGATTTGGCCACCCGTGGCCTCCATCTGCGCGACCAGTTGCCTTGCCGGAACCCCTGAGTAGAAGGCATCCGGATCCTGTGCCAGCAACTCCAGCGTGGCTGCCAGCTCAGCTTGCTTAAAGATTTCACCTTTTTGCATACGACCGAAGTAACGGTGGAAGTTCGTCTCACCGGCATCTTCGGCAATTTTTTCAACCGCTAATTCAAATATTGTTTCAGACACCGCAAAACCGTCCCTGGCGATACCAATAGCCGGTGCCAGAAGGCGTCTCCATGGCAAAGTTCCATACCGCGAGTGAGCCTCCTGCATTCCGCGCACTGTGCCGGGCACCCCCGAAGCCTTGCCACCCACTAAGGACAAACGCTGTTGAAAATTACCCCCTTCGTCGAGAAACATATCCCGATACGCCTTGGCAGGAGCCCGCTCGCGAAAATCCAGAAATACCGCTTCGTCATCCATATATGCGGTCATAAAGCCGCCACCGCCAATATTACCGGCATCAGGAAGAGTGACGGCCAGCATAAATGTTGCCGCAATAGCGGCGTCCACGGCATTGCCACCGTCCATTAACACGGCTTGAGCAACCTCAGCAGACCAGCGATCTGGCATCGCAAGGGCGGCTGTGCCGGCCCAACCTCTGGTAGCGAAAACAAAAACAGTGATAAAAATAAGTGCGCGCATTAACATCTGTTCAATCTAAAAATAAGTGATGGGACAATAATGCCCACTACCCGCTAAAAAAGGAAATAATATGGCTTACAGCAATGGCAAATGCGCGGTAATTACCGGAGCAGGTTCCGGCATCGGTAGGGCGCTAGCCCTGCAACTAAACGATGAGGGCTGCGAACTTTTCCTGTCAGACATTAACCCCGAGACGCTGGCTGAGACGGCTACCCTGCTAAAACGGCCAGACCTATTCTGCGATCAGCAGACGCTGGACGTAGCCGATAATGCGGCAATGCAGGATTGGGCAGCACAGGTTTCAGCGTCTCGCGGCGCAATCGATATTCTCGTCAACAATGCTGGCGTCGGTCTCACTGGCCCAGCGGATGAAAACCCCTACGAGGACATTCAGTGGCTGATGGGGATTAATTTCTGGGGAGTGGTCCACGGTACCAGAGCGTTTCTGCCCTTATTGCGAAATTCTGCATGTGGGCACCTGGTGAATCTATCGTCCATGTTCGGCATGGTCGGGGTACCCACACAATCGGCCTATAACGCTTCAAAGTTCGCCGTGCGCGGCTACAGCGAGGCCCTGCGCATTGAGCTTCAGGACAGCAACGTACATGTTTGCTGCGTTCATCCGGGAGGGATAAAAACTAACATAGCGCGAGACAGTCGCGGTGGAGAAGGTTCACCCGAGGATAAGGACATGAAGTTTCAGCAAATGGCGATCACCTCGCCAGAGTCAGCTGCAGCGCAAATCATCAAGGCCATGGAGAAGCGTAAGAAGCGACTTCTGCTGGGACTGGATGCAAAGCTGGTCACCTTTGCGAGCTGGCTGGCACCTGTTAGCTATCCAAAATTGCTCGGGCTGTTCATCAAGGTCGACTTTTGAAACATCGCCAGCGAGCCGATACGAGAACATTTGTATATGAACAAGCGCTGCTGCTTGCAATCGCGATTGTGATTGCAAGCAGCAGCTGGAGTATGCCCGTGATGGTAGAACCTGGTGTTTCCATAGCACTCGCTGAACAGCGGGCTAAGGTTCTTACGAACATCCGCTACCAGCTTGACCTCAGCATAGAAGGCGATAACAAGGCACCAATACTGGGTAAGGTCGTAATTCATTTTGACCTTGCAGATAACCAGCAACCCTTGCAGCTTGATTTTCAGCAAACACCAGAGCACGTTCAGTCTGTCAGCAACGCACTCGGAGCAATTGACTACGAGTTCAGCAATGAACACCTGATCATTATGCCCGGCGCACTGAAGCAGGGTACTAACCGACTGGAGATAGACTTTATAGCCGGTGAAAACTCCCTCAATCGGAACCCTGAATACCTCTACACCCTATTCGTTCCGGACCGTGCCCGCACCGCCTTTCCATTATTTGATCAGCCGGACCTTAAAGCTCACTACCAGTTATCACTGAGAGTGCCGGCGGACTGGGAGGCGATATCCAATGCTCCGCTTAAGGAGAGGAAGGAAGACGATCAGGGAGTTGTTTACCATTTCGAAAATAGCGAGCTTACCAGCTCTTATCTCTTTTCATTCGTCGCCGGAAAGTTTCAGCGAGTGTCCAGAAACATCGATGGTCGCAAGATCAGCCTGCTGCATCGGGAAACTGACGATGCCAAGGTCGCGCGCAACCTGGACGCCATTTTTACGCTGCATCACGACGCAATTCATTGGATGGAGAACTACACCGGTATTCCCTACCCGTTCGCGAAATTCGATTTTGCCTTGATCCCCAGTTTCCAATATGGCGGCATGGAGCACCCGGGCGCCATACAATATCGAGCCTCGTCGCTATTGCTGGAAGAGTCCCCTACTCAGTCTCAGCTCTTGGATCGAGCAGGACTGATCGCCCATGAGACGGCCCATATGTGGTTTGGCAATCTGGTGACTATGCAATGGTTTAACGATGTATGGACCAAAGAAGTATTCGCCAATTTTATGGCGGCGAAAATTGTTAACCCGGCCTTCCCGACAATCAACCACGAGCTGAATTTCTTGATTCGACACTACCCGGGCGCCTACACAGTGGAACGCAGCGCTGGCAGCAATCCGATACGCCAGGACCTGGCCAACCTGAACCAGGCAGGGCAAATGTACGGGCCTATCATCTATAAGAAAGCGCCGATCATGATGCGGCAGCTGGAACTGCTGCTTGGCGAAGTGAGCTTGCGCGCAGGATTACAGAAGTACCTGAAGCGCTTTGCCTTTGCCAACGCCACGTGGCCCGAGCTCATTACTATTCTGGACACGCTATCGGAAAAAGACCTGCATGCCTGGAGTGACGTTTGGGTAAATACGCCAGGCCGGCCTCATTTCCAACTGGCAACGAGCGATCAAAATGGCACAGTGCTGAGCCAAAAAGACCCCGCCGGGCTGGATCGCACCTGGCCCCAGCAGTTTTCTGTCGTATCAGCGACCGTAACAGAGCAGGTAACGAGCGGGACCAATCCGTCTGTACTCCCCACTCCCTGGCTGCAACTAAACTCCGATGGCTTTGGCTATGGATTATTCCCTGTGGACAAACAGCGATGGAGTGATCAAAACCCAAGCGATGAACTGGCCAGAGGCGCACTGCTGATCGATACCTGGGAAAATTTTCTCAATGGAAATTTTAATGGTGCGGGTTCTTACTTCGAAATGCTGCTAGCCCAAACTGTGGCAGAAAAAAACTCACTCATACTGGAGCAGGCTTTAGCGCAAATGTACCGGGTATACGCCAGTTTTCTTAGCATCGATGAGCAAGCCGGGCTCCAAATTTCGCTTGAAAAATTACTGCTCAATCAACTTGAGTCAACCCGCGACGCGGGACAGTCCAGACTCTTTTTTAACGCTTTTTGCAATATAGCCCGCACTTCACCGGGGCTCGCCTATCTGAATGCTCTATGGACTGGTAGCAAGCAACTGGAAACACTGCCGCTCTCTGAAACGGACCTGGTTCATCTGGCTGAAATACTTGCCTTACGCCAGCCAGAGAATGCCGCCAGAATTCTGGCCACACAACGCAAGCAAATCAAAAATCCGGATTTACTCCGGCGCTTTGACTTCGTGACCCCGGCATTATCACCAAAGACCAATGTTCGCGATCGTTTCTTTCACAGCCTGAAGGAGCCGCAAAATAGAACAACAGAGAAATGGGTCCTGGATGCACTGACTTACTTGCATCACCCTAGTCGGCTCGACGAGTCTGAAAAATACATTCTGCCAAGCCTGGAATTACTGGAAGAGATTCAGGTTACCGGAGATATATTCTTTCCCAGTGGCTGGCTCAACAACACTCTGTTGAACTACCGATCGCCAACAGCCGTAAAAACCGTGTATGACTTTTTGGCTCAGAGGCCCGACTACAACCCCCAGCTGCGCATGAAGATATTACAGGCAATCGACATGGCTGATCGAGCAAGCCATTATCAAATCGGCAATCAGCACACAGACTAATCGCCGGAAAGGATCAGCCAGAGACCAGGATTTTCTCCAGAGCGCTGCGAATATTCAATGGAATTGGCACTGACTTGTCTTTGGCTCGCTCCACGAAGACGTGCACAAAGTGGCCGTTTGCTGCAGCGGTCGAAGCGCCTTTGCGAAAAATAGCGATACCGTACTGCACCGAGCTGGTCCCCAATCTGTCTACCCTCACACCGGCTTCCAATTCATCCGGGTGGGCTAAGGGCGCATGATACGCACAGCCTGAATTGACTACATAGCCCACCACTGAGCCGTCGTTTATATCCAGACCACCCTGCTCAATCAGGTAACGGTTTGCTGCGGTATCGAAGTAAGAGTAATACACAACATTGTTAATGTGGCCATAGATATCGTTATCTTCCCAACGCGTTGAGATGGGATAAAAAATCGGATAGTCATCGCGGGTGGGTGCTAATTCTTTGCTCATGCATACTCTCCGTAGGCAGCCTGGTAAATGCCCAGTGCGTCCTCGTAGCTCACATCCCTGGGGTTATTGACCAGCAGTCGCTGCTGCTCCATCGCGTCTTGCGCCAGCATTTCCAGGTCAGCGGCAGAAACGCCGGCAGCTGCCAGTGTTGCGGGCAATTCCAGATCATCGATCAATTGCCGCATCGCAGCGATCAACGCGGATGCACGGGCTTCCTCGCCATCTACCTGCAGCCCGGGCACAACAAGCTCCGCCAGTTCAGCATAAGCACCGGCCGCTACAGACATGTTGAAATCCATTACCGCCGGCAAGACCAGGGAATTACTGAGCCCATGGGGAATATGGTAGTGGCCACCCAACGGATAAGCCAGCGCATGGACGGCAGCCACCGGGGCATTGGCAAACGCTTGCCCGGCCATACAAGCCCCTAACAGCATGCCCTCGCGCGCCGCAGCATTACTGCCATCACGCACCGCAGTGCGGATATTTGTCGCCAACAGAGTCAATGCCTGCCGAGCCAGATTGTCTGATATTGGGTTTTTCCGGTGCCGCGAGGTGTAGGCCTCAATGGCATGTACCATGGCATCCACCCCCGTCATCGCGGTAATAATGGCTGGCAGGCCCAGCGTCAACTGTGCATCCAACACGGCCACATCAGGTAATAACACGGACGAGGAAACACCTGCTTTGGTGGTTTCTCCGGTCGTAATAACCGCTACTGGCGTTACTTCAGAGCCCGTTCCAGCAGTCGTCGGCACTAATACTAAAGGCAGACGCTCTTCTTTCACCTGATCAACGCCATACAGAGCTGACAGAGGCTGGTCTGACCCTATCAGGACCGCCGCGACCTTGGCCACGTCCATAGAGCTGCCACCACCAACGGCGATCACTCCATCTACGCCTTGCATGCGCCCAAGCTCCGCCGCAGCAAGCACGGTCGCCTCGGGAGGATCTTCACGTACCCGATCAAAAACTACCGGGTTCAATCCTTTGGCCGCCAATGCCTCGACCACAGGTTGCACCAGGCCTATGCTCATAAGCCCGGGGTCAGTGATGAGAAGTGGTTTTTCTACCCGCAGCCGAGAAAGTTGCCCGGCTACTTCCAGAGCACTCCCAAAGCCATTGATGATCTTGCCGACGGTGTTGAATTCAAATCCCTGCATTTTTCCTCTGCACCCTGAAAGAATGTCACGCTGACGCTAATCCATGGTCAACGACCATGCAAGCATCTGTGGCCCTGCCTACACCTGTCAGTTGATCAAGAAAAAACTTGGTTAATCCACTTTCCCTGAGGCTGGCACGCCCCCTAAGACGTCGCCTCCGCCATGTATGGCTTCAGCTCGTTGCGACCCACCACCATGCGATGAACTTCATCAGGGCCATCCGCCAGGCGCAAGGTTCGCTGAGCCATGTACATTCCGGCCAACGGCGTATCCTGAGAAACACCCAGTGCACCAAACATCTGAATCGCCTGATCGACGATGCGGATTGACACGTTGGGGACTGCGGTCTTGATCATGGAAATCCAAATCCGCGCTTCCTTGGGGTCTACATTATCCATCATCCACGCGGTTTTTAGCGTTAGTAATCGGGCCTGTTCGATATCCATACGCGCATTGGCAATGATGTCGATGTTACCACCCAGGCGGGCGAGGTGTTTTCCAAAGGCCTGGCGCGATACAGAGCGCTGGCAGAGCAATTCAAGCGCCTTTTCCGCAGCGCCAATGGCGCGCATGCAGTGATGAATGCGTCCTGGGCCTAGTCGTCCCTGCGAAATTTCAAAGCCACGACCGGGGCCCAGAATAATATTATCCTTGGGCACCCGAACATTATCGAATTTCTGATGCATGTGACCGTGAGGAGCATCATCAATGGCAAACACATTCATAGGGCGAACATTAGTAAATCCAGGCGCATCAGTAGGAACCAGAATCTGCGACTGCTGCACGTGCTTGGGTGCATCGGGGTCGGTCTTGACCATCACGATCATAATTTTGCAGCGAGGATCGCCAGCACCAGACACATAGTGCTTCTCACCATTAATCACCCATTCGTCACCATCGAGCACCGCCTCGGTACAAATATTGGTGGCATCAGACGAGGCTACCCCCGGCTCTGTCATGGCATAGGCAGATCGAATTTCACCATTCATCAATGGCTCCAGCCACTGCTTTTTTTGCGCCTCGGTACCGTACTTGTGCAGCACTTCCATGTTTCCGGTATCAGGCGCTGAGCAGTTAAAGGCTTCCGCGGCCAAATGTGATTTACCCATTTCCTCTGCGAGGTAAGCGTACTCAATAGTATTGAGCCCTGAGCCGCTTTCGCCATCGGTAAGAAAGAAATTCCAAAGGCCACGGGCCCGTGACTTTTCCTTGATGCCCGTCATGATCTCGGTCTGCCGCTCGGTAAAGCTCCAGCGATCACCCACATCAATCTCTTGAAAAAATTCCTGCTCTATTGGCAGTACTTCGTTGTCGATGAAGTCTTTGACTTCCGCCAGTAGCGGCGCCACACGATCACTGATTCCCAGATCCATAGTTCTACCTTTATACGCTTTGAAAGGAAGTGGAGTGTAGCAGCTGCCAAAGCTGATAGATGTCACACAGGCGAAAAATTTCCATGGTTGGCTGCACTCCATAACAACAAAAGCCGGGCAATGCCCGGCCTTTGCTGCGCGGTAGAGAGACCTAGAAGTTCAAGCGAGCATCAAATCCATAGGTAGCAGGAGCACCAAAGTAAGATGCCGTCCAGAAACCAAAGGGAATGGTGTGCTGGCGGTATTCTTCATCGGTAATGTTTTTACCCCATAGACCAAACTGCATGCTCATATCAGAACCAACTTTAACTTCGCTCAGAATCAGGCTGGCGTTGATCGTTTCATAATCGTCGATCTGGCTAGTGGCATTCTGCGTGGGTTCGATATAGGGAACGTACTTATCGTTATAATTCCAGTCGAGGTGGAAATTGAGGCTGCCCCAGTTGCAATTACAAACAGCCCAATCCAGGGCGACGTTGGCAGTATTTTCGGGCGCAAACGGCAAATCCTTGAAGTTCTTTAGATCAACGCCATTCTCTATGAACTCATTATATTCGCCATCCAGGTAGCCGTAATTAACCGAAAAACGCAGGGCGTCTACAACCTGCCAGATGAACTCGACCTCGACTCCCTGAAAAGTCGCCTCACCAGCATTTTCAACATTAGAGGCGGCGCCACCGGAGCCCTCAAGGAACACCGAGACCTGCATATCTTCTATATCGTTCTGGAAGGCTGCAATATTCAGTTGAATACGATCATCGGCCAACCGTGACTTCATACCAAGTTCATAGGACATGACGGTCTCTTCGTCGTAGCCCTGATGGAAAGCGTCACCTGTAGGCGCCTCGCCATTAAATCCACCGGACTTCCAACCTTGGGCAAAGCGCGCGTAGAAATTGATATCGTCATTCAAATCCCATGCGGCCGTAAACGTCCCGGAAGTGTTGTCCCAGGTATCTGAGTCTTTCTCAGAAAACGCACCGACGCCACCGGAAGAACTATTGGGATGGTCAATGTACTGGGAACGCTCTTCTTCTGTGTAGCGCATTCCGAACGTTAGAGTCAGCTGTTGGACAGAAGCAGGTGACCAGTCGGCCTGACCGTAGAAGGCCAGGGAATCGTTATCAAGGCCATAGGTGTTATTGTCCGTAGGGGACCCGAACAAGCCAAAGAAAGTAATCGGATTAACAACATCCGATTCCTCATCAAAATAGTAAACACCCATCACATAATTGATCGTGTCAGTTGTACCCAACAACTGCAGTTCCTGACTGGTTTGCTCGTAGGTAATATCACGAGCCGAGTGGAACAAATCCATATTGGTACCGTCGATATCGATAAAGTCGCCGTAATCGAGCTCACGATATGAGGTGATTGACTTCAGGGCCACATCTCCCATAACGCCCCACGTGCCTGCATCCCAGTCGAGGGTCAGTGCATGACCGTCAGTCTCAGACACTTCATATTGCGCATAGTCATTGCTGATACTGGAGGCGTTTTTATCCTCAGACACCTGATAGAGGCTCATCAGGTCACCCAGAAAGCCGAGATCCTGAACGTCAAAAAGAAATTGATTTACATCGGTCAACTGGGCCTTGGAAGGCTCCTGGTCACGCTCACTAGAGTCATAGGAATAGCGTGCTCGGAAACTGTCAGTAACATCCCACAAGGCGTCTATTCGCCAAACCTCACTATCAAGATTATTGAATTCATCGCTTGATTTAGGGGTTACAAAAGGATTTAGACCGCCCGTGGGATCGCTATCAACATTGTCGTAAAATCCGTCCCGCTCGGCTTTGGCGTAAGCCAGAGACGCCCGGAAGCCTCCCATGGCGCCTGTATCCAGACGCAGCTTGGCTTGCTGGTAACCCTCGTTACCCACGGATAAGTCTACCCGGCCACCAAAATCCTCTGCTGGCAAGCGTGTGATCAAATTAATGGCTCCACCAACCGTATTTTTACCATAAAGCGTGCCCTGAGGGCCGCGTAACACCTCAACACGTTCAAGCTCAGCAATTTCAAATATTCCACCCAGATTCTTGCCCAGGAACACGCCATCCAGATACATACCAACGGTGGGTTCCCAAGTAACCGCAGGATTAATCGTAACCGCACCGCGGATCGAAATTGTCGCCCCGCTGGTACCGCCGGGTGATTCCACAATTTGCAAGTTAGGAACGAAAGAGGCCAGGTCCTTAATATTGGCGATGCCTTGGGCGTCAATCGCCGCCGTATCGAAGGCGGTCACTGAAATTGGTGTATCTTGCAGTGATTGCTCGCGTTTCTGGGCGGTAACGATCACCTCTTCAAGCTGCGCCATAACGTTACTGGCAGCTAGCCCCGAAGCGAGCAGCACGGCTGCGGGTAACAACTTGCGGTTGCGATATGTAAACATGTGTGAACTCCAAGATTTTTATATCAATAATGTGTCCGGACTCTTCCCTGCGTCCCAATATACGAAATTCCCCTGCCTATTGTGTGTGAATTATTAACAGAGAGGCTCGCTTAGCTTTTATTATTCTCAATAAAAACAGCTAGTTACAAATACCAAAGACGCCACCGCCTGCTAAGAGAGCCTCTGGTCAGCCTATTTGAACCGACTCATGTTATGCATCACGAGGTGCGACAACATGCCGCAGGACACAGGCGGCAAGTATCTATATACTGCCGCCGCTTATTTCAGCCAACTAGCAACCGGAATACTAATGCATCGCACAGCGCTTTATCTGGGAATCATCGTCGTCCTTATTTCCCTGAATGCACAGGCCGATCACATGGAAGAATTAGTGATCAGCGCAAGCCATGACACTCGCACTATCGATATAACCGATGAATTGGTGGTATCTGCTGACGTAGCCCAGTTGCTAAAGAAGGCACCCGGAGCGAACGTGAATAGCAATGGTCCCATTTCAGGAATCCCCCAGTACCGGGGAATGTACGGATCGCGTATTGCCACCTCCCTGAACGGCACCCAATTAGCGCCCTCCGGACCAAACTGGATGGACCCACCCCTGTCCTATGCCCGCAACGGACAACTGGAATCGCTTGAGGTATACCGAGGTATTGCGCCAGTTAGTGTGGCCCAGGAATCCATCGGCGGTGCAATAGACGCACGTTCCAAACGAGGTGAATTTACCAAAAGTCGAGGCTTCAGCCTGAGTGGAAGAGTATTAGCCGGCCTGCAGTCAGTGAATGATGGCTCGCAACTTAGCGCCGCTGCTTATGCATCCAACAACATGCATAAGATCATGCTATCCGGTGTCGCTGAGTCAGGCGACGATGCCGAGTTTCCGGGAGGCGATATCACCCCCACAAAATATGAGCGCCAGCGCTACGATGTCGGCTATGGATTGAAACTGGGTGAACACAGTCTGCAATTTGACTACGGATACAACGATACGGGCGAATCCGGCACGCCAGCACTGCCAATGGATATAGAGGATTTTGGGGGCGACCTCTACGATCTAGGCTACCGATTTGAACGCTCTGGTGAACTGGAGGTCTCCGCCACTGCGTTCTCCTCCAAGCTGGATCACAGCATGACCAACTACCACCTGCGCACCGCCCCCTCGGACAAAAGCCGCTGGCGTCGAAATATTGCCGACAGCGACAATCAGGGCTTCAAACTACACAGCACCATGTACGACTCGCAAGGTAACTGGACGTTTGGCTTTGACGGTTTTAGAGCAATCCATAACTCCGACATAGACAACCCCAACGACTCCATCTTCTTCGTAGTGAACTTTAACGACGCAGAGCGAGAGGTTTACGGTGTGTTTCTCGAACGGGAGCATGAAATTAGCCAGCGCTGGAGCGGAGAGTTCGGTATTCGCTACAACCAGGTGACCATGGACGCAGACGAGGTCGACGGCACACCCGCAAATATGATGCCTCCCGCCGCCATGCTTCGCGATGCATTTAACAACGCCGATAGAAACCAAACCGACTACAACGCCGACCTGGTCGCCAAGCTCTCTTACAAAACTTCACAATCTACAAGTTGGTATGCAGGTTTCGCCCAAAAAAACCGAGCGCCAAGCTACCAGGAACGCTATCTCTGGCTACCTCTGGAAGCTACCGCCGGACTCGCTGACGGCAACACGTACACCGGTAATATCACGCTAGAGCCGGAAACCGCCCGCCAGCTTGATTTCGGTTTGGATTTCAGCAGTAACAACTTCAGTCTGGCACCAAGGATTTTCTATAGTGATGTAAAAGACTACATCCAGGGCACACTCAGCGAAGTCACCCCGGCAGTAATGATGGTGCGGATGATGAACACCATGAATGGAACCAACAATGCCGACCCGCTGCAGTTCAATAACGTAGATGCCACTCTTTATGGCTTTGACATGGACTGGGTCTGGCAATTTTCAGACCAGCTGACGCTCTCGGGTATCGTCAACTACGTCCGCGGTAAGCGCGATGATATTGATGACGAGCTCTATCGAATCGCTCCGCCAAACACCTCAATCCGTCTCGACTATGTCAGTGGTAACTGGGGGGCAGGTATCGAGAGCGTGCTTTACAGCGCACAGGACAAGGTGAGTGATACCAATCGTGAGCTGGAGACTGCCGGCTATGGCTTGTTGAATTTAAGTGCCACCTGGCAGGCGACACAGCGGCTGCAACTCGCTGCAGGCGTAGACAATGTGCTAAACAACGAATTCCTCGATCATATGACGGGTTACAACCGAGCTCAAAACCCTGATATTGCACTGCGAGACAGATTACCCGGAACGGGCACTAACGTTTTCGCGCGGTTAAGCTATACTTTTTGACCGGAAGTTGTAAAATCCTGCCGCGATTCAACACCAATCACGGACAGCGGATCAGGGTGAATAATTACTTCGGCCCCGGGGTAAGCTCGCACAACCTCGCCTTCAACTTCGTCAGCGATTCGATGAGCTTCCAGTAGACTAAGATCGTCGTCCAGCTCAATATGCATTTGTACAAAAACTGCCGTACCTGAGCGCCGCGTGCGCAAATCGTGAACCCCCCTTACCTCCCGATGAGCGAGCACCGTGCGCTCAATCGCCTCACGATCTTCGTCTGGTAATTCCCGGTCCATCAGATGATCAAAGGCGTGGCTAATAATCTCCCAGGCGCTGTAGAGAATATAAAACGCGATAGCCATGGCAAACAGGGCATCGAATCCTGGCCAGCCCCAATGCGACAGCCCCAGCGCCAGTAAAACACTGGCATTGACCAACAAGTCCGTGCGGTAGTGCAAAGCATCAGCCCGAATGGCCGTGGAATCCGTTCGTAAGATGACATGACGCTGGAAAGTGAGCAGCAACAGAGTCATGGCAATGGAAAATACCATCACCCACATTCCCACCTTGAAAGACTCCATAGGCACCGGAGCCAACATCCGCTGCGCCGATTCATACATCAAAAATAGCGAGGAACCGGTAATGAGTGCCGCCTGTCCCAAACCCGCCAAAGCTTCTGCTTTACCATGCCCGAAGCGGTGCTCATGGTCTGCCGGAGACAGGGCGTGGCGCACTGCAATAAGATTAACCAGCGAGGCCAACGCATCAAGACCCGAATCGACCAAGGTGGCCAACAAGCTCACAGATCCAGACTGTTGCCAGGCGATCAGCTTGGCTACGATCAACACCAGGGCCACCGAAACCGAAGCATAAGTCGCCAAACGCATCAAACGCGCCGACTCTTGCGGCCCAGCTCGCTGGGCGACTTGTGACTGGCTCATAGCTTAGTGCGCTGCACCTGATCAGGCATCCATTTGCGAAGCCGGGCGGATGAACAAACCCTCTGCACTAGCGGTGACCTCACCGTTAACCCTCATTTCACCGCGACTGAATTGCTTGCGCCCGATGTTTTTGTCAGTGACTGCCCATAACTCTATAGGACAATCCAGGGGGGTGTGCTTGTGGTATTTTATCGTCAATGTACCGGTAAAGCCCGCAGAACCTGAGACGACATTAGCCATGGAAAGCATTTCATCAAAGACCGCAGCAATAATACCGCCATGAACACAGTCCGGTGGCCCTGCGTAGGTCGGCGAGAACACGGCTTCGCCTCGCACTTCATTACCGTCGCGCCACATTTTTATGGGGGGGGCTACAGGATTTCGAGTGCCGCTGACTGGGCTATATGGCATGCAGCGCGTTAGATCATCGTCCATCCAGCCCACTCCGGATGTATCGCTGGCGATAGATATCGTAGACCAACCCTCCCCTTGCCGCAGATAAGGCGCCAAAGAAGCCATTGCAGCGCGGATGTGCTCAGTCGCCTCAGCCAGAACGTCATCGGGCGCGTGACTGCAACGCAACAGATTGATCAGCTCTCCGGCCTCGGAACTGATGGACTCAACAAGCTCCTTGTCGCCCACTTCAGCGTCTTGATGAAACGTCATAGTGCATTACTCCAGAAAAGTCCGTCAGGGTAAAAGAAGTTGGAATTACTGCGCGTCTAATGCCAATCAGAGTCTGCAGGCCTGTACAGGATAAAAGTGGCATCGCTTGCTTCGGGTAGAAAAAGAGAAACACAATAATACGGAACATGCATCGCAAGTGAGCGACCGAAGCGAGCAGACCAGCATTGAGAATCCAATGTATCAGTGTAGAAAAGTTTGCCTGATGTTCAGTAGTCTCATGGCCAAAACGCCACGATAGGCAAGGCAGTTTTACTCAAGTGCCACCCACCACTAACTCTTGGCGCTTTTCGCGCTTAAAATTGAAATGGGAGGTGGATAGGTCACTGGGCGCTTACTCCCCAACAGGGGTTCAGCAGAAGCGTGAACAAAGGTCAAAACTTGCAAGGGTATTTCGCCCAGGAACACAGGGGTCGTCTGGGGCCTCTGGTAATCTTGTCCGCGAATAGCTTCGTACTGGAGGTTCATTTCTCCGATTAGCGCATCTCGAACCTCTCTTTCTTCTCCACCCGTTGTGACGCCGTCATGAAACTGGTGGAACGTGCCCTCGCCCAGCAGTGAAACATGCACTACGCGGGGATACTCGAGCACACGTCTGTATAAATCGAGGTTCACCAAACCTCCCCCTCGCAAGTTGAAGCGAGTGTCAAGGCCGCCAAGGGAGGCCCAAATTGCTCGGGGGACACTAATACAATTACTCTCGCTGCACGGGCGAAAGAAGCCGTCATCACAGGAGCCGCTAAAACAGGCGATATCGAACAGTTCATATCCATTGTTTCGCCAGTCAATGGAGGCAATGAGCGCTTGATCCTGCTCTTTCCCGTACCCATCTTCTACTGCTTCTTGCTGAACTTGCTCGCCAATGTGATAACCGGGCACTGTAACGACGGCCCTGTCATCTATTCGATGCCCACGTAGAATATTTTTGACCAGACCGGGGGTCACCATTCTCGCCCCATCAATCATGACACACACGTACTGACCCAGGCTTATGCCCACGCCGTGATTAATAGCATGCACCGGCGTCGGTTCGCGCTCTGCTCGTAAATGGTAGCTAAAATTCTTTGGCAGACCTGCAATGAATGCGGAACTGAGATTATTGGCGGATTCATTCTCCACCACGATAACTTCATAGTCGGCTTCGCTCGCGCCTCGCTGAAATTTAGCACTGAGGGAATGTAAGGTGTTCTCGGCCTGCTGAGGCATGTCATAAACGATAACGACGAAACTGACTAAGGGAGCCCCACCAGTATTAGAGCGAAGCTCCGGGGTCTCTCTGGACGTTATTAACTTTCGTATTTGCGTAAGCATGCAAGTCTCAACTCTATCGAGTGGAACTCCATTTTCCTGAAGTCCTACGAATTTTCCGTCCACTTTCCTTTAGATGGCGGGCTTTACTGCATTTAATTCCAAAATGCTTCTGGTGGTGAATTTTTCCTTCAGTAGCACCATCTCCCTGGTCGCCACAACAAGATTCACTCTACTTAAAAAACATTCTCAGCCTAATCAGGCAAACTACCTGCCTAAGCACATTCCAGGGAGTTCAAAGCCCCTCGAATCGGCCGGCTACATGCGCTTAATATCCGATTTTGATCGGACCATGCTCTTATATTTTGAACTGCACTGTTCCAAGTATATAGATTGAACGCATTTCGCGCCAATAGCGGGATTGTATCCCGCAAGGGAGCTACTCAGAGCAGAAAAATCTGCAACAACGCATCAAACCGTATCATCAGGCCAAAAAGGCCTACCCTGGTTAGTCAGGCGCTTGGTGCGCTTTTGGGCGAATTCCAGAGAATCTTGCAAAAAGCTTACCGATTGCGGTGAAATTTCCCCAATCAACGTCGGCTCCCGCCGCAAACTGTGAAAACCTTCAGGCCAGTAACTGTGCAGCTGTATGCGGTGTTTCTCAATCTCGGCCTCGCGCTCCTCGTAGGATGAAGTCGTCACCCCGCCATGATACTGGTGGAACGATCCCTCTCCCGGTGTCACAAACAGGCGAGTGTCTGGAAGCATCCCCAGGCTGCGGTACATATGCAGATTAATACTGCCACCACCAGGCAATTGGAAGTCCGTATTAGCAAATCCTATCGCCGCGAAATTGTCAGCCGATGCAAAAATACAATTACATTCCATAATTGGCTGCAAATAGCCACGACGGTTGGCACCACTGAAAGTCGAAATACGAAACAGCTCGTGACCATCTGCCTCCCAGTTTACCGACGCCAGTAACTGTTGTTCAAAAGCCAGTTGGTCTTCCACCCCATCCACCATATGCTGTTCATCATTCCCCAGATGATAGCCGGGCACTGCCACGATAGCGCCGGGGGTGATCGCGTATGCCATTAATGCGTTTTGAATAATGCCGGGACTAACCATTCTGGCACCGTCAATCATCAGGCAGATCAAAGGTGCGCGGCACAAAGCAAACGCTTCATTGACCGCATAAACCGGAGTAGCAGCGGATTCCTGGCGCAGTAAATAGCGGAAGTTCGACGGCAGGTTCTGCACGAAAGATTCTCGCAGGTTAGCGACAGAGCTGTTCTCCATCACAATAACTTCGTAGTCTTCCTCGCTGACACCACGCTGGTAATCCGCATACAGCGAACGTAAGGTATTCTCCAGTTGGCCCGGCATTTTATAGCCGATAACGATAACGGAGACTTTGGGTGTTGGTGCGAGGCTCATGACTGCTCAATGCGTAGGAGGCAGGGGGCGAAACAGTACCAATTATTAAGCCGGGATGATACATTGAGCCCGCTATTTTGGGCATTACAGGGCCAGATTAAATCCGTGGACATCAGCAACGATATCATCGAAATTATCAAAACCATCCGCAAGCATCAGGGCTTTCGCGAGGACGCATTTGACCTCAACGCTGCGCTCTACGATGACGGGCTGGGCCTGGATTCACTGTGTGTAGCAGAACTGTCTGCAGTACTTGAGAAAAAGTACGGCAAGGATCCCTACACCAGTGGCATACTGCCCCAGACCGTGCGGGATATCGTCGACTTTTACAGCTGACCTCAAATGATCGCCTCCAGGCTCAATGCTGCGCTCCAAAAAAACGCTCAGCGACCCTTCCTGATAACTAGCAAGATCCAATGGAATTACGCCCAAGCACACCAAGCTACTGGGCAACTGGTACTCACTCTGCGCGAGTCTGGTGCACGGCGACTCGCCTGCTACCTTCCTGACTCCCCGGAACTGGTATTGCTGGTTGTCGCTGCTGCGTCAGCCGGTCTCCCACTGGCTATTATGAATCGCGATTACAATCACGAACAGGTCTCGGCACTAACCGCCGAACTCGATATAGACCTGCTTTTCACTGACACTCCGTTGCCCGCTTCTCTATCCTGCCGGCAACTCGCAATGCCAGCGGCAGACTCATATGTAACGACCCAAGATGCTGCGCTTGCGGAATTACCTGAACTCGATGCCGAGTTACTGATTTTCACGTCGGGCACCACCGGGCAACCTCGCTGTGTGCGTTATCAATGGTCTGACCTGTTAGCGCAGGTCAGTGACCGCCCCAGCCAGGATGACGAACGCTGGCTGCTCGCTTATAAGCTCAATCATTTTGCGGGCATCCAGATGCTGGCGCATATCCTGTCCAGCCAGGGTTGTCTGGTGCTCGCGGACTCGACTCGGGTAGCTGATGCAGTCACCGCGATGATCTCCCGCAACGTCAGCCATGTCAGCTCGACGCCCACGTTCTGGCGCTTTGCCCTGGCGCTGATGGCCCGCGAAAAAGATCTGCCGCTCCTACGGCACATTACCCTGGGCAGCGAGCCGGTATCCGAACACCTACTGGGGCAGCTGGCGGCACTGTTCCCATTAGCGCGCATCGTGCATATTTACGCCCTCACGGAAGCCGGTTCGTGTATTTCAGTCAGTGACGGCAAAGCCGGGCTGCCCGCATCTATACTCCAGCGCCCGGACAACGCAGCAGTGCAGTTTCGCATCGTCGATGACAAACTCCAGGTTAAGACCCATCACGGCATGCTCGGCTACCGCAACGCGCCCGATTCACAACCCAGGGGCAAAGACGGCTGGCTCGCCACGGGCGACCTGGTGAAGATTGAGCAGGATCGCATTGTATTTATGGGGCGAGAGTCAGAGGTCATCAATGTTGGCGGCGTCAAAGTCCACCCTTTGGAGGTCGAAAATATCGTCTCCGCTTTGCCTGGAGTAAAGCTGACGCGAGTTTTCGGCCAGGACAACCCTATTATGGGTCAGATAGTGGCTGTGGATCTGGTGCTTGACGAGGGGTTCGACGCTGAAGCGGTCGAAGAGGCAGTGCGAGCGGCCTGCCGCAGCCTGCCCAGACATAGCATGCCGCGCAATGTGACGATTGTTGATAGTATCGATACCAATAATTTTAAGTTGACCAGGCGAGGAAGCGAGACAGCATGAAAGTCGTGGCAGTAAGTGGCGGTAGTAAGGGTCTGGGGGCTGCCATAGTGCAGTCCTTCCTCGACAGTGGCTACTGCGTTGCCAGCTTCAGCCGCCGGGGCACATCGAAAACGGAGGAATGGCAGCAGCAGTTCCCGGATAGATTCCTGTTCGTAGAAATGGATCTGACGGACAGTGCTGCCTGCAAGGCCTTCGTCAGTCAGGTGGAAGATACGCTGGGGCCCATCGAGGTTTTGGTCAATAACGCAGGCATGGCTCATACCAGCCTGCTACCGTTAATCGATGATGACGCTATCGATAATCTGGTCGATCTCAACCTCAAAGGCACCTTCAGACTCACCCGGCAGGTGTCGCGCAGTATGCTATCCCTGAAGCGCGGCCGAATCATTAATATATCTTCCATTATCGGCTTATCCGGTTACCGAGGTCTCTCAGTTTACGGAGCGACTAAAGCAGGCTTAGACGGCTTTACTCGAGCGCTGGCGCGAGAATTGGGTGCGCGCAACATCACAGTCAACTCGGTAGCACCGGGTTACCTGACCACGGAAATGACCGAGGAGCTGAACACTGCCCAGAGCCAGCAAATAGTCAAGCGCACACCGCTGGGTCGGCTAGGCGATCCGGCAGACATCACTGGCCTGATTCTTTTCCTCTGCAGCGATCAAGCTAACTTCATTACTGGGCAGGTGCTGGTAGTGGATGGCGGCATTACCTGCTGACCAGATCGGGACACAAACTGAAAATGGCAAACGTAACCCCCAGCAATAGCAGCGGTGACCCCACCGAGCACTACGATACTGTAGTGGAGGCTTGGGATCACTTACTCGGCGAAGACCTGCACTATGGTTATTTTCGCGTGGGTGATGAATCGCTAACTCATGCTACTGACGCACTGACCAATGAAATGTTATCCCTGGCACAATTGGATGCCGGGCTAGAAGTCCTGGATATTGGCTGCGGTACGGGCAAAGCCGGCTGTCGTATCGCCAGTGAGCACCTGTGCCAGGTCATGGGCGTATCGCCCAGCAGCGCCTGTATAGGCCGCGCATCTGCTCTTTCTGAATCACTCGGCTTGTCTACCACTGCACAATTCCAGCACGGCGATGGCACGCAGTTGCAATTTGATGATCACAGCTTTGATCGGGTTTGGGTGATGGAGTCCTCCCACTTAATGGATGACAAACTGGCGCTGCTGAGCGAGTGCTCCCGAGTGTTAAAACCCGGCGGTCGCATGGTGTTATGCGATGTCATGCTGCGAGCCAAACTAAGCCTGCCGCAAGTTATCTCGCGCCGGGACGAATTTCTTATTCTCAAAGATGCTTTCGGGCGCGCCAAAATGGAAACCCTGTCGTTCTACCAGGATCAGTTGGAAGGCCATCAACTACACGTGGAGCACGCCAGGGACATCTCACGGGAAACTCTGGCCACTTTTGGCCACTGGCGGACAAACGCCCAGAATAATCGTGTTCGGGTAGAGCAACATATAGGAAAAGCCGCCTCTCGCCGGTTTCTTGCCTCCTGCGATGTACTAGAAAGCCTCTGGCTAGAAGGCATCATGGGCTATGGGATTGTCGCCGCATATAAAGCTGCCTAAAACTGAAAGTAGAGAAATTCGCTCGCTTTCGAAATCATCATCACAGAAATTACGAAAATAACCACCTGTAGCAACAATACCGACTTACCTGGTTTGAACCGGTCTTTCAGATCCATGCTATTGGGAGCCAGGGCGACAATGCCGATGAAAAACAGGACCGCTAACGTCAACACCCAAGTCGCCCATTGATCCCTCTGCACGGGGCTAGATGCCAGATTGAAATACCAGGGTGCATCCGACCCCATAAGCTTAACCGCGGCTACACTAAATGTGTTTTCCGTGAAGCCCAGCATACCCTTGTAGATTTTAAACACATCTGACCAATCCGTGGCTCTGAAAATCACCAGTGTGAAACTGAAAAAATGGAAAGTGATCAACCAGCCAAGCCAGTTGGACATCTTGATACCTGTCTTGCGCCACAGGTGGTTGACCACAATAGCAGCGCCATTAAGCATTCCAAAAACCACAAAAGTCCATGCGGAACCATGCCAGATACCGCTGACTATCATGGCAAGAAAACTCGCTGCCATGCCGGCTTTGAAGTTGAGCTCTGGAAAAGAACGCAGGATCGTCTTATAAATATAAGTGTTGATAAAACGCGTAAGCGTAATGTGCCAGCGCTGCCATAGGTTGATGATGCTAGTCCCCTTGTAGGGGCTGCGAAAGTTAACAGGCAATTCAATATTGAACATCAAGCCCAGGCCTATCGCCATATCAGAGTAGGCAGAAAAATCAAAATAGAGCTGAAATGTGTAGCTGTATTGGACCAGCCAGGCCTCAAGTAAATTGAGCGTCTCGGCAGAATCAAAGCCATGATTGACAAGGATTTCAAACGAATCGGCAATGACCACCTTCTTGAACAGGCCCACGCTGAACACAAAAGTACCGAGGATAAAATTGCGAGTATGAAAGCGTCGATTATCTGTGGCACGGAACTGGGGCATCATTTCCCGATGGTGAACGATCGGGCCAGCGATCAGCTGCGGAAAGAATGATACAAACAATGCATAGTCGACCGGGTCCCGCTCCCTTAGACCCGTCCGATAACAGTCCACAATAAAGGCAATCTGCTGCAGGGTAAAAAAGCTGATGCCCAACGGCAGCGCCAGTCTCAGATAATCCAACTCAACACCGGGAAGAAGATTCACGTTGAAGATAAAGAAATCCATGTACTTGTAATACGCCAACAACGCTACATTGAGGCAAACGCCGAGAATCATCAGTCTTTTCTTGGGCGGGATAATCTCTCTCGAGCGGCCGTATGACTGGATTTTTCCAGCTATCGTGTAATTCACTACGATAGAGCCCAGTAACAAAGGCAAATAGATTGGGTTCCACCAGCCGTAGAACAGCCAAGACCCGCCTAGCAAAAATAACTTCCCGGCTCGCGAATAATCAAGGTGATTGAGCGCGTAATAGCCCAGCAATACCAGCGGCAGAAAGGCAAAAATAAAAATGTAGGAATTAAAAAGCATTCAATTGTCACTTCGGGGCGCTAGTGTGGCGCGAGGCGCTCCATTCATAGGAATGGATCTGGCAAACCAGCATTTCCACACAATGCTTTTCTGATTATGTCGGCGAGTATAATCTTCCGCGCGGCTTGTGACCATCATTCGCCGCTTGTAACTGGAGTCGTCGATTATATAAAGATGTGACAATTACTGTATACTGCCTAGCGTGATTTTTGCGTAACTCATACTCTGCCGGCAATGCGATCAAAAACCTATCTAACACTGTTTTTGGCTATGGCCCTAACTGGCTTTAGCTGCGTTGCAGTAGTCAACTACGTTGTCGACCCCTACCGTTTTTTTAACTCAACCGACCGCCCGGGAATCAACGAGTATCGGCAGAAATTCTTTTATGGCCAGCATGTTTCCAAGCCTTATGCTCTGAGAAAGCTTGCACCTGAAGCAGTGATTCTAGGCGTCTCCCGCGCTGGGTCATCCATGGCCACGGATCACCCCGGCTGGAACGGCGCCCCCGTTTATAACTATTCAATAGCCGGCAGTACTGCCTACTTGATCTGGAGAAACTATCAACACGCGAAAGCCAGCGGGGAGCTCAAGCAAGCGCTGCTGATGCTGGATTTTTATATGTTCAATATACATAGGGAGCAGCGTCCCACGGCCGGCGTTATACCTACTTACGAGGAACGCCTCGCCGTTACTCCGGAATTCAAAAAGAATAGTGGCTACCCTGTTCGACTCTTTAAGGACACGCTGACATCCTTGATTTCGTTCGAGATGCTGCATGAGAGTTGGAACACAGTCCTGGCGCAGTCCCGTATTGCCCGTAAAGAGATACCCAAGTCAACTCTGACTCCCACCGGATTCTGGATTACTGATCCAAAACCCAAGGCGCCTCAGCGTGCAGCCTTCCGGCAGATCGAGCAGCAATATATGACTTTTACCTGGTTCCCGCGCCCGGACCAAAAGTTCGCATTACATAGGGCTGACGAATCCTCTAACCTGGTTTATCTCCAAAGAATACTGGCCGACGCTTATAGTGAGGGTATCGAAGTAAAACTTGGCTTCATGCCCTTTCATGCCAGATTGGCGGAATCCATGCGCGCGGTTGATCTGTGGGATGACTTTGAACAGTGGAAAAAAGAGGTTGTGCAATTAGTGGAGAAGGAAGCCGCAAAAGCCGGACAGTCGCCATTCCCGCTGTGGGACTTCAGTGGCTATAATTCAATTACCACCGAGCCAGTACCCGCAAAAAAAGACAAGACCAGCCGCATGCGCTGGCACCTGGACACATCACACGTAAGCCGGGCTACAGGTGATTTGATTCAGACCGTTTTATTGGGTGTCGACGGTGAGCGCGTTCACGATTTTGGCCAGAAAGTAGATAGCCGTACTATCGATGCGCATTTAAAACGCTCCCGCATTGACCGGGAGCGCTATGCGAAATCGTTTCCAAAAGACCTGCAGGAGGTTCGAGAAAAAGCAGAAAAGACGAGTGCCTGGCGTAAATAGCCGATTATTCTGAGGCCGAGACGTTTACCAGTCACCAAACTCTTCCAGCACCCGTTTCGCCTTGGCGTAAAAAAGATTGATGGTATTTGCTTCGTCAATGTCGAACTCTCCGAGGTCGATATCCAGAGACTTTTCAACTTCCAGTACCAGACTGATGCCAGCCAGTGAATCGAGGCCATAATCACCTAGGTCCTCGTCGTCACTAATTACCACGTCTTCTGTCTTTTTCAGCACCTTTTTGATGCCAACCTTCACAGCTTCCCGGAATTCATCCAGTGTGAACATAAAACCCCTCGCTTTTGCACTTGTTAAACATCATAAACGCTCAAGTATCGATGTGGCCCATGACAGCCCTACACCAAACCCCGAAATAAGAATCGTTTTCTCCCCTGTTTCCATATACTGCTCTAACATTAATGGAATCGAGGATGATACGGTATTGCCTATTTCCGCAGCCAGGAATGGAGCCTTATCGGCTTCCACACCCAGTGCAGTAATTAAGTTATCCACGATGTATTTACTGCCCTGATGCAGGAGGTACAGGTCGACCTCACTCTTCTCCAGTCCATTCTGCTCTAGACACTGTTCGATCTGCGCTGGCACTTTAGTGACCGCAAACTTGAACACATTGTTTCCCAACATTGAGAGTACCCGAGTATCCTCGTTGACTTTGATCGAATGCGACAATCTGGCATTGGTAGAAAATGTGGACTTGCGAGAAATGAATATCGGTTGAGCCGCAATATAAGTCACTGCGGCAGCATCTCCAAACAATAGTTCAGTATTGTAGTCCAGCGGGTCAATTACCTTCGAATAAGGATCAGCGGTAAACAAAAGGCCATGTTGCAGGCCCTGGGCATTCATAAAGGCCTGAATAACATCCAGCCCATAAACAAAGCCGGAGCAACCCAATGAAACATCAAAAGCCGCGACATTCTCTGATAATCCTAGCTTATGCTGCACAATTGCGGAGGTGTGTGGTAAGCCAAAGCCATCAGGGTTCTGCGTGACAACAATCAGACAATCGATGTCCTCCCGCTTGACGTCTGGCTGCTTTTTGAGCAAAGCGTCGAAAGCCCCAACACAGAGGTCTGAAGTTTCCTCGCCATCACTTTTTCGTTGCAAAGAGGTAAAACCAACTTTGCCGGTGATGAAATCAACCTCCTTTCCCACCTCTTCCGCACGATCAACGTTACTGACCCGTCGCTCAGGAATATAACTAGCAATCGCTTTTATACCAACCATTAAAACCCCAGATTTTTTAACGAGAAGAAAGACAGGTAGCTCCCAGAGGGCGGGAGAAATCTTACCTCGAACACCTTCCCATGTGTTGCATAATACATTCTACCATTTGTTGATTTAGCGCGCCCCTGACACCAAGTTCATTCAAAGCGCGCCATCGGTCTGGACAAACCCCTGTAAGCACCGCTTGAACACCGAGCACGCGAGAGCTATGTCTCGCGAGACGCTAACGAGTTTTTAGCAACGACGCGAAAGCGCTATGAAGAATTGCACCGAAATAAAACCGCACATTGATTAGCAAACCGGGAGGCTATGCTGACGTCGTGTGAGGTGCGGAAATTTTTGGTCCGGCGGTCTGTTCTAGACGCCCGGATCATTCAGGTCACCAAGCCCAACTTACGCCAGAATACAGCCCTTTTAAAACTGAAAGTATAAGAATTCACTGACCTGAGTCAGGTTTAGACAACTGGCGATAAAAAGCAGGGCAATAAATAACGCCCATACCTTCCCCGGTTGCCAACTGAAAGAAAGTACCGCCGCTCGCCCGATGGGCGGTTTATCCAGGGCTATATCGAAGGGTTGAAAAAGCTGCCAGGTGCTTGGCAGGAACCAGCATCCCATGATGGCTAACACCAGGCTGCCAAACACCAATGTAACCGCCTGACCAGCCAAGCCCACCATATCCGCAATGGCAAAAAAATTAGTGGCCTGCAGCACCTGCAAATAATGAGGGGAAAAGCCCCAATAATCGGCATTCATCAAGCCTTGATAAACATCTGCAGCTGCAGTCACCGTCTCCGCTCGAAACAAGACAAGGGTGAATACAACCACCAGAAAGGTGAACAACTGAGCCAGAGCCTTGTACCAGCCCTTGCCCACCAGGCCCAGAGGGCCAGACACTCTGATACGCCAGATTTGATGCAGTACCACATAAACGCCATGAAAGACGCCATACAAAAAGAAAGTCCAGCCGGCACCGTGCCATACACCACCGGCGAACATGGTCATAAACAGATTGAACCGCTGTCGACGAGGACTGCATAAAAAGCCGCCCAAGGGAGCGTAAACGTAATCTCGAAGAAAGCGCGACAGGGTTGCGTGCCACATACGCCAGAAGTCACTGATATTTTGCGCCCGGTAGGGGGAATAAAAATTCACCGGCAGCTTCAGGCCAAACAGGCAGGCCAGACCGATGGCCATATCACTGTAACCGGAAAAGTCGAAGTACAGCTGCATGGCATAGCTGAATGTGCCCGCAAGGGATTCAAGCGTATAAAGCGCCACACCACTGTCCGCCATGGTGAAAATCGGTGTCGCAAACAAACCAAAGCTGTCAGCGATAACCACCTTCTTAAACAGACCTATCACCAGAATAGAAAGACCAATACTAAGATTGCGCGACGTCTCTTGCGGCGTTCCCAATTGCTTAAACTGCCCCAACATCTCCTGATGATGAACAATAGGTCCGGCGATCAGCTGTGGGAAAAAACTGACGAAAAGACAATATTCCAAAAAGCCGTGTGAATCAGTCAAACCTTTACTCGTGTCAACCAGGTAAGTGATTTGCTGAAAGGTATAAAATGATATTGCCAGCGGTAAGACAATATGACTGAAGTTAAAACTAACGTCGTTTAGCACAGCAATACTTTCGACGAAAAAATTGCCGTATTTGAAATAGGCCAGCAGGCCGATGTTAAAAGCTATGCCACAGATCAGAAGGGCTTTCTTAACCAATCCCTGCCAACGTTGCAGAGCACCGCCCAAACCGTAGTTGACACCGATTGACAGAGCCAATAGCCATAAGTAGATCGGGTTCCACCAGCCGTAAAATAAAAATGACGCAAGTATCAGCCAAGCCATAATCAGACGTGGCCGGCCCAGGCGCTGCAGCAGCCAGAAGCCGAACCACACGGCAGGCAGAAAAATGAAGAGAAATTCTATGGAGTTGAACAGCATTAAGTTCGACGAATGCCCGCAGCCTATTAAGTCCGTATACCTGAATCGATACAGGCAGTTTTCCCGCATTAGACACTATACGCGCTGTATCTGTCACCCTGTGCTAACATCCAACGCGTAATCTCGATGTCTACCCGGCGCAACTGGCAAACACCTTATGTACCGCACCTACCTTTTGATGAGCACCGTTTTCGCTACGCTGCTCGCCCTTATGGTCGTTGTGTTCTGCTTTTTTGTAGATCCCTACAATTTATATCCATCCCTTAATTTTTATGAGAATGAGCAAGAAGCGGACCTGTTCTATCATCTGCGGCTGCACAAGCCTTACGCTATGGAAGCTCTGAAGCCAGATCACCTGATTGTAGGCAGCTCGCGCTCTGCTCGACTGCCGCCAGACTCTCTTGCAGCAAACGATGAGCAATCCTATAACGCAGCTTTGCCAGGCGTGACCCTCCGTGAAATTCGATTACTAGTCGAACACGCGCAGGCCATTAAACCACTTACGTCAGTGCTCATCGGTATCGATTACTATATGTTTCGCCAGGGCTACTCATCTATTAGTGCGCACTTCGAAGCTGCGCGCCTGCGCAAGATTCAACCAACCATCAAACAAAACCTGGCTCATTACTTTCAGCGTTTTGAGGATAACTGGAAGAGCCTTTTATCAGTAGATGCTTTGATTCATGCCTGGGAAACGCTGTACGTCAAAGTAGAAAGCCAACGAAACTATAAGTCCGATGGTACCTGGGAGGCTAATTTAGATGGGCCAAAACGCGGTACCTGGCTTTTCTCCATGCTGGTGAAGCAAAAATATCAGGACTTTACTCAAAAAACAGATCAACTCGATATGGCAGAGTTAAATGCCCTGCTGAAATTTTGCGATGACCATGATATTCAGGCGTGGGTCCTGATATCACCCCTTCACGCCAGTGTCATGAATAGTGTGAATATGGCGGGACAGTGGCCGCAATACATTGATTGGCAAAGACAGGTCATCCAAGTCAGCTCCACCTACTCTAACAGCGCCCGCGTCTTCGCTTTAGAAAACAGCCCAAACCTGGTGCTGGAAGCAATAGATCAGGACAGCCGCTTTTTTCTGGACGGTGTTCATTACACTAGCCAGGCCGGGCGGCAGATAATGGCTTGTCTGGCTGGGAGCGACTGCGATTCGACAATCAACCTGGCCACCCTAAACAATACGAACAGCACGCCCTACTTAGACGCGGTCACGGGACTCATGGAAAATTATCGCCATAGTAATGCAAGGGATTTCGCTCGCGTACAAAAGTGGCTGGACCTTTCTGCTCAGGCCGGGCGGTAGTTACGCCAGAGAACCAGCAGGGCTAGTCTGCCCTCTCTACCCCCAGCCGCTCTTCAACCTGATACAGGGGGCGGCCCTTGCTCTCGATAAACGTTTTACCCACATATTCACCCGCCACACCAATAGCCAGCAACTGCAGACCACCCAGCAGGTAAATAGGTATAACCGTTGAGGCCCACCCAGGCACGGTTCCCGGACCGAACAAGGTCGCAGCCAGTGCCCAGCCTCCCAGCCCCAGTGCGATAAAAAACACCATCATTCCCAGTACCGAAATAATACGCAGAGGTACGATGGAAAACGAGGTAAGGCCCTGTAAAGACAGGCTCAGCATACGTCTAAAAGGGTATTTCGATTCTCCTGCCAAGCGAACCCCTCTACTGAAATAGACCTTGTCAGAGCGCAGGCCCAACAAGGGAACAATACCCCTGAGGTAGAGATTAGCCTCTCGATACTCGCCCAGAAAGTTCACGGCTCGGCGGCTCATCAAACGAAAATCCGCGTGGTCTGGCACGGTTTCTATGCCCATTTTTGACAGCAACCAGTAATGGGCGGCCGCCGTGTAACGCTTGAAACGGGTGTCACTTTCGCGATTATTACGAACACCATAAACAATTTCACTGCCTGCACGAAAGGATGTCACCATTTTTTCGATCACAGCAACATCATCCTGCAAGTCTGCATCAAGGCTGATCAGCGCATCTGCCTCGGTCTCCATCAGACCTGCATAAAGGGCATACTGATGTCCGTAATTCCTCGCTAGCTTGATCCCGGCGAAGACGCTATCCCCAGCGGACAGCTGTTCGATCAAAGACCAGGTGCTGTCGCAGCTGCCATCGTCGACAAAGACAATCTTTGATTGCGCCGACACCAGACCGCTATCGACCAGACGCTGCAGCTCACTGGCCAGCTTCCGGGCAGTCAATGGAAGTATTTGTTCCTCGTTGTAACAAGGCAGCACCAGTGCAATCACTGGATTAGTGACCGTATTCATCAGATTGCCGTACCTGATTCAAATTGATTAGGGTCGTCAAAAAGTATCATTATTATTTCTCAGTTAATTTGCTGCGCAAACCGACTCACGCCTGCCTGCGTTTTGCTTTCAATGATAACCCAAATAGGGTTTTTTTGAGGATTGCCAGTAAGGTACTGATAGGCGAGGGCAAAAGCCGAATCAGTTTTTTGCGCAGCTGGTACAGGGCCGGTGAAATATCTGACGCGATTTGCTGATCCCCAACGCGATAAGGCAACAGCGCGTCAGTGACCGACGCAGGCACGGTTTGCCTGACAAAGAGGAAGGTATTGTACCGGTACCAGGGCATAACTTCGTTGGCACCCTGCAACGCAGCTCGTATCGGGTCATACATATCATAGCCCTGACCACGAAACAGTTGGCGCCAATATTCGTAGGGCTGTTCATTAATATGATTTTCCCCACCCTGCCCTGGCGGAGCCGCGGAGAACATCACAAGGTCTGCATGACGACAAAGGCTGTCCACAAAACCGGCGGCCGCTGATTCTGGCAAATGTTCTGCCACTTCTAAACTCTGCACCAGGGTAAAACGCCGTTCCAAATCAAAGCTGGTGCTGAGGTCCAAGGGCATGAAGTTCTCCGCATCAATCATTAACTGGTCTGCATTCAGGTAGTCACCATCGAGACCAACAATCTTTGCGCCCATGGACTTCCAGACAGAGAGCCACGCCCCTGCGCCACAACCCACATCCAACACTGAGTCAACAGGGTCTGGCAACACCGCCAATAAAGCCGGTAGCAACTGTTGCGCAGAATTCACTGCACCCTGGCTGATGTATTGATAAAACTCCTCGTCATATTCATACATCACCAGGCACTCCGGATAGATCTTTTTGCGACGCAGTCGCTGCTGTCAGGCGATCAACCTCCACCAGGCACTGTCGCGAGGTTCCTGCAGGCATATTCATTGTTAGTTGCACATATCCATCCAGTAATTTCTTGTGGTCAACATAACCGATCCAGAAGTTAAATGAAGGGTCAATCAGCTGCGCGGGTGAATAGTTACCCTGATGACCGGCAACCAGTCGTCCTAGCAGATTACCATCACGGGACAGCAGAACATCCCGAGTGAGCATTGCTGCAATACCCTGAACAGTAACTATTATCTGCGCAAAACCAACTTTGGGGCTATCGCCTGCGCTGAAGCTAACGATATCGGTAGAACACACGGGCAGTTGCCTCAGCGAGGTTGGGAACTGCACAGGCCGTCGATAAGCCAACTGGCGGCTTTCAAACAGCGGATCAAAAGTGAAAACGTACTCAGGCTTAAAGCGCAGTAAGCGGCCATCCACTTCTTCCCTTAACTCAGGCGTTTCACCCTCAGCATAAAGCCGCGCTGCGGTTTCCAGGCTGCCTATCTCTTGCTGTAAATAAGAGCCGCTAGGCACCAGTAGCCAAGAAACCATTAGCATGACCACCAACATCGTGATGCCTTTACACACTGCAGGCATTCTCGGTACTACAGCCATAACGAGGCTAATAATCCCCAGCCAATAAAGGGCTACAACAGTGTTATAACGCTCATAGCTGGGACCATGTGCATGATTGGGCTGTTCTATCATCCGCCCCAATTGAATAGCCAGTGCCACCCCCAGGGCCATGGTCGCTAACAACAGGCACCACTCAACCCAGGGCGCAAGACGCTGACTTACGTGTGCGGCTCTGAGAAACTGAATCCATCCAACGACGAGGGCAGCCAGCGAAAACACAAAGAAGACTGCCGCCAGTAAAGGATGCTCACTGCTCATGGGCCAGCACAGCACTTTCGAAGCGCCCTGTGCGATTCGCAGCAAGGAGTTCTGATCGAGCGCAGCCCGGCCCGCCTCCTGTATGCTGGCGGCTATCGTCGGATCGCCTGCATCCCAGGCAGCGGCGATATCCGCATCAGAAGCTATGCCATTGAGATATGCCAAAGTCAGTAAGGTGCTGCAAACCACCGTGATCAGGAGTACACGTCGCCCAGACGATAGTGCGATAACAGGCAATAGCAACCAGACTATGACTCCCGCAAACGTGGTAAAGGCCGCCACTGTGGCCAGGCCATAGGCCATTAGCCAATCAAGCCCGGAGGCGTTGTCTGACTTTTTCACCAAGAGGAAAAAAGCGAGTGCACCAAAAGCAAATGATAGGTGCCAGCTACTATTGATCGCGTTGACCGAATTCCAGGCGTGGGCGGGCGCAAACATTAATACTCCCAGGATTCCATAGCAGAACCAGGCGATCGCCTGGTCAGCACGAAAATAGTCCCGGGCCAATCGAACATAAAGCGCGACAATGACCAGCAGCCCGGCCCAAGCCGTGGCGTACAACAAATGTCCGCGCCCAGATAACAAGGTCAGATCCCAAAACACCAGTAGGCGCGGAAGCGTTATACGATGCGCTGAATAATGCGCCTCAAACAGGAACGACCAACTCCTCCAGTTACCGTCGCCGGACAGTATGGGTTGCAAATCATCAAGAATGACAAATACATCGCGCCAGGGCAGGTGCGGATGCCAACGGGACCAGAACAGCAGCGTCCAGAACAATAACAGCAACGCGGCGGCAACGGACATCGCTGCGGCACAAAGAAGCGCGTACTGCTGGAGGCCAGGATGAGAACGCTCTTTCATATGCTCGCAAATTCTCGCTGTTGAAGTGCCGTAAGCAGTTGGCAGATAGCGCGGGCTAGACTCCAGCAGGAACCAACTTTAGAATAAGAGCCTATCGTAATCCTCAACCTGGCATTTTGCACGCCGGAAGAACCTTTATTCGATGCCTGATGCCCGGCCAGCCTTAAAATCCGTGAACCTCCCTCGCCCGGTGGTGTTTTTACACATTGCCAAGACAGCCGGCACTTCCATTGTCCATTTTTTCCAGCGACGTCTGGCCGCAAATCAAATCTGCTCACATGGAGATTTTCTGCGGTTTCCCGCAGACAAGGCTTCATTCGATTCAAAGCTGCGGCGTTACCAGTTTGTGTCAGGTCATTTTGGTTACAGCGACGTAGCGTCAATATTGACAGAGTCTTATGCATTTACTTTCCTCAGGGATCCCGTGGACAGGGTCTTGTCCCTGTATAAATTCTGCATGCACGCCGATATGCAGAAACAGTTCGCTGTAGCAAGGGCAGCCAGAGATCTGGGACTGGAAGCGTTTCTAACGTCCACACGACCCGAGGTCAGTGAAATGCTCGACAACCAGCAGACCTGGCAACTGGCGCGTATGTACTGGCATAAGGATAGGCAGGCCCTGGCTGGTATAAGCGACGAAGAATTACTGGCCATGGCCACGACCCACCTCGAGGAATTCGACCATGTCGGCCTCACCGAAAGTTTCGACAGCGATTTTCGCCGCATTTTGTCTGATCTTGATATCGACCAGCCAGTGCCCCGAACCCGTCAGTTCAAAACTATTGACCCACTGTCGAGAGACCATTTGTCTGATGCAGCGCTGAGCGCGCTTCAGGACCGACTTGGGCTGGACTATGCCTTGCTCGCGCATGCCAAACACCTAAACTCACAGACCACAGCGTTTCATGCCAACTAACGCTACCAGAGGTAGCCAAGGCCGCTGGTTGCTGCCTCTGTTGATCACAGCGGCCGTGGCCTACTACTTTTTTTTCCTGTACCAGCACGCGTTGAATGTACCCCTCGGTGACGATCTTTACGATGTGCTACAAGTACTATCTGGAGTGATCAATGCGCCTGACGCGAGCTCCGGTTTCGACATCCTCTACGCTCAACACAATGACCACCGCACGTTTGCGTCCCGGCTGGTATACGGCGCGACTTATCTCCTTACTGGTGAAATCAACTTTCGTACACTGACCTTTATTGCCAGCCTGGCGCTGCCGCTATTGCTGACCTTGCTCTACCTGGCAACGCCCAAAAGCCTGCCGCGACTTTTTATCCTGCTCCCGGCGACACTGCTTCTGCTGCAGCTCCGAGCCTACGGTATTACACTTTGGAGCATGGCAGCGTTCGCCTATTTTTATGTTTTTCTTTATGGCTTTGCCAGCCTGCATTTTTTGCATGAAATTAATCCTCGTCGTTTCGCATTAGCTTGCTTGCTCGCGATTATGGCGACTTTCACTCTTGCGTCAGGTCAGGTGGTTTGGGTGGTGGGACTAGTTAGCCTGTTGCATCAGGTTTTACTGCGCCGCTCTGCTTCATGGCTCTACATCCTTAGCTGGATAGTAGTGGCGGGGGGCGTATTGGTGGCTTGGCGTGCGGGACTGGAAACACCCAATACGCTTTGGGCCATGCTGCAACAGTTGTTCCTCACCCCGGGACACCATGTACTGTATACGCTAACCTTGCTGGGAAATGCGGCCAGCGAGCAGAGTGTAGGGCCTCCTGCCCTGGTGGGCGCCTTGATGTTAGTTGCCGTTCTGATCTGTTCGATCCATTCCCGTCGCAGTCAAGATCCGCGCTTAGAGCTCTATTGCTGGTTCATTGTCTTATCAGTTGCTGCCATGGTGCTGGGCAGGGCACCGTTTTCTAGTGTGGATTACGCATTGTCTTCGCGTTACAGCTTCCCCTCGGTGCTGATGCTGGCGACGATCTGGGTCACTCTGGCAGCGCGACTGAAACTGGCTTCCTGGCAACCCCTCCTCGTAGCTTTGTTGCTGGCAACCCTTTATTGCATCAATTCCTACAAAGTCTATTCGGTGGCGCTACAGCCCTATGTGGAAAAGCGTGTACAGAACTTCAATCAAGGGAAATACTGGGCTTGGACGCGTCCGATGAAAGAAACCAACGGCATAGTATTAGAAGCGGTCTCTCTAGGCATATACCACCCTCCCCAGAGGCCATTACCAAAGCCGGTTATATTTGTGTCTGAGTCAAAATCAGGTGCCGGCAAAACGATGGAGCAAAAGTGAGCATCTTACCGAAAGTATCAGTCCCAAATAATTTACGCCGCGGCGGTAAAAAAAGCGACCAATGGGAATATATCAACAGCGGGCGGGGTTTATTGCTATATATGGCTCAGGCACTGGGGCTTGAGACCCTCGCAGATAGCCGCGTACTGGACATGGGTTGCGGAACCAAGTTCACTCAAGCGATTCTGGAATACGACATTCCATTAGGGGAATATATCGGTGTCGATGTCTATGAAGAGATGATCGATTTTTTAGGCAAATGTACAAACGATCCGAGATTTTCTTTCTTTCACATTGATTCCCACAATGACATGTACAACACCGATGGGGAAAAAATCTCTAGCGATACGCGCCTTCCTATCGAAGAAAATTCCTGCGATATTATCTGCCTTTACTCTGTTTTTACTCACCTTGCACCCTCTGATTATGGCAGCATGCTTAAACTCATGCGACGCTACGCCAAGCCAGGCAGCCAACTAATTTTCAGTTTGTACCTGGACGAAGTTACCAATAATGGGCACGGTTTAATCGAACAAATAGCCCTCGAACAGAACAAGCCTTTCACGCCCAGTGGCGAGCCTTTTCGCGACGCGTTTCCGGGGAAACCGCTGCAGTGGGCTCTCTATTCGCGTGACCATGCCCTCGAATTAATAGAGGGCACAGGATGGGAAATTGTTGAGCTCTGCATGCCCAATGAGTTGGTGCAGCATCACTTCATTTGTCGGGCTTGTTAACGCCAACATGACACGAAGCTCTCAATAAGGGTTCAACCTGCTCCTGAATTTCTCTTTCGCTTAACGCGCGTGTCGAAACAAATGGTTCCATCTCCGACGACATGGACCACCCTGCACTTCCAGTAGTAATTCGTAACGGGTTTTTGGGAGAAGCACTGCTGATTTTTGGATTGTAATACCTGAATTGTTCCAGCTGCTTGCCGTTAACAAAGACCACCTTTATGCTCGGGCTTTCCTTGCGATAGAACACCATGTTGGTCTTCACCATCTGGCTTTGCACCACCAGACTGAAACACGTCTCGTTAACCGGTAATTCCACCTCCGCCTCATGGCCATCGATAAGTACCCGCAAGGACCCTGCAAGCTCACTGATATCAATATAGCCCTCTTGATACGCAAGCGTTTGGCGTTGACCACCTGCAACCTGCTCCGCCCCACGTTGAAAAGCCAGACCCAGCGTATGAGTGCCACCCATCGGACTGCGCCGGAAGGCCTGGCCGGTGTAATCTGTCCAGTTTTCGGCCGCGGTCGCAGTCAGCCCGTTAACGCGAGTGACTGAACGAATCCACTGTTCCATGGATTCGCGCATCTGAAGCACTTTCTGCGGATGTTCGGCGGTACGACTCTCAGGCTGCTCCCGCACAAAATCACTCTCATGAAACAATTGATGAGTGACGCCTTGCCAACTATTCAGGCGCCATTGCCCGTCCGGAGACAGCACACCGTAACGGTCGCCATAAAGCCCGTGGCTATACCACCTTAAAGTACGTGGCGGTCGATCAGAGTCGAATAGGTCTGCGCCGTCAAGCCCTTCTGGCTGCGCCTTACCCAACGCGGCCAGGATGGTCGGGTAGAGATCAAATATCATCGCAATCTGGTCGTCTTGCTGCCCAACAGGCCAGTGCCCTGGCCACGACAGCAACAGGGGCGTGCGCACCCCGCCCTCCGTATACGTCGCCTTGGATCCAAAAAACGGCAGGTTACTAGGCCAGGATTTAGCGGTGCCTCCATTATCGCTGACCACAATAATCATCGTATTGTCGATCTCTCCAGACTCTGTCAGCCAGTCAATAATGCGCCCTATATTACTGTCTAACTGGTCTTTCATAGCCTGATAGCGCCCTGCAGGATCGTCGGCATAACGCTCTGAAAATCTGGCGGCGGGCTCTATCGGCGTGTGCGGCGCGTAATAGGACAGGTATAGAAACCACGGATTTTGCTCCCTCTTAATCACATCCAGCGCCCGGTCAGTCAAAATATCCGTGAGATGACCCTCGTATTGTTGTAAGTCACCCAGTTCATTTTCCAACCACGGATTAATGTAGGTCGGTTTACCGCGCCTGTAATTAGCAGAACGATGCGGCCCACGCAGGTAAAGTTGATTAATAAACCCAAACCAATGGTCAAAGCCCTGGTACTCCGGCCGTGACTCACGGTGAGAATCACCCGTGTGCCATTTACCGACCATGTGGCGGATATAACCCTCACTGCCCAGAGCATCGGGCAATGTCATCAGTTCATGGTCGATGCCATTCAGGTAAGGATGAGCGCCGACACGGGCGGGATAACGTCCGGTGAGCAAGGCAACCCGACTGGCGGTGCAACTGCTCTCCGCGTAGTGCCGGGTAAAACGCACACCCTGCGCTGCAATTGCATCCAGGCGCGGTGTAGGAGAGTCAGAACCGTTGTTAATAGCGAGGTCGTTATAACCAAAGTCGTCCAGTGCCAGCAGCAGGATGTTAGGCTTTTTATTGTCCTGATCATGCTCTACCTGACACCCGGCCAGCATCGTAAGCAGAGCCATCAAGACCAGCGGTGTGCCGCGACCCAAGACAGTGAGCGATAGAGTCACGGCGCACTGCGTCGCTGTTTGGGTCGCCACACGGCGATATCGTAGGTTCCACCCCCGTGGCGGTCGGTCATTGACAGTTTGATCCTCTCGTCGATCGCATAGTAGCGGGCAAGGAATTTCTTGCCAGTGATGTCTTCATCGGGTGGTGGATTCCTCAAAAATATGCCTCGCATTTCCCAAGGCGACACCAGAATCAGGTCAAATTCCTTCCGCTTTATTTTGCCGTAAAGTTCGTCGATATATTCAGCCCAAACAGTGCCTACCCTGTCCTGCTCAAGCTCCTTGAGCATCCACTTCGGCTTGTTAACCGCAAGGGGAAGGTAGAAGGTGTGTCCATCCTGATACACCTTCTTATCGTGCTTCAGCAGCGTAGCAACCAGCATCTGACTGGCCAACACCTCATCACTGGCGGCGACCATGCCGTCCACCCTCGCCCAGGCATTCATATCAGCGCTGAAGTCTTTATGCAGGATCGCCCAGCTCTGGTAAAAACTCAGCAGCAAAAGTGGCAAAGCGAGTCGTGCTTTCCCTGATGCTCCGGCCACAACAGTAAATCCCCCTATCAGAAGAAAGGGCGACATCAACTGGAACAGGTAGGTCATATAATTACCTGGATTGCGGCCTAGCCAAAATACAATGATCAGCGTGGCCCAAAACAGGCAGAAGGCAAAGAAGTCTACTGGATGCTTGAAGAGTGAACCCGGCCAATGGCTGGCCCGTGGTGTCGCCTCTACGGTTGACAACACGCTGCGCGCATCGAATCGGGCCAGCCAGCCAATAAAAACAAGCAGCAACACTATCAGTAATCCCGCATAAGTATGCAGATAGAGACGCAATTGCAGCAGGAGAATATCCCAGTGCTGCAATCCGCTAATGGCGGCAGAGGGTGCGAACAAGGTATTGTCGAGGTAATACGGGCTGGATTGATGGACTAACACCAAGCTCAGTACCAATGCCAGCGCATACATTACCCCCAGAATCAGAGCACGACGCATCGAAACAAAGAGGAAGAGATACAAGCAAAGTATTGCCATGTTCAAGATAAAGTACTGCTTGGCATAAAAGGCCAGCAAACCGCACAACAGGGCAAACAGCAGACTGCCATTGCTGAAGCCGCGCCACCAGGGAACAATCAGACCTGCCAAAAATACGACCATTCCCACGGCATTGGTGCTGGAGACCGGGGTCGCGTAGAACAATAACGCGGCATACAACATAACGCCTGCAGCGAATCCCTGCTGTCGCGACGCGCTTTTTTTCCAGGTTGCCAATGCCGCTAGTGCTGCAGCACAGACAATAAAAAATGCGGAGACAGAGCGGTGCAGCTGAAAGCTGTTACCAAAAACGTGACTCAGAGGCGCCACCAATAAATTGTACAGCGGTGGGTAAACGTCGGCCGCGTAAGGCTGGAATTCGCGAGTATAAGGATTGCCCCCGTCGGCAATAATCCCTGTCACCAGCAGCATCGTGCCCTCGTACAAGTCCAGCGGGACCGGCGCGACAATAATTTGCCAATGGTGCCAGAACAGCGCCAGCAGCAGGACTGCAGCCGACGCCGGATAAAAATACCGCCACAGATTCTCGATCAAAATTGTGCCCCGCAGGCCCTGGAATGTGAATGAGAGACTAGCCCGCACGAGAGTATACAGGCTCATCGCCGATCTGGCAGTTACGGCCAAGCAGGCTGGATTTACACCATTCTTGACGCTGGAAATCGCGGCTAAGGAGCATTATTCTGGGGAATGAAACGAAGCCTAGCGGTCGCAACAGCAAATGTCAGTTAATGTAGGTAGCCTCAAGCAACCGAGCAATACCATTTTTATTCAGGTGGCGGCGGTCTATGCACTGCTGGTTAGCGCTATTTACGCGGCTTCCAGGCTAAATCCAAATGACACCGTGCTGTTCCTGACCACCTCGGTGCTGGCTTGGGCAATTATAGGTTGGTGCCAGTTCGCGCTCTTCAATGCGTTACACGAAGGCCTGCATCGACGATTTGGCCGTCCCCACCGTGAAGGACTGGCTTATGCACTGGCGGCATACCCACTCGGATTTGATGAGACCTATCGTCAGGTCCACCTGGATCACCACAAATACTTTGGCGACGCGCAGCGGGATCCCGATTACCCCAATTACGGCATATTCCCGACCAGCAAAAGGGCCTTCCTAGGGCGTTTTTTACTGAATGTGTGCGGCTGGTATGCGCTTCTGCAGTTTCTTGGCTTACACCAGGGCGGCGATGCTATTCCCGTCGACAGTGCGAAAGCGCCAGCGAAAAAAAGGCCATTGCTGAAACTCCTGGGGGCGCAGCTACTGGTGCTGCTACTTTTTTCCGTCACGGTCGGCTGGATTTATTACTTCTGGCTATGGTTGGTACCACTGGCAACGTTCGGCAAGCTATTTACCTCCACGCGGGCTTTCTGCGAGCACGCCAGCCCCGATAATGAACCAACAATTCGCACCATCACCGGCAGTTATATTGGCGAGAAGATTTTCGGCGTGTTTTGCTTTCATTACCATGCCGAACACCATTTATACGTTGGCGTTCCCTACAATCAGCTCAAACAGGCTCATGTATTACTTGAAAACACCCTGTTTACTGCAAACGATGAACAGCAGCCACGCTATGAACTGTATCAGCGCGGTTATTTCCAGCTATTGTCAAAATGGTTCAGAGAGCTTCCGCTGTGAGTCAGGCCACAGAGCAAACCATTTTCCAGTGCAACTACTGTCACTACACAGACTACGCACCGGTGATTAACAATATTCGCGACTGGGAGTACGGCGTGACCGGTAGCTATGACTACTACCAGTGCAGCCACTGCGAAGGCGTCCAGCTTAATCCGTTTCCCAATCTGGAAGATCTCAAACTGGCCTACGACATTGACTATCACGGCTATGCTGAAGGCCAGGAGCGCGGCCTTCTATTTTCGGCGCTGTATGCAGCGAAAGAAAAACTGTTCCGGCGACATATGCGTAAATTTGTGAACCCGTCTTCGAAGGTACTGGACGTAGGCTGTGGCGCAGGTGATTTTCTGGACAATATGCAATCGCTGGGTGTCTCGCGCTTGGAAGGCATCGACTTCAGCCAAGAAATGATCGACAAGCTGAACGCTCGCGGAATCACTGGACATTGCGGCACGTTCCCCCAATTCGACGCTGAATCCCAAAGCTACGATCTTATTTCGATGAATAACTATCTGGAGCACACCCTGGCGCCGGTGCAGGAACTGGAAAAATCATTCGACCTGCTGCGGTGCGGCGGACACCTGGTCGGTGAAGTGCCGGGGTTCGACTCCTGGGAACGTCGCCTCTTCGGGCGTTACTGGGGAGGCAATCATGTACCGAGGCATACCTACCAGTTCAATACTGACTTTTTGTATAAAATTCTAAAGTCAGCAGGCTATCAGGACATACAGATTAGCCACCAACTCAACACCGGTCATTGGGCACTTTCAGTGCAAAACTTTCTCCAGCGCAAAGCGCCCGATCTGAAACATAACCCTGCGATAAGCAACGGCAGAAGCAGGGTCTACGTGCCAATGCTTTTATTGTTCATACCAATCAATATTTTTTGTGTCCTGATGCGTAAGTCCGGCTGCATAAAATTTACCGCGCAAAAGCCCCTAGCAAATAGCGACCATGACTGAAACCTTTAACCAGTCAGGGTATACAGAGGGCTATCCCTCCGGTATTGAGCAACACTTCTGGAATATTGCGCGCAATGATCTGGTATATCGGTGGCTGCAGCCGCGGCTAAAGGAGCATGAACTAGTCATGGACGTCGGCTGCGGCACCGGGATTGTGGTTAATGATCTCAAGTCGAGGGGACTGCACATGCAAGGGGTAGAACTCGGGCCAGCGCCAATCATGCCCGGGCTCACAGGCGATGTACGTACAGAAACCAACGTTTTTGACCTTGACCCGGACCTGAAAAATGAAATCAGGGCGGTACTGCTACTGGACGTTATCGAGCACATGCAGGAACGCAGGGAGTTCCTGCAAAAAATCTATTGTGAACTACCTAATTGCCATACCTTACTAGTGACGGTTCCCGCCCGAATGGAAATCTGGTCAGAATACGATCGTTACTGGGGTCACCACTTACGCTTCGACCGGCACGGCCTGGAAAACGATCTCGTTGCAGCGGGATATAATATTGATAAGAACGCCTACTTTTTTCATTGGGTCTATTTGTCTTCGCTCTTATTGAAACTACTTCGAATCAGCAAGAGCAATGAGTTCAAGGCCATCAAGCGGGGCGGCTTCAAAGCCCTCTGCCATCGTATTTTGGGGCTGTTCACTTGCCTGGAATCGCGACTGATACCAGGAGCGATAGCCGGTTCTTCCATCATCTGTGTGGCGTCGCGCAACGACAATGCAGCCACCGATATTGATTGCTAACGAGCCTCGCTTGCCGCTTGCGTCCATTAAGTTATACTGGCTTCGCTCTGCGGGGATAACATAGCCAAGATGCTGTTCAACTCTGTCGAATATTTGTTCTTTTTCTTACCCATTACCGTACTTGTCTTCCTGATTTTAGCGCGTGCACCCAGCACTGAGCGACAAATCACCTGGCTGGTCCTTGCCTCGCTCTTTTTTTACGCCAGTTGGAAGCCGGAATATCTGCTACTTATCATCAGCTCGGTTGTCATTAATTTCTTGCTGGGGAAGCAACTGGCAAGACCCGGTTCTGGCAAAGCACTGCCCTGGCTAACGCTTGGTGTCTGTTTCAACCTGGGCTTACTTGGGTATTTTAAATATACCGGGTTTTTCCTGGACGGCCTGAACGCTATTGGCTTATGGCTCATACCGGTGCCAGAAATCACTCTGCCGCTGGCAGTTTCATTTTTTACTTTTCAGCAGATAGCCTATCTCGTCGATGTCTCGCGGCGTGACTGCGAAGAATACCAATTTCGTCACTACACATTATTTGTGCTTTTTTTCCCGCAGTTAATTGCCGGCCCCATCGTGCATCACAAGGAAATGATGCCGCAGTTCAGTACGATGCGGCCGCGCGCCAATATCCCCACGGACTTTGCAGTCGGCATCACGTTTATAGCTGCAGGACTGTTCAAAAAAGTGGTGATGGCGGACTCGCTCGCACAGATTGCCGACCCACTATTCAGTGCCGCCACTGCAAGCGACCAGCTAAACACCATCGACGCGCTATTGGCCGGTTTTGCATTCAGCTTTCAGGTTTACTTTGATTTTTCCGGCTATAGCGATATCGCTATCGGCAGTGCCCGCTTGTTTGGCATCAGGCTGCCTGAAAACTTCCGGTCGCCCTATAAGTCACGCAGCGTCATTGAGGTCTGGCAACGCTGGCATATGACCCTGTCGCGATTCCTCAGGGATTATCTATATTTTAGCCTGGGCGGAAACCGTCTGGGCGCCTTCAAACGCTATCGCAACCTGGTGATCACCATGGTGCTGGGCGGCTTATGGCACGGCGCAGCATGGACCTTTGTGCTATGGGGTGCGTTACATGGACTATTTCTCTGCCTTAACCACACCTGGCGTGCATTTACCTACCGTGCTGGACTAGAAAAGCTTTGTCAGACAGCGTTGCTACAGCCGATGTTTGTATTGCTAACCTTCACTGCCTGGACTATCGCCGTGATCGTATTCAGGGCCGAAGATGTGCCCAGCAGCTGGATTATCATTCAATCCGCGTTCGTGGATATTAACTTCAGCCAACCGTTGATACTGCAAGAAACATTCAACAACGGTCTGCTACAGCGACTACTGACATTTGTCGGAGTTCCAGTCGTCACTTACAGCGAGGTTTCTATCGTTATGCTGGCGGCGGCTCTCATCTGCTGGGCGCTGCCAAACACACAGGAACTTATGATCAAGTACGATCCCGTCATCATCGCAGACAATGCTCCAATAAAACCTGCAGGCATGAGCTGGCAGCCAACCTTTTTCTACGCTGTGATCACTGCCCTACTGCTAGCCGCTTCACTGATGAGCATGTCTTCAATCACTCGATTCATTTACTTCCAGTTCTGACAACATGACGAGATATCTGATTACTGTAGGCGTCATTTTACTGCTATTTATCGGCACTTTTGGGACGTTCAATTATTTTGTCGATCCACTGTTACTCTATCAGCAACAAGGTTCGAGTAATGCCACGCTGAATCGCGTCGACCAGTTCGACAATATGCGTTTCTCCAAGCCATATCACGTGCTCGAACTTAAGCCGGATGCCATTATCATCGGCTCGTCCAGAAGTGGAACAATAATACCGAAACATGCGCAATGGCTTGGACTGAAAGGCTATAACTTCTCACTTCCTGGCATGACCCTGAACGAGATAAATCGCTCTGTCCGACACGCCCATGCCAATCATCGCCTGAACAAGCTGATGATCGGCATAGACTATCAGGCTGTCGTTAGCCCCCTGCCAACCTCACGCTCCGGCTTTGAGCCGGATCGCTTGGTCTCATCAGCCACAGGCTTTCGCAGCGCCACTTACTTAGGCCAGTACCTGACAGATCTCCAGGCCTCTTTACTTTCCCTGGATATCGCCAGCGAAAGCCTGGCAGCCCTGTCTCCTCCCGGCCCCAGAGTCAGAAAATATTTTTCCAACGGTATCTGGCGCTCAATCACCAATCAGTTGACGGGCCGCGGGGGTTATATTTTCTCTGCGAAAAACACTGCCAGAACACGTGAAGTTACTCCTTTTGAAGCTGACACTAATCTGGCGATTTACGAAGACCTGCTGCGTTTTTGCTATAGCAACAATATTGATACTCGGCTTTTTCTTACCCCCACGCACGTATTCGTTGTCGACCTCTGGTTTGGCCTGGCCTCGGAAGCGCTGTGGCGTGACACACATCGCCGCCTGCTCGCTATCAACCAACAACTCGCCTCTGAATATAATAGAACGGCATTTATCATTCGTGGATTTGGCAATGAAGCGCAGGTCACGGATGAACCCATATACCTGGCTCGACATATTGAGCGGGCATGGTTCGATGATGGGGTGCATTATCGGGCCAAGATGGCCAATGGCCTTATGAAAGGGGTGTGGGACACGCATTCGGATTTCGGGCAGAACCTGAGCAGCGATAATATCGATCAATATCTGGATAGCATTGATGCGCTGCGAGTTAATTTTATGCGCGATAATCAGGAAGTGATCGCCCAGCTACAAGCTAAAATAGACGCTCAATGACAATGATGAGATTCCCCCCAGCTGAGTTTTGTTCGGTATAATTTGAATCCGATTGTATGCAGATGTTGACGGCCAGATCATTACAACCCGCTAGTCCTTCTTTGGAAATGTTCAGATGCGCAAGTTAGTCCAACGGCTTTTTAGTAAAACCGACGAGCAACAAACAACCCAGGGCGTCGAGACCACAGCGATGCCAGAGCACCACGCCAAAGCCCCGCTACCACCGCTCACCCCCAAGCTGCCCAATGCCCCCATTCCCGTTGACCGATTTGATCCCGAGGTCGCGGTCCCAGGGGGATATACCGATGCACCAAGGCCAATGGTGAGCTTCGTGGTAATTGTCTACAAAATGCCAGATCAGGCCGAGAAAACCCTGCTATCCCTCAGCACGCGGTACCAGCGCGGGGTGACCGAGGCCGACTACGAAGTCATCGTGGTGGAAAATTCTTCTGACTCGGTACTGGGCGAGGCCAGAGCCTGCCAGTTCGGCAATAACGTCCGTTACTTTTATCGCGAGGAAACACAGCCCACTCCAGTACCGGCAGTTAACTTTGGTGCCGAGAAGGCCATAGGTACACATATCAGCATTATGGTAGACGGTGCCCGTATGCTGAGCCCCTCCGTCGTCAGCTATATGCTCGCGGCCACACGAATGCATCCGCATACTCTGATTGCCATCCCGGGCTATCATCTGGGCCCAACCCTGCAGCAGAGATCCATGCTAGAGGGCTATTGCCAGGAGGTCGAAGTAGAATTGCTGGCATCTATCGACTGGCCCAGCGACGGTTATCGCCTGTTTGAAATTTCCTGCCTTAGCGGTACAAGTTGCGGCGGGTATTTCAAGCCCATCGGGGAGAGTAACTGCCTATCAGTACCATCAGACATCTGGGATCGCCTGGGGGGGTTCGATCCAGACTTTACTGAGACCGGCGGTGGTCAGGTCAATCTGGACTTTTATAAGCGCGCTGTGGAGTTGCCAGATACGCTACTGGTAATCCTGATGGGCGAAGGCAGCTTTCATCAGTTTCACGGCGGTATTACCACTGGAACCAAGGGTGAGGAGCGCATCAAGGCCATGGATGATCACTTTAACCAGTATGCAGCGCTGCGCGGTAACCCCTATAAATCGCCCACCCAACGCCCAGTGTATCTGGGTAGCCTGCCTGACAGCGCGATGAAATTCATGCATCACGGCACCACTCAGGCCATGCTAGTGTTGGAAGACTAATTCACAGGCTCCATCGGTTCATCTTGGAGTCCTCCTTATGAACAGGGTAAACTAACCGCTACTGGCACTGCCTGGGAGAACTATCATCGCACGTATTTACTTACCGCCCTCCATGCGAGGATTCCAACCTTTGCGCCGCGCGTTCAGCACCTGGATGGACCATATTTCCTTTGGCTACGACCTGGTTGAAGCAATACGACCCAAGCGGCTGGTGGAACTGGGTGCCTACAACGGCATGAGTTACTTTGTGTTTTGCCAATCGATGATCGAAAACAACATTGACGGTCTCTGCTACGCCGTAGATACCTGGGGCGGCGACGATCACACCGGCGATTACGATGAATCGATTTTCGAAGAAGTGCGCCATCACGCCAGAGATAATTATCGTGGGATCAGCTACCTCATGCGGATGCTGTTTAACGACGCGGTCCATCATTTTGAAGACGACTCTATCGACCTGCTGCACATTGATGGCCTTCACACCTATGAGGCGGTGCAGGAAGACTTCACCAACTGGTATCCCAAGGTCAGGCCTGGCGGGATCATCCTGTTTCACGACATCGACGCCCGGCAATCCGATTTTGGCGTATGGAAGTACTGGGCGGAACTGGAAGCAAAATATGACACTTTTGCGTTTCACCACGGGTTCGGCCTTGGCGTGTTGCGCAAGCCGGGCGGACCCGATACCGATCTGGATCATCCTCTGATGGATATTATGTTTCACGGCGATGAGCAAGAGCAGCACAAACTGCGTCAAATCTATATTTACAACAGCGAATACATTGAGGCTCGGAACAAAGCCAAACGGCTCAAATGGAAACCCAATCACGGGGCCGATGGCAAGAAGAAGAGTGACAATGGCCCTCGCGAACGTCCCGCTGAAAAGTAAGTCAGGCGTTTGTACGCGTCGACCTAGGCGGGAGTGCTCTGCCAAAGAGTACCGTGCTCTATGTCTCCTTCCTCCTGCGGCCTTCCATTAGAATAGTAGTATAAAGCGATAGATCGGCGCCCGCGATCAGGCGGACAAGTCATGGGGTGAGGATGACCATGAAAGGACGTTGTGGTTGTTTGGAAGATGACACAACGACCAGCAACTGGCGCTATTTTCTTCGCCATATTGCCCATATCAGCTGTCCAAAGCTCCAGATCGCCGCCATATTCTGGCGGCCAGTTCTCATTGAGATAAATGAGCAGATTGAGGCGCCTGTCCAGGCCATACTGGGGATGCTTGTTGAAGTCTGCGTGAACCTTCAAATAGCCCCCTGTGCTGGTATTATGGACGCCACCCCCAGCCATGTGAGGGTCGGCAAGCAGACCGGATATACCGGTGACTTTCTCCAGCAGACCAACGAACGGGTTGTTATTCAACTCCCAGTACAACCGACGATAAACATGCGGCACCAGTCGCTCCCGTGAAAGCCACTCCTTACCCTGTTGCGCCTCGCTACCATCATCCAAATACACAGGAATGTGCTTTGAACCTGCTTTCCTCTTCGCCGCCAAATCAGGAAACTCCCGATTAAGGCGCTCGGTAAACTCTGGCGATATAAAGTCATCGATTACGATATGAGAAAAGGGCTGTGCGTGGCCAAAACTCTTTGCCATGTCATCTGACTCAGCATGCAAGCGGTCGTAATCAATTATTGGCTTTTCGGTCATTGGATTGAATTCCTACTCGTGGCCTTGCTTCACTGCAGAGGCGGCAATTCTACTTCCGGCAGAACTTGCCAGTCCGTTTGCGAGGTAGGTTCAACCTCTTTATCGTTCCGGCCCAAAGTGTAGTAATAAATCGCTATCGATTTACGCGACATGTCTTCAGGACACTGCAGTGCACGCGGATGTCCGTGGAAAGAATCTGCATCTGTGTTAAAAATGACACAGCGTCCTGCCAATGGGCGAAGACGCTTTACACAGGAACTAGCATCCCGACTCCATAGTTCCAGATGCCCCTCGTATTCATCTTGCCAATCCTTGTTAAGGTACAACAACAGGTTAACGCGTCGCTGAAGATCGTAATCAACATGGTGAGTAAAATCAGCGTGCACACCGAGCAGGCCACCGGGCAAAATTTGGTGCAGGCCGCCTCCGCGCAAAGAGGGGTCCGGAATCAGATTTTCTATGCCAGTCAGCTTTTCCAGGCAACGAATGAATGTGCTGGAGTTGAACTCCCAAATTAACTGACGGGCAATGGCGGGAATTTTAAAAAGGTGAGGCATACCCTGCTTGTTAAACTGGACTTTCTCACCGTCACTGCCGGTGGCCATTAGCTGGCGCCAATTGATATCCGCTTTCGGTGATGGAAAACCGTCAAGAACCGCGTCTGTAACTCCCGAATCGATAAAATTATCGAATACACTATGCGGGAACGGATCCGCTCCCACATAGGCGTCATGCCCTTCCATAAACTGTCGACGTATACGACCGTAGTCTAAAAGTTCATGCTCTGGATAAGCGCCTGCTAATAGGCTCATCTTGTTCTCTCCACAAATTCACAGCCAGTCAATGCCGAGCGTTGCGACTCACGCATTGTCATTACCCGGTGGTGTGCCATATTTTTCTGCCAGCGCCGCACGCGACTTGTTAAAACTCCGCTGCAATTTTATCGCGGTGCTTAAATGATCATCGGGCAAATCCCCTAGCGTGGCGTCAAAGGGAACGGTGGTGACGTTCTTGTCCTCCCAATAGTACTTCAACTCCTCACGGCTCCAGTCCTGGTATATCTCTGCCCAGCCCTCCCGCTCGAAGTGCGGCCGCAGGCATCGCTCAATCATCTCGTCGCCTTCGGCCTGATATCGATAGTCCACAGAAATTCGCATGCGATTGGTGTCATTGGGCAAGGCGCGGTGAATCGCCAGACTATGAAAAGCGATGACATCGCCTAGTTTAAAATCACTGGACAACCACTGCATGGATGCTGCCTCCGACGGCATACTGGTCTGTCTATGACCAGCACCCAGAGAATACTCTACCGGAAGCAGGCCCAGCTTATGGGAGCCCTCCAGCACCGCCAGTGAACCCATGGACTTAGGGCAGTCGGAAAGTGGTATCCAGCAGGCGTATAGGTCCTGTGTACCCTGATTATTGACGAAGTCTTGGTGTGGCGGCGTACTCCATTCTTGACTCTCAGGAAATACGAGGCGCGCGATAGATAGTGGGTGGGGAAACGCCGTTTCTCCCAATAAAGCCTGCATCAGGGTCATCACCGCCGGATCGTGGGCAAGACCGTGAAAGTCCTGCAGACGCTGAATACGATCATAGACTTGAAAATACTCTTCTTCGCCCTCGACCTTGGGAGCAGTCCAGGTTGTGGCGGTCATGGGTTCTACACCCGGCTTTAGCCAGCCACAGTCATCGCAAATAGCAACAATCTGGCGCTTCAATTCCAGCAGTGGTCCTGTATCCACAAGCCCGGATAGGTACACGTAGCCATCACGATCGAATCGTTGCTTCATAGCCCCGGGATCGTGGAGCAGCTCGGATGAGTCCAGAAAAGCCTTCATTTTGCCTCGTGATGGTGTAAAAAAGCGATCTCAACAAGCCCTAACTATCAGGGCTAGGGTTCAAAATCCAACGGTTGATTATAGGTCCACGGAGCGGCAAATTCTAGCGACGAACTGTTTGGCAAAAGAGCTGACTAGACTGTTAGCGGCGTTCCCCAGTCAGGAAAGCCATTGGCCCTGAAAAACCAGCTGATGGTAACGATTTGCTCGCATAACCTCCAGGGCTTGAGCGCAGTTTGGTGGACGGACATTTCATCAAAAAAAACAGCGTCTCCAGGTTCGAGCTCAATGTTTACCGGAGCATGATCGCGGGTGACTTCAGCGAATAATTCCTCAGGCATGGCTCGACCATAGTCCAACGGTGCTATACCTTTTCCCTCATCCCAGCCGAGCCGTTCCTCGATGCGCCGGGGAATGATATTCAAACCGGGGTTATCCACACCACACGATGTGACGGCCGCCCAGCAATTGACTCCATAGGATTTTTGTCCGAAAAAATTGACATCCTGATGCCAGGGAATGGCAGCAAATTTGTCCCGGTCAGCACGATGGTGACGCAGCTTTGTGCGCTCGCCAAATAGTAAAGGCTCACCGTCCAGGTATTCTCTCACTACATCCAATAAGCCACACTCCCGATAAACTTCCAGTAATTCAAAGAGTGTATGGGGGGAACAGCCCAATGGACCTGTATTTCCCCGATTGACTTCCTCTTCCTGCCTAGCCAGGTCTTGCAGTCTATCGACCTGCTGCGAGCCGTAAAGTCCACGAACTAACAAGCCACCGTGATAGATCAATCCTGCAGCCAATTGTTCTGTGTTGAAATCTTCAGCCGAGATTACAGGCAGTCCGCTATCGCCTGCGAACAGGTCAGGGTAATCAGGCTGCTGGGGTTCCAAAGCGCCGCGCCGCTCACGCAATGCATCGCCATCACGGATGCGAAGGTCCAACAAATCCTCCTCTAATCCGGCATTATGCGCAAGACGATTTCTTGCCGACAATTTTTCAATTTCCTCAATCATGTGCTGCTCAACTGCTAATAGCCAGTGGGGGCGGCCCTATAACCAGGCCCACTGAAAAGCGAATTCTGCCCGGCTTTGGATCAAAACTGGAAATAGAGAAACTCACTGACCGCCGACAGATTAAGGCAGCACGTCAGTGCCATAACAGCCATTATCCAGGCCCAGTAACCATTAGGCTGCCATTCGAAAGAGAAAAAAGCAGGGCGACTACAGTCGATCTGGTCAATAGTAACGTCGCAGTGCCGAAACAGCTGAAAGGTACTGGGCAGTAACCAACAAGCGAGACACGCCATTACGATCAAGCCATATATCAGTGCTACTGCGGGAACAACCGGTGCTATTGCATCCGCTACTCGCAGCACATTAGTACGCTCTATTAATGCTAACAATTGTGAATTGAACATCCACCCTTCCGGCTGGACGAGCTGGGTATAGAGGTGGCCAGCTGTGGCAACGCTATCGGCGCGAAATAAAATCAGGCTAAGGACCACGACCAGGAACGTTAATGCCTGCGCTAACAGCTTATAACCGTTTCTGTTAACTAGCCCCAGTGGACCGGAAACACGCACTCGCCATAGTTGGTGGACAACAACGTAAAAGCCATGACAAATGCCGTATAAGACAAAAGTCCAGCCAGCACCATGCCAAACACCGCCAACAAACATCGTCAGGAATAAATTAAAGCGCTGCCGTCGCGGACTACACAGGAACCCGCCAAGCGGCATATAGACATAATCACGCAAAAACCTTGAAAGTGTTGCATGCCACATCCGCCAAAAATCGCTGATATTCTGCGCTCTGTAAGGAGAGAAAAAATTTACCGGCAGTTTCACACCAAATAAGCAGGCCAGGCCGATGGCCATATCGCTATAGCCGGAGAAATCGAAATATAGCTGTAACGCATAAGCCATACTGCCGGCGACCACGTCAACCATACTCAACTCTGACTGTGCCGCAGCAAGACTAAAAACGGGAGTCGCAATTGTCGCAAAGCTATCGGCAATCACAACCTTCTTAAACAAGCCAATGACCAGGATAGATATGCCTACTGTAATATTGCGGCTGCTGTCCGCTGGCTGATGTAACTTCTTGAACTGCGCGAACATCTCACTGTGATGCACAATAGGTCCGGCAATCAGTTGCGGGAAGAAGCTGACAAAAAGGCAGTATTCCAGGAATCCATGCGCCTCGGTCAACCCCTTACGGGTGTCCACAAGATAGGTTATCTGCTGGAAGGTATAAAAAGAGATCGCAAGCGGCAGTATGATGTGGCGCACGTTCCAGCCCAATTCAAAGGCCGTATTAATATTACCGAGGAAAAATTCCGCATATTTAAAGTAGGCAAGCAAGCCGAGATTAAACAAAATGCCCAGCGCCAACCAGACTGCACCTCGCTCTGACCGTGCCAACAACAAACCCAGACTGTAGTTTATTGACGCAGAAAACAGCAAGAGCAGTAAATACGCCGGATTCCACCATGCGTAAAAAAACAACGACGCAGCTACCAGCCAACCCATAAGCAATCGAAGATTACCCAGGCGTTGAAGCCACAAAAACACCAACAAAACCAATGGCAGGTAAAAAAACAGAAATTCTATTGAATTAAAAAGCATGATTTATTGTAATTGTTGTCCCGCAATCCAGCTCAGCAACGGGTGACGTCGACCGCTGAAGGCACCATAATAGCACTCAAGAGCAGGCAACATTGAAAATGTTTTAACCGGTTTTGGATATAACCCGCATGAACCATTATATCAGGCAGAGCCTCTACGTATTCGCCGCGCTGACCACGGCTATTTTTGTGTTCACCATGTGGGCCGATCCTTACAATATTTATCGTTTCGGCTCAGCCGATGCCGAGCGCATGAGCAGAATTGATCAGGGGCTGACTATGCGCCTTTCAAAGCCTTGGCAGGTAAATCAATTAAAAGCTGAAGCGGCTGTTGTTGGTAGCTCGCGCAGCGGCTCCATTGAACCGCACAATAAACAATGGCAGGGGAAGCGCTCCTTCAACCTGTCCATGGCAGGACTCACACTTTATGAAATGTTGAGCACCATTGAGCATGCCCATGCAAATGGCCCTCTAAGCGACTTAGTGATAGGTCTCGAGTACGAAACATTCATTGCCGGTGATTACAAGGTTGGGATTGGATTTTCCGAAAAACGACTAGCTGCCAGCACGAGTGCGGAATTTTATCAGCAGGTAGTGCAAGACTTCCTGATAACAACACTGACCACTTCGGCGATAACGCGAAGCACAATGGCCATTAATCACAGAAAGCCGATCACAACCCGATACTTTCCCGATGGGCATTGGGAAAACGAGTCGCGTGCTTGGCGTGGCGAATCAGGCTATGTTTCTGTCGGTAAAAACATGGCCCGACTGACCAAAGGCGCATCTTCAATCTACAGCGAGAACCTGAAAACCTTTGCAGACATTGTTGAATTTTGCCAGCGAGAGAATATCAAAACTACGCTTTTTATCAGCCCGGAGCACATTTTTCTCACTGGCTTGCGCAAAGTCATCAATCCACGTTCCAACTGGAAAAAGTTTCATCGGGACCTCAAGAATATCAATCGCAAGGCCGCCAACCAATATGATCAGCAGCCTTTTCCACTTTGGGGATTTAACCATTTGAAAGGTATTGTTGACGAACCACTACCCTCAGGCGATATCGACCCGGGCGCATGGTTTCGTGACGGCATACACTTTCACAACAAACTAGGAATCAGGCTTATGGATCAGATGCTTGGAGAATCTCATCATCAGTCGTTCGAACTCAGCCAGGGCAGCATCGATGATTACCTGCAAAGCGTCGATAAACTGCAACTGCATTTTTTCAGCAATAACCAAAAAGTAACTGCGCGGTATCTGGCGAAGATTCTATGATCAATAGCGCAGGCGCTGGGTACTGTCGGAGACAGTGAGCCTTTTTTTCATTACTGTGTAAGGACCTATTTCTTCACTGATTTCGAAATGTAGCTCTATCCAATTGGTCCCATCAGGATCCGATTCAACAAGCCCTGATTTCTTGATAACCAACATCGGTCGTGATGCATTCAGCACGCCGGCCTTTCCCCACTGTTGCTGTTCAGGTGTTGCATGCCTTAACGGGTATTGGGACAGGAACCCCGGGGATGGAACGTGAGCACCAGTCCAAAAATACAAACTATTAAATCGAGAGTTAGTTAAAACCACATCAGCACCATTAAGCGACTGCACCAACTCACGATAAAGTTTGGCACGACCGGGTTCAATCTTGATGAACTCTGTGCCCGCTAAGCGTAAAGGCTGGTAGTTGGCATATTGTTTTTTGGCTGTCCCGTGCAACGATAGCAGCAGGGTGGTAACTGCCACCACTAGCGAGACAGGTAATAATTTTTCACGCAAAAAAATCGAGCTTCCATTAAACCTGGCATTCAATACTGCACTTGCATCAGCCGCACAAACTATCGATGCAGTGAGAACAAAAAGCCCTCCAAAGTACAGTTGGGTTCCTGGAATGGGATATGCAAGCAGCGGCATCCAGACAGCAATCGCGACCAGTAACATGCGACCTAGCGGTACTGCATCGTTCGAGGTTTTGAACGCCGCCACCCAACACCAGGGGGTTGCGTAAGCAATCAAAGCCTGCGAGTTGGCCGGACCATCAATCACAAGCGCATAGATCACGCCAACTAGAAAGATGCCCCTGCTAAACCATAATATGCAACCGACAATAGTCGAATTTCTTACGGTAACCGCAACCAATGCCATGACCAAAGACAGTCCTGCCACGAACACTTGTGCCAGAGAGTAATCGCGAAAGAAATGAAAGAATTCAACCTGACTGTTCGATAAGCGCATCAGGCTCAAGAGTATATCCAGAGGACTGGCTCCCTCCGCAGCAGCAAAACCCAAGGCGAAAAGGCTTACAGCAGTGAACCCCGTAACAAGTGCTACCACGTTATGGTTTAAAAGCTCTCCTGCCTGGCTTTTAAAAGAAACGACAAGGGCAAAACTGGCAGTGCTGAAACTAACAATAATGGCAAAGTAAAGACAGTTTTCGATGGATATCAATGGATACATCAGGAGCACCGGAAGCAACATTGATGCAACGACGACAATGGCACAGAGCGGATAAAATTTCGCCTTTAACCTGCTCGGACTGAGCAGCACCACAAGCACAGCGGCAACGCAGAATGCACCTGCATTGATTTTGACATTAATAATGGCTGCGGCTACAGCGCCTAAGACGACCCAGGGTAAACGCCCGCCCCGAGCATCGTACCAGCATCCAATCAAAGGAATGAGCAAAGCGAGTATCGCAACAAGCACCTGAGGGTGCCCAGGCTCGTTAACCAAAGATCTCGGGTACAAAAAAATAAGTACAAACGCGCTCGCCGACCACAGCCACGAGCCGGTAAAACGCCTAACGAGCCAATAGCCAACACAAGCTAGCAACAACCAATGAGCCAAGGTCAGAAAGCGCACCGAACTATTTGAGATGGGTATCTCGCACCAGCCGTGTACAAACTTCACTGCAGCCAACTGCAGTGGGCCAAATATCCAGGTGATTTCGCTGTAAGGTATATAGCCATCGAGGTAAAGCTTGTTACTCAACATAAACAAGCCCTCATCGTCATATTCTCGATAGTTAGAAAAGAGTTCGTAAAAGCCCAACTGCACACACACAATAAATATAAGCAACAGTGCGAGTAACTCAACAGTGATTCGGCGGGTATTCATAATCGGGTCAGGCTAAAGCACCTTGGAAACCTCCTGAAAGCCAGTGGCCAGAGAACAGGGTGTCATCTTGGTTTTGTAGCAACAATGAAGAACTGCTTTCCGAGAATTTTCCAGGCCATTGGGATCGATAAGTAGGCCCTGACGAGCGACGGATGCGTGGGCAAGGCGCCCTGTGTTGTATACGGAAGAAAGCGATCGACACACCGTTCAATCTGAAAACCTTTGATAGCCAGAATTTCACAAAGCGACGCGTGAGTCAGACCCAAGTGATGGTCGTAGAAATCCCAATATTCACCAGGCAGGTAACGCAAGTTAGGACCCATAATCATATAACGCCCACCGGGTTTAAGGGTCAACCAAATTTCGTCCAGCAAACGCTCAAGTGCTGTTTTATCCGGTAAGTGTTCAAGAAAATTTGAGGTAAAAACTACATCGGCCTGGTCTCGAAGTTGCGAAGCAATCTCAGTAGCACTAATGGAAATAAAGCGCACATTTTCAGCCAGGTGCTGCTCAGAATCAGGATTGAGGTCTACGCCAATTTTTTCGCCTGCAGAGATATTATTGATAAATTCACCGTAGCCACAAGCAACATCTACCACGGTATCGGAGGGCGTAACAAATTGCTGAAAATAATTGGCACAGATGACTTTCCATATCGCATCTTTCCTGACCAGGTCTTCCTCTGGAAAGCGGTTCCGGTAGAGCTCGGCCAGATGCTTATCATCCATAGTAATTTTCTCTAAACGCAAAAAACTTATAAAAGAGGAAAGTTGCCATAACTGGCAGCGTGATTGCAATCGCATGAGCGATCTCTTCGGAGTAGCGCACGACGCCCTGCCCTATCAACCACTGCTTTAAGAGTAATGACGCAATCCATACCACTGGCAAAAACAGCAGGTTGATCGCCAGGAAGTCCCGCGCCTGTTTGCGAACCGGTTTGTCCGATTTCGGAAAAACGTACCAACTATTGAGAGCAAATGCGATACCCATGCCAACACCATAAGCAAAGAAAACTGCCCAGGCATAGGGCATGGTGAGACTTAACAGAATACGAGCAATCCAGTGCAAAAAAGCAGCCGAGCCACCTACCAGCAAGAAGCCGGCAAACTGTCTCGATAAAAAATATTTCAACATGCTGTGACCATACAGGCCAACTTACGACCCAAATCTATGCTCTCAGAAATACCTCTATCTTCAGGATAATAATAGGAGGTATCAGCCACCCATAAACCTTTAACCGGAAGCTCCACTGGCGGCAACTTATCGCTAAAGCCCGGCTCACAGATAGGCTGCGCAAATCGATAACGACTGCTGCGCACGTCAATAATATCCTGCTCAGTGAGCTCAGGATTTATAACTTTCAAATAGCCGCATACACGCTCTTTAAACCACTCATCAGGCTGCGCAAAACTTGGGTGGTCCCCGGGCAGGTAGTACGGAACGTAAACCACATGCTGATCCAGCGATTGCAAGTTGGAGTATTCCACCAGCCCGGGAATATCCATATCCGGGTCATTTATATTGACCCAGAAATTCTCTGACAGTGGTTTCGCCAATTTGACGATCACGCAGACAACGGCAATATTATTGACCGAGCGATAAGCGTCTAAAATCGACGCGGGCAGATCGGGTATCAGGCGCGGCACAAACGGCAGCGGGATTGTGCTGACGACCCTGTCGAATGTTTCCAGTAAGCCATCGCTCTCGACGGCATGGACAGCGCCATCGCGGATATGAACCTCAGTAACGGGAGACTCCAGGCGAATTTGACCACCTCCTGCCTCGATGTGGCAAACCATCGCATCCAGTAAAGTCTGGGAGCCATTTTCCAAATAACCGAGTTTTTCCTTAAACAGGTTATAACGCGAGCGTCCAATTCGACGAATCCGACTCCATATCCATGCCGCAGATAAATTATCTGTGAAATCATGAAACTTATATTCGAACAATCGTTGCCACATGACCTCATAGGCCTGAGGCCCCACCCAGCGCATCACCCACTCTTTGGCATTAACTTTATCCAGTGGCCTCCAGTCGTTTCTCTTAGTGCATAGAAAAGCAAACAAACCATAGCGTATCTTGGAGATCAGGCTGAGGCCATCAAATTTCAACAGCGCAATAGGATTGCCCCAAGGCTGCAGCTTACCCCGGTACCAATACGCCATTTTAGTTTCCGTCCAGTGCATCTTTTCAGCAATACCCAGTTCCCCCAGTATTTGCAGAAAGCCTGAATCGGAGGTGCAGTGAAAGTGGTAGTAGCGCTCTATCTTCATGCCTGAAAAATCGAACGCAGCCGTCATGCCGCCCACCCTGTCGTCCGCTTCAAAAATAACTGGCTTATAGCCCTGATTCACCAACTCGTAGGCTGCCGCAAGACCCATTGGGCCAGCGCCGAGAACGGCAACACGTTTATTCATGGTCAGAACTCCAATACAACCTGGCTGTAAGACGGGTTATTAAAGGTTTCGTCGATGGCTTCCCTGAACGGGGTTGATTTGACGTCAAAAATATTCGGCCAATCTATGACCTCAAAGTCATCGTCAGCAACGAGTGCTTCCAGTTGCTGAGTCGTAAAGGGTGGGTCGCGGTCAAACCAGCTCCAGACACGTAGCAAAACGTGAAACAGGTGGTAGGGAATGTGCAAGATCATCGAGTTGGCACCGGTAACCTTGCGGATTTCGCGAATCATTTCGACATAATCGAAGTGCTCCTGGCCCGAAATATTGTATAGCCCGGCTGCTCGTCTGCTTTCGATACAGCTGAGGATTATGTCGCAGAAGTCACCCACGTAAAGTGGCTGACGACGAAAGTTACCGCGGCCCGGGATAGGAAAAACAGGTACGCGCTTCATGAAACGTGACAACCAGCCAAAATGCTTGCGATCAAACCAGCCGAACATCAAAGTGGGGCGCAGCACCGGGCAGTCTAGACCGCTAGCGAGAACCAACTTCTCTTGATCGCGCTTGCTGCGGGAGTAAAAGTCATCCGCTACAGACTCAACCACGGAAGAACTGATATGCACCAGGTAAGGAGGACGTTCTCTGTCGATCGCGTCCAGGATTAGACGGGTAGCGGACACGTTGTTGTTTTCGAAATCCTCTGGGTTCAGTCCACCAATCTGTGCCTGCAGCATGATTAAAACATCTGCATCCCGAATATGCTGCTGCCAGCTGCCCGGTTGAGAGAGATCGACATGCTCGACGAACACATCTGGATGCAGGGCTGCCAGAGACGCTAAATTTGCCTCATGCTTATCGAGCACAGTAATGTGACGATAGCCCCGGGCCTTGAGTCGGACGACCAGATTCTGCCCCACAAGCCCTGCTCCGCCGGGAAGCACTACCCGGGTTTCCTCAGCCTCCATCGTATCCATGTCTTTAGACTCAGGCATCAAATATCAAGCCTGTTAAAGACAAATCTTGGCAAATGACGAATGACCCACATAATCACTGCCCATTTACCCGGGGCGTAAATCACCGCTTTACCCTTATCCACCCCCTTGACTATCACGTCTGCCACTTCAGATAGCTCAGCCAGTGGAAGCCCACTATCGACAAGGTGTGCCGTCATTGGACTATGCGTAGGTCCGGGCTTCACCAGGCAAAGTGTGACACCGCTATTGTGTAATCGGTGCTGAAGACCCTCGACATAACGTTCTAAGAGCCCTTTGGCAGCGCCATATATATAATTGGACTTACGGCCGCGGTCTCCCGCCACGGAACCCACAACGACTAAGGTGCCACGACCCTGTTCAATCATTTCGGCAGCAATGGCCTCGGCAAACAAAGCCGGCGAAACGCCATTCAATACAAGCGCCTGATCAACGCAGCTCAAATTCTCTTGACACTCATTCTGTTCAGGAAGTGAACCATGGGCGATCATCGCCAGGTCGATAGGACCATCCTTGGCCTGATCATCCATGAATGTCTGTATGCTGGTAGGGGCCGTAAAATCCAAAGTCACAGTTTGCACTTTTGATAATGGGCTGCGCACACTGAGGTCCCGCGAGAGTCGCTGCAAACGCTCATCACTGCGTCCCACCAGCACTAACTCGACGGGCTGGTCTGACCAACGCCGCACACATTCGGTGGCGATAGCCGAGGTCGCGCCTATCACGAGTATTTTTTTCAATTTCATACCGCCATTCTAGTCGCCCAGTAGTCGGCGAGACAGTCCGGAACTAATACCCGGGTCTCGATAAGCCAGAAACTCCTCAAGTCGAGGATACCCACTCTCAAACAAGCTTCTGGGCATTCTTGCGTCTTTAGCAGAGTAAAGCCTTCCGCCAACTGATCCTACGATTGAGTCCAGCCGCGCAAAAAGATCGTGCGTTTTAAGCCCTCGATTTGGAAAATCCAGAGCCAGAGTGGTTCCTTCAGAGGGAAAACTAAGCAGGCCAGCAGCTGGGCGCTTAGAAAACGTCTTTAGCACGGCAAGAAAGGATCCACAATTTGCAGCGCTGATCGCGGCCAGAAGTTCTTCTACCACTGCTTCTGTGTTTGTGCCCGGAATCAGGCATTGGTACTGGTAAAACCCTTTAGGGCCATACATCCTGTTCCATTCTCCTACTTTGTCCAGGGGGTAGAAATACGGCTGATAGTGACTCACAGACTTTCCCGCACGCCATTTATGAAGCCGGTAGTACGCTGCATTAAAAGGCTTTAGCGTCAAAGCGTTCACCAGCGACACCGGAGGTGTAACGGGAAGACTAAACTGGCGCGGGATCCCGGAGTCGAAATTATCTGCACTGGCATCCCTATGGTTTGCTCGCATAAAAATACCGCGGCGACTTCCCGGGTGTGCACAATCAATCCATGCCACAGCGTATTCCCATGAGGCCTTCGCGTCCTCTGACATTTGGTAAAACTGCCCTAAGCCGCTGAAAGCCTGCGTGTCGACATCGAGCAAGGGACCTGTCACCGGGCGCAGTTGCAGCTCGGCCTCAACAATCAAACCAGTAAGACCTAGTCCACCCACGCTAGCGGACAGCCAATCCTGATTGGTGTCGCGCGAGCAAGTCATCCTTTGCCCGTCAGTGCGCTGAATGACTAGGGATCGCACGTGATCGCCAAATGTCCCAAAACTATGATGATTCTTTCCATGCACGTCGTTGGCTATGGCACCACCGACCGTTACAAACCACGATCCGGGTGTTACGGGCAACATCCAACCCCGGGTGACGGCGAGTAACTGGATATCCCGCAGTAATACGCCAGCCTCACAGCGAAGCAAGCCTCGCTCTGGGTCAAAATCGATAAATTTATCCAGTCCCAGACAGTCCCAAACTGTGCCGCCCGGGTTGAGGCAGACATCTCCATAACTACGCCCCATTCCACGCGCCAGTCCGGGCCCTGCAGAGACAACGTCTTTTACTGAGTTGGCATCATGAAGATAGTGCGCCTGATGCTGCTCAGCGCCCAGCCGACCCCAAGAATCAAGCATTACCAAGGAAAACTCACCGTACCTAGAATTAGCACTGCCAAAAAAAGCATTCCCGATATCAAACTAGCCGGCTCCTTCACTGCAAATACCAGAGGATCATCGTGCATCAGACCTCTGTGGGCCTGCAGCCACATCCAGCTAATCCAGTAGACCAGCACTACCACTGCTCCCCAAACGATTTCTGGTGCGCCGTATAGCAATAGAATCTGATCGCTGTTGAGGTACATCGAAAACACCAACACAGCAACAAAACCTGCACTCACCCCCAGTGTTTGGATGAGGGGACCATCTGATGTCTTGTAACCTCGGCCGTGCAACTCGTCTCGACCAGCCAGTACCTGCACTTCAATTTCAGCGTAGCGTTTAACAAAAGCCAAGGAGAGAAACAGGAAAACTGAAAACGCTAGTAACCAGAAGGAGAGGCCCATTTGAACCGCAGCGGCGCCGGCCACAATCCTTAACGTGTACAACATAGAAAGTATGATGCAATCGAGTAATACGACTCGTTTCAACCGCCACGAATACACACCAGTGAGCAGGAGATAAGCCAACAGGCACAATAGAAAACCTGATCCGATCAGCGCTCCCAGACCAATACCCGCAGTCAACAAACCGGCGGCAACCACCATAGCGTTGGAAATCGGAATTCGACCGCTCGCAAGCGGTCTCAGTCGCTTGCGAGGGTGTATGCGATCGCTTTCCAAATCAAGGAGATCGTTCATGATATAGGTGGCGGAGGCACACAGACTAAAAGCAAAGAAAGCTATCAGTAGTAATCCCAGTGCGCCTGGTTCGTCAACCCGATGAGCAGCGAGAACCGGGGCAAACAGCAAAAGATTTTTTAACCACTGCTGCAGGCGCAGTCCGACACGCCAGTCTGTTGAATCAGGTGCTGACGGAGCGAATTGCCGGGTGACTTGGCCCCGGGCAGAGACAGCACTCAGCAATTTCTCATCCTGGCTTACGACAATAGCATTTCTGGCACTCTCCCAGACGGGGAGATCCGCGCTGGAATTACCAATGTAGTCGTACTGACCGTGACCAAAGCGCTCCACCAGCGCTGACGCCTTTTCTGAGCCACTTAGGTTCCTACTCCCCGTAGTGGACATAACTTCATCAAAAAGCTGCAGATGCTCAGCTATCTTTTGCGCATATTTTTCACAAGAAGCAGTGCAGAGCAGCAACTGACGGCCGCGTTTCTTCTCCTCGGACAACCAATCTATCAAAGGCTGGTTATACGGTAGGTTTTCTACGCTCAGGTCAGTTCGGTCCGCGACATAATCTTTCAACTCTGCTTTTCCTTCAGCCCACCTGAAGGGTAATACTGAGATTAATGCAGGGCGATTTCGTAACAGCTGCAAACATGACTCATGGAGAACATCCGTCAACAACAAGGTTCCATCCAGATCGACTGCCAGTGGCAACTCATCGAGCTCGGCAACATGCGGCTCAGTCATAAGCGTGCACTAATTAAACGCATATTGCTTTCAGGCGTTTATACAGATAACCGACTTTAAGTGGCAGCCGGCCTGAGGACTGATGGTCAAAATTTTTCAGATCGCCATCGTAGAAATTCTCGCCCACTTCTGCAGGCTGAAGCTCCAGAGTCTTTATCACTCCGGCGAGATGCTGCTGGAACTCCTGCTCCGATGCATCAAAACAAAGTACAGGAAATGGTGTCCGACGAAATGCATTCAGCAAACGCTTGTTATACTCATACCATAGGCGGAGCGCTTCCTTTCTTTTCATCTTGCTGCGCCTTGCCAGTGATGCCGCAACCGCATTGGGGTGGCGGAATATACCGACAAACTCCATTTTTGGCTCGAGCTGCTGCCAGCCCTCAAGCACCAGTAAAGTTCGCGGATCCTTAAACCCCATCACCGGCAGGTGAGAATGGGCTGCGACCAGCTCGCGCCCCATAGCTAAGTGGCGTTCACTCCATTGCACGTTCGCAGGCGGATGATCCCAGCTGCCCCCATTGGCTTCCAAAATGGCATCGTGCAGATCTACAAATGCTTGATTTTCGCGATTACCTTTTAAATTGAATGGGTTCCAGGTATGACAGTCGCCTAATTGCAAGCCAGCTTCTTGCAGAGAGCCGGTGAGACAACTAGTGCCACTGCGATGCATGCCCAGGACACAAATTGTCCGGCTTGGATGATCACCTTGTAACCCAGATGTAGAACTTGCTTCCACTGAACTGTCTGCTCCGCTCGCCAAGTTTTAATCGAGACACCCGGGCCGAGTAATCGGACACCGCTATGGTGGCGCCTTAGTATATCTTACTGGGGGCAGATATCTAAAAAACCTGTATTTGCCGTAATGATCACTCGCTGGCAATTAGCACAGTAGACTGCATTGATCTATGCGCTGCAGGCCCAGGGATCTGAAGACTTGTTAACTCACAGCTCAGCGCGTCTTTTCTAAGTCCAGTAATGACAGGCGGGGCTGGTTTGTCTTGGAGAAAACCGGTGCAAAAAAAAGCCGGCAAATATGCCGGCCTTTTTCTTTGATATGGTGGGTCGTACTGGATTCGAACCAGTGACCAATTGGTTAAAAGCCAACTGCTCTACCAACTGAGCTAACGACCCTCAGAAGGAGTGCGTATCTTACGGATTTGAATCTAAAACTCAAGACCTCGAGAGTTTTTTTTTGCTCGTCAAAACTTGATCGGAATCAGTAGCTTAGACGTATCGGGTAGGATCCTCTACACCGGCGTCGCGGAAGCCTTGCGAGCGCAGACGGCAGGCGTCGCACTTGCCACAGGCCAAGCCTTCATCCGTTGCCTGGTAGCAAGACACCGTCAGCGCATAGTCCACACCAAGCGCTAAACCAGCTTCGATAATGTCTCCCTTACTCATTTCCATCAGTGGCGTGTGAATACCCAGTCGATTGCCTTCGACTCCGGCTCGGGTGGCCAGGTTAGCCATCACCTCAAAGGCGCTGATGTAATCCGGGCGACAATCTGGATAACCAGAATAATCGACGGCATTTACCCCAATAAAGATATCCTGGGCTCCCAGCACTTCGGCCCAGCCCAGGGCGATTGAAAGAAATACCGTATTCCGCGCTGGCACATAAGTCACCGGAATACCCTCGGTCTCCTCCTCAGGCACTGGAATACCTGAGTCGGTGAGCGCTGACCCGCCGATACTGTCAAGATTGAGTGTCACAACCTTATGCTCTACGTCCCCCAGCGTCACTGAAACCCGCTCGGCAGCAAAAAGCTCAGCACGATGGCGCTGGCCATAATCAAAGCTCAGGGTATAGCAGGCATAGCCCTGAGCCTTGGCCATAGCCAGTACCGTGGTTGAATCAAGGCCACCTGAAACCAGGATCACTGCGCGCTTCTCGTTCATCGCTTAATGTCCCGGCTCATCGTTCCAAAGAATTTTGTGTAATTGCAGTTGCATGCGCACTGGCAAGTTATCCTCCAGCACCCACTCTGCCAATTCGCGGCCTGAAAGCTGGCCATGACTGGGCGAAAACAACACATCGGAAACACGGGCGGGCAGCTGATACTCGTCCAGTTTAAACCTCGCCCATTCGTAATCATCGCGATCACAGATCACAAATTTCACCTGATCATCGGGCAACAGCAAGGGAATATTGTCGTAATCATTGCGACCCATCTCAGCGGAAGCCGGTGTTTTCAGGTCGATGACCTTTACCACGCGCGAATCTACCTCGGCGACGGTCATTGCTCCGCTAGTCTCTAGCGAAACCTCGTATCCAGCGTCGCAAAGCCGGGTCAAAAGCAGCAGGCAATTGGGCTGAGCCAGCGGCTCCCCGCCAGTAACAGTGACAAATCGAGGCTGGTAGGCAGCAACCTTAGAGACCACATCGTCAATACTGAACAGATCTCCGCCACTGAACGCGTATTCGGTGTCACAGTAAACACAACGCAGCGGGCAGCCAGTCAGGCGCACAAAAACGGTGGGCACGCCCACCGTACGCGCCTCTCCCTGGAGGGAGTAAAATATTTCAGTGATTCGCAGCGCATCAGCGCTGTGGGTCTGAGAGATCGACATGTCTTATTCCCGCCCCGGCCTAGAAATTCTCGGCGAGGAAGTCCCTGGACAATTGGACAGCAGAGCTGTTGGTATTGCCGTACTTGCTTATCACGCGGTCCAGATACTCTTTGGACTTTTCCCGGTTGCCCTTGAGGAACTGCACTTTACCGAGTTTATACATCGCATCGGGCGCCTTAGGATTATCCGGATACTGGTTAAGTAGCAGGGTAAACGCTTGTCGGGACGCTTCCAGGTCAGAAGGGTCTATCACCAGGTAAAGCTCTCCCAACCAGTAGTGTGCATTGGGCGCGTACTTACCATCAGGGTAGTTACGCAGGAATTGCTGGAATGCACCCACGGCCTGCTCGAACTGCTGACTGCGCACCAGGGAATAGGCGCCGCGGTAGGCATCACCTTCGCCGGGAATTTCAGAAGCCTGTCCCGTCGCACTGGCGGCCGATGGACCGGGCACAGCCGACGAAGAGCTGCCGTCACCTGACGCTACTACTGCTCCAGCGCCCATGGCACTGACTCGCTTATCCAGGTCTACATAACGTTCCAGGCTCTGTGACTTCAGTTTGCGCACTTCATTGGCCTGCTCCTCAACAATACCATTGAGGCGCATCACTTCCTGTTGCAACTGTTGCATCTGGATATACAGGGTGCCCATACTCTGGCCTCCCCCTGGGGCGGGGGCAGGCGCGGCCACTGGAGGCGCCGCTATCGCGGCCCCGGCTGGCGCATTATTCAGGCCATAACTAGTCGCTGGGTATGCTTGACTCGGCTGCACGCTGTAGGGGTCGGTACTGGCAGGCGCAGAATACGGTTCAGAAGGTCTGGCATAAGGATCGGTCGCGGTCGTACCTGGCGCAGCGGCGGCTGGCTCTGAGGGAGTAGTGCGGCCCCTGCGCTCAGCTTCGACATCCACATAATCCTGTGCAGGTACCTGTAATGACAACGGGCCAGTCACAAGGACCAGCCCGCTCGCCACAAGCAACTTGCTCATGTTTGCCATAGGCGTACTACTTCAGTTCTACGCGACGGTTCTGTGCCCAGTTAGACTCACCGGAACCGTAAGCAATGGGGCGCTCTTCGCCGTAGCTCACAGTCTCGATGCGATAGCTCGAAACACCGTTGACAACCATGTAGTCGCGAACGGCATTGGCACGACGCTCACCCAGAGCCATGTTGTACTCGCGGGTACCGCGCTCGTCGGTGTGACCTTCCAGTCTCACGTTCGCTTCGTTGCCCTGCATCGCGGAGATATGTGCATCAAGTGCACTCACCGCATCTGGATTCAGGTTGTAGCTATCATAGTCAAAATAAAACACATTGCCGTAAGCGGCAGCAGCGTCGCGCAGACGCTGTTGCTCAGCGGCAGCGGCAGCGGCAGAGGCCTGCTGTTCTTGCTGTGCTGCGGCAGCAGCAGCTGCTGCGGCTGCGGCTGCTTCTTCCTCTTCCTTCTTGGAACTGCCGGAACAAGCCGCCAGAAGTGATGCCGCGAACAGCAATGTGATAGCCTTACCGGCAACAGGTAGATGCTTCATAATACCCTTCCTTCAGATACGTAGTTGTTTAAACTTTTATTGTGAACCCGATCAACGACTCATGTAGGGCGACCATGCCGGTTCACGCACATCGCCATCACGCGATGGCAGCCGAAATTTCACACCTCCGTCTACCGAGACGGCTGCTAAAATGCCGCGACCCGCGTGCTTCGTTCCGTACAATACCATAGAGCCATTGGGCGCGATACTGGGACTTTCATCCAATTGAGTGGATGTAAGAACCTGTAGCCGATTAGTTACTAAATCCAGCAGCGCAATGTGAAACTGCCCGTTTTGCTGATGCACCAGCACCACATTGCGACCGTCCTGAGCGACCCTTGCCCGGGCGTTGTAGCCACCCTCAAATGTCACCCGCTCAGTCGTACCAGTGCGCAAGTCGTAACGATAAATCTGCGGCCGTCCGCCCCGATCCGAGGTAAACATCAGCGAGCGACCATCGGGCATCCAGGTAGGCTCGGTATCAATAGCATAGTGCCGGGTGATCCGGGTTAACTTCTTGGTCATCAGGTTCATCAGGTAGATATCCGGGCTACCATCTTTCGACAGCACCATAGCCATGGTATTGCCGTCGGGAGACCAGGCAGGCGCGCCGTTGAGTCCCTTGAAATTAGTCAGCTGCTCTCTGGCACCGGTAGAAAGGTTCTGACGGTAAATTGCCGGTCGCCCCGATTCAAAAGACACGTAGGAAATCTGGGTGCCGTCGGGAGACCAACCTGGCGCCATTACCGGCTCACGGGATTCCAATAACACAATGGGTCTTGCGCCATCGGAGTCAGCCAGGGTCAGGCGATAATAGTCTTTACCACCAGGAACTCGGGTGACCGACACATAAAGCAAACGCGTTGCAAACGCTCCACGTATGCCCGTCAATTTCTGGTAAATGGCATCGGACACACGATGAGACAGCATTCTCGCTTCGTTAACAGAGCCGACCTCGACACCTTTGTGCGCCTGCTTCTGACGTAGCACATCATAGAGCTCGTACTCTATGCGCATTTGGGTTCCCTGGGCCGAAACCCGCCCAATTAGCAGATACTCAGACTCAATAGCACGCCAATCGCGGTAGAAAATATCATTCTGGGTGCTGGGTCTGCCCAGCATGTCAGAACGGGACACGGGCGAGAACTGACCGCTGCGCGCCAGATCCGAGTCCACGACCCAGGCAATATCCTCAGGCGCCGTTCCCGGGCCCTGCCAAGCAAAGGGGACCACAGCGATCGCAGTGGGGTTATCCATGCCCTGGGTAATTTCAATCGTCAGTTCTGCCCGGGCGCCCAGTGCCGCCAAGGCAAACAGTAGGGGCACGATGGCCAATATCAGCCGTTTCATCAGTAACGTAAATCCTCTGGTCTGAACAACAGGCGGAAGCGCCTGAACGTTTTTTCAAATTCCCGGTTAGGAAGCTTCTGCAACTCCGGAAAACTGCCCGCCTTCTCTACCGCGTTAATTGCAGAGCGATCAAAAGCCGAGTTGCCGCTGCTTTTGAGCACGCTGACACTTACCACATCACCGGTGGGTATCAATTGTATTTGCAACAGTGTTTCCATGCCATTGCGCGCACTGGGGGGTCGACTCCAGTAGTTAATTACAGTCTGCTGAATGAGAGAAGCGTAGCTGGCCGCCATTTCATCTGCTGTGGCAGTAGCCTCAAGCACATCGTCCTCAGCAGCCATGGCCCGCGCCATATCGGTGCGAGTGATAGCCGCAAGCTCCTCCTCGGTAATACGAGGGTCGGGTTTAGGTTCGACTTTGGGCTTGGGCGCTGGTTTGACCGGAGTTTTCGCCACAGGCTTTGGTTTGGGCTTGGCCACAGGTTTTGGCTTAGAAACGGCAACCTTGGGAGTCGATTTGGGCTTTGCCCGAGGTTTTGGTTTTGGTTTTGGTTTTGGCTGGAACTCACTGACATCCACCAAACGGGCATTAATCACCTTGGGTGCAGGCTTCACCTTTATCACCTCGGACTCAGAGTTAGCCCAATTAAAGGTTAAAGCAACCAATAACAGAGCATGCAGGGTCAATGAGACCAGCGCCGGTCGCACGATAATGCGCGGCGCAACGGGTTTAGCGTAGACGGAGTCGGAGCTCACTAGGGGTTCTCTGTGACCAGGCCAACACTGGGGGCACCGGCCTGCTGGAGGGCCACCATAACAGTGACTACCTCGCCATAGGATACGGCCTCGTCACCCCAAATGAGCACGGGCTTATTGGGATTGCGCTTCATAACCTTGGAGACCCGGTCTTTAATCGTCGCCAGCGCCAGTACCTGCTTTTCGTTGCCCAGATTGAGAAACAACTCGCCGCCAGCGTTGACCGAAACAATCAGCGGCTCGCTGTCCTGATTCTCAACCGGATCGGAGCTGGCCTCAGGCAGGTCCACTTTCACCCCCTGCATTAACATTGGGGCTGTGGCCATAAAGATAATCAGCAGCACCAGCATCACATCGATGTAGGGCACCACGTTAATCTCCGCCATGGGCTTACGCTTACCTCGACTCCTGCTCACCGTTACCTACCCCGCTCTCTTTTCCTTAGCACGCAGGGCATAGGCCTGGCGATAGAGGATACTGGAGAACTCATCCACGAAGGTGTCGTATCGATTACCGAAGACTTCCACTTTGGCAGAAAAACGGTTGTAGGCCAGCACGGCGGGGATAGCGGCAAACAGGCCCATGGCGGTTGCCACCAATGCCTCAGAAATACCCGGCGCTACCGTAGCCAGAGTCGCCTGAGTGGAATTAGCCAAGCCCCGAAACGAATGCATGATGCCCCAGACCGTACCAAACAGGCCAATATAGGGACTGGTGGAGCCCACCGAAGCAAGAAAGGCAAGGTGTCTTTCCAGCCGCTCTTCCTCACGCATTACCGCAACGCGCATGGCCCTACGAGAACCTTCCAAAATAGCCTCTGAGTCCATTTCAGACTGTTGGGCCAAGCGGGAAAACTCCTTGAAACCTGCCCTGAAGATACTTTCCATGCCCAAAATCGCCTGCCCGTCTGACGCCTTCTCATTACCTTCCCGATAGAGCTGGGACAAATCGATACCAGACCAGAAGCGCTCTTCAAAGCCGTACATTTCCTCCCGCGCATTATGCAGATAAAGGAATCGCTGCACGATCATGTACCAGGACAGGATCGATGCCCCGACCAGAATAAGCATGACCATCTGCACGGTAAAACTGGCGTTGATCACCAGGTCTATCAGGCTTAACTGCTCTTCCAATTCAAGTCCCCTTGATATTTTTATTGTGCCGGAATCAACCGGTCCTTCATTGCTTTGGGTATGCGCCGGGGAGTGATTCCACCTCGATCTACACAGGCGATTGTCAGCTCACCGCGGGCCAGGTCTTCACCGCCTCGCCGCACTATCTGCTCAAAAGTGATGGATGCGCCACCAAGGCCAGCGATGCGGGCTGTCGCCTCAAGCTGATCATCCAACTTCGCTGGTTTTAAATACTTAATCGCCGCATCTCGAACCACGAACATCAGGTCGTGATTGAATATAAAATCCTTGCCGAAGCCCAGGTTACGCATAAATTCAGTGCGCGCCCGCTCCATAAACTTCAGGTAATTGACGTAGTAGACAATTCCCCCGGCATCGGTGTCCTCAATATAGACACGCAAAGGCAGGGAAAATTCCTGGGCCGTCATCAGCTTTCTTCCCCGTCCAATTTGAGGGAAAGATTACCACTATCCCGATCCGAGGGCTGCGGCAATCCAAAGTGCAAATAAGCATTGCGAGTGACCATTCTGCCGCGGGGGGTCCGAACCATAAAGCCCTGCTGGATCAAGTAAGGTTCCAACACGTCTTCAATAGTCCCCCGTTCCTCAGAAATCGCAGCAGCCAGGCTGTCTACTCCCACCGGCCCGCCGTCAAATTTCTCGATCATAGTTAACATCAGGCGTCGATCCTGGTGATCAAAACCGTGCTGATCTACGCTCAGCATATCCAGAGCACGATCAGCGACCGCGTCAGTAATATAGCCATCCGCCTTCACCTCGGCGTAATCCCTGACCCTGCGCAACAGCCGATTGGCGATTCTGGGAGTACCTCGGGAGCGACGAGCAATTTCTGTGGCCCCCTTTGTATCGATACCAATCTCCAGAATGTTGGCCGAGCGCTCCACAATATGGGCCAGATCTGCGACCTCGTAGAACTCCAGGCGCTGGACGATCCCGAAGCGATCGCGCAACGGCGAGGTCAGCAGCCCAGCTCTGGTAGTCGCACCTACCAGGGTAAATGGCGGTAAATCCAGTTTGATGGAACGAGCCGCGGGCCCCTCACCTATCATTATATCTAACTGGTAGTCCTCCATCGCCGGATAGAGCACCTCTTCCACAAAGGGGCTAAGGCGATGAATCTCGTCAATGAACAGGACGTCGCCGGGCTCTAAATTGGTCATCAATGCAGCGATGTCTCCAGCTTTTTCCAGTACTGGCCCGGAAGTCGTCTTCAGTGACACCCCCATCTCATTGGCGATAATACTGGCCAGGGTTGTCTTGCCCAGCCCCGGAGGGCCGAAGATCAGGGTGTGATCCAGAGGCTCATCACGTCCCTTGGCTGCCTGCAGGAAAATAGACATCTGGTCACAAACGACTTTCTGCCCAACGTACTCAGCCAGCGACTTCGGTCGAATAGCGCGATCCAGTGCGTCTTCCCTGGGGCTCACCGGGTCTGGAGCAATCAGGCGGTCGGTTTCTATCATCCGCTCACCATTGACTTGAGAGCCCGGCGAATTAAGTCTTCGCTGTTCTCTATAGAATCATCATTAACCGCAGCGACCATCCTGGCCGCTTCCGCGGGCTTATAACCGAGCGCAATCAGCGCGCCCTCGGCATCCGCCACCCTATCTACCGGCGCAGCCGACTGCGCCGGACCTGAACTGGGCAATTCACCGTCCAATTGACCCAACCAGTCCTTGAGCTTGTCGCGCATCTCAACCAACAAGCGCTCAGCAGTTTTCTTGCCGACACCTGGGAGAGCGACCAGAGAGGAGATATCATCGCGCTGCACGCAGCGAGCAAAGCTGGCCGAGTCCATTCCGGAAAGAATGGTTAAAGCCAACTTCGGGCCTACACCGCTGACCTTGATCAACTGACGAAACAGGGCGCGATCGCGCTCTTGAGCAAAACCATAAAGCAGTTGGGCGTCCTCGCGCACCACGAAATGGGTGACCAGGGACACTTCCGCCCCCAGCTCGGGTAATTGAAACAGGGTGGTCATGGGAACCTGAAGCTCGTAACCAACACCTCCGACCTCGACCAGAATGACCGGCGGTTGTTTGTGGACCAGGTTGCCCCGAATTCTACCTATCATTTATCGAATCCGCCGCCGGCGTACCGATTTGGCGCCAGCCATATTGATCATACTTTGTTGTGTGTGGGCGTGGCACAGTGCCGCCGCCAGAGCGTCGGCCGCATCTTCCTGGGGCTCACCAGGAAGTTTAAGCAGGACTTTAACCATGTGCTGCACCTGAGACTTTTCCGCGGCCCCGGTTCCCACAACCGACTGCTTGATCTGTCTAGCGGAGTACTCTGCCACTTCCATATCACGGCTGGCGCAGGCAACAATGGCGGCTCCGCGAGCCTGTCCGAGCTTTAGCGCAGAACCTGCACTCTTAGCCATAAATACCTGCTCAATCGCCAATTCCTGAGGACTATACTGCTCAACCAGCTCTGACACGCTGTCAAAGATGATTCTCAGCCGCGGCGCCAGCTCACCCTCCGGCAGGCGTATCACGCCACTGGTGACGTATTCGCTGCGGCCAGATACATAATTGATTATGCCGAAACCGGTTTTGCGGGACCCTGGATCAATCCCCAATATTAGCGACATGTTAGTTCTGCGCCCTGTGCCCCGTTGGCTCATTATGTACAAATTTACAGGCGGGGTCAGTATTTCGCGGGCGGATGGTCAGAATAAGCTGTAATTTTTTGGTGGCCAGCGACCAGTCCGAGAGCAGCAACTGGCGCCGCGAGCCATATCAGCCGCCTGTAGCAAAGATCAGCCCCTGCACTTATTTCTTATTTTTAGGTACCGGGGCTCTGTCAATCAGTCCTGCTCCGCCGCTTTCGCCTCTTCCCTGCTCTGCCGCAGACGAATATTCAGCTCACGCAATTGCGCCGCATTCACATCGCCTGGGGCATCAGTCATCACACAATGGGCGGTCTGGGTCTTGGGAAAAGCAATAACATCACGAATGGATGCACAGTCAGTCATCAACATAACGATGCGATCCAGGCCAAAGGCCAGTCCACCGTGAGGAGGAGCGCCGTATTGCAGGGCCTGTAACAGGAACCCAAACTTCTCGTCCGCCTCTTCGTCACTAATTTCAAGGATCCTAAATACGGCTTCCTGCATGTCTCGCTGGTGAATACGAATGCTGCCACCGCCGAGTTCACAACCATTGAGAACCATATCGTAGGCTCTGGACAGGGCTTCAGCAGGCTTGTCCACCAACTCTTCCACAGAACAGGAAGGGGCGGTGAAAGGATGGTGCAGTGGAGTCAAACCGCCATTTCCATCCTCTTCAAACATCGGGAAGTCCACTACCCACAGCGGTGCCCAGCCTTCGCGAATCATGTTCTGGTCCGCAGCCACTTTAATGCGCAGTGCGCCCAGCGACTCATTAACCACGCGGGTCTTGTCAGCGCCAAAGAAGATGATATCGCCATCGGCAGCGTCCAGGCGCTCCATCATCTGCATAACGACTTCGTCGGGCATGAATTTGAGGATCGGTGATTGCAAGCCTTCTACGCCTGTGGCCAGCTCGTTGACCTTGATCCAGGCTAATCCCCGGGCGCCGAAAATAGAAACATACTTGGTATAGTCGTCAATTTCCTTACGGCTAATGGTCGCCCCACCCGTCACTTTCAGAGCGGCAACGCGACCGGCGACGTCATCGGCAGGTCCACGGAAAACCTTGAAATCGACCTGCTGCATCAGATCATCAACACTGACAAGCTCCATATCGATACGCAGATCGGGCTTATCAGACCCGTAACGTTCCATCGCCTCCGAGTAGGGCATGTGCGGAAACTCAGGAAGTTCTACGTCCAGAGTTGACTGGAACAATTCCCGAACCATGCGCTCGGTAATGCCCATGATCTCCTCTTCCTCGAGGAATGAGGTCTCGATATCGATCTGGGTGAACTCGGGCTGGCGATCGGCTCGCAGATCTTCATCGCGGAAGCATTTGGCCACCTGGTAATACCGATCGAACCCGGAAACCATTAGCAACTGCTTGAATAATTGCGGCGACTGCGGCAGCGCAAAAAACTGCCCGGGATGGGTGCGACTGGGCACCAGGTAATCGCGAGCGCCTTCTGGTGTTGCGCGAGTCAAGATTGGCGTCTCAATATCGAGGAAGCCCTCACGATCGAGAAAGGTGCGCACCGCTGAGGTAATTTTCGAGCGGGTAATCAGGCGCTCCTGCATTTCGTGCCGGCGTAAATCCATGTAGCGGTACTTAAGGCGAACTTCCTCGCCGACAGAGGTGTGCTCATCCAGCTGGAAAGGAGGTGTAGCAGCGGTATTAAGAATTTCCAGTTCCTTGCCCAACACTTCGATTTCGCCAGTGGCCATTGCCGGATTCACCGTACCCTCACCGCGGGCGCGGACCCGACCAGTGATTTTTAGCACATATTCGCTGCGCACGCGGTCCGCACGCTCAAAGTGTTCCTCGGTATCAGGGTCGAACACCACCTGCACAATGCCTTCCCGGTCGCGCATATCCAGGAAGATAACCCCTCCGTGGTCCCGACGACGATCCACCCAGCCGCAAATGGTGACTGTCTCGTCAATGTTGGCTGTGTTTAGAACGCCACAGTAATGGGTGCGCATAATATGTATCCGTTTAAATGGCTAACCGGCCAACGGGCCGGGGCTTAAGCTGTCTTTTTGCTCTCGTTACTACCTTTGGCTGAACTGCTACCTGAAGCAGAACTGCCACCTGAAGCAGAACTACTGTCGCCAGAGGAACCTGACTCAGAGGCTCCGTGAAGGTTCTTCTTGCTGCCGGTCTTAAAATCAGTTTCGTACCAACCGCCACCCTTAAGGCGAAATGCGGCTGCGGAAATCTTCTTTTGCAGCTCCTGGGCTCCGCATTCCGGGCAGTCTGTTAGCGGAGCGTCGCTGATTTTTTGCAGCGCCTCCAGCTCATTGCCACACTTTTGGCACTGGTACTCGTAGATCGGCATGGTCTTAACCCACCAGGAATCGGTTACGTAGAGAAAATTGAGGCGCGGATTTTACCCCAAGCGAAGGTAGAGTCCAAGCTTAGGAGGGTGGGATATTTTGGGGGTACAAGACCCCGGCACCTTACGGTGCTATCGAAAAATTTTAGCAATCGATCATCCCGCCACAGAGACGGGACGATCAATCAGGGTACGTCGCTTAGGAAGCGGCGTATTCCTTCAACTTCTTCAAAGGACGAACTTTCACAGCAATACTCGCTGGCTTCGCCTTGAATACAGTCGCTTCACCAGTGAAGGGGTTAATACCTTTGCGCGCTTTGCGGGCGGGCTTCTTCACAGTGGTGATTTTCATAACGCCTGGAATAGTGAACTCACCGACCGCGCGCTTTTTGATGCTGCGCTCAATCAGGGCATTCAATTCATCCAGAACGGCATTGACCTGCTTCTTGCTCAGTTCAGTGCTATCAGCCAAGCTCGCAACAATCTGACTTTTAGTCATTTTGGCCTTGATCGCTGTCGCCTTCTTAGCAGGAGCCGCCTTCTTAGCAGGAGCCGCTTTCTTGGCTGCTACTTTCTTTTTGGCTGGAGCTTTCTTGGCTGGAGCTTTCTTAGCTGGGGCTTTCTTGGCTGGAGCTTTCTTGGCTACTGCCTTTTTCTTAGCCGGAGCCTTCTTCTTCGCTGCTTTTTTAGTCGCCATGTTATTTTCGACCTTCCCTAATAGTGATTATGATACGAGTATGTGTCTCATTGCTCCGCATCCCTACTGACTGAGCGTCTCACCGAGCCACGGGCATAGTATTAATCCATGAAACACTGCAATACAAGTGTTTTTCGAGGTCGAGAGCAAAAAAACCCTATTTTTTAAGCCTCACCGCGAAATTTTGCAGTTCGGCACAACGCAATGATGCCAATCACCAACGTTTACCCCTGAGGTTATCGGCTCTAGAATAGGCGCCCTTGTTATTTATCCTGGATAAACTTATCACCATGCGCACCAGTAACTTCTTAATTGCGACCCAGAAAGAAACTCCTGCAGACGCCGAGGTCATCAGCCACCAATTGATGTTGCGAGCCGGTCTCATTCGCAAACTCGCCGCCGGGCTCTACAGCTGGCTTCCACTGGGACTGCGCGTATTGCGCAAGGTCGAAAATGTGGTGCGCGAAGAAATGAATGCAGCGGGAGCACAGGAAGTTAGCATGCCGGTGGTTCAGCCGGCCGAGCTATGGCAAGAATCAGGGCGCTGGGAACAATACGGCCCAGAACTGTTGCGAATACAAGACCGCCACCAGCGCGATTTTTGCCTTGGCCCCACCCACGAGGAAGTCATCACCGACCTGATTCGCAACGAGGTAAAAAGCTACAAACAGCTTCCCCTGAACATGTACCAAATTCAAACCAAGGTGAGAGATGAAATCAGGCCTCGCTTTGGCATTATGCGCTCTCGCGAATTCTTGATGAAAGATGCCTACTCCTTTCACGCAAGCCAGGCCTCACTGGAGGACACCTACCAGATCATGCATGGGGCCTACACAAAAGTATTTACCCGGCTGGGACTGGATTTCCGCCCGGTGATTGCGGATACCGGCAGCATTGGAGGCAGTGCCTCCCACGAATTCCATGTCCTGGCTAACTCTGGCGAAGACGACATCGCATTTTCTGACAGCAGCGACTATGCGGCCAATATTGAAATGGCTGAGGCGATTTCCCCCGCTATTGAACGCCCCAGCCCCAGCGAAGAAATGACCGAAGTGGCTACCCCAGGGGTGAAATCCATCGAAGATTTGGCAAACTTTCTTTCCATAGAGGCTACTCAGTCGGTGAAAACCCTTATCGTGAAAGGTGAGGATGAAGGCAAACTCGTGGCTCTGGTATTACGTGGGGATCATCAACTCAATAGCGTTAAGGCAGAAAAGCTCGCCAACATCGCCAGCCCTTTGCAAATGGCCGAAGAAGCGGACGTCAACAAAGTGCTGGGGGCCGGTTTCGGCTCTCTGGGACCTGTGGGGCTGGACATTGATGTCATCGTGGATCGAAGCGCTGCCGTACTCGCCAATTTCACTTGCGGCGCCAATCGGGATGAACTCCACCTCACCGGTGTCAATTGGGACCGGGACTGTCCGCTAAGCCAAGTGGCAGACTTGCGCGAGGTCGTTGAGGGCGACGCCAGCCCCGATGGCAAGGGCACACTGCAAATCAAACGAGGAATTGAAGTAGGTCACATATTCCAGCTCGGCACCAAATACAGTGAAGCCATGAAAGCCGAAGTACTGAACGAGAACGGCAAGAGCGTCACCATGACCATGGGTTGCTATGGTATCGGGGTTAGCCGTGTGGTGGCCGCCGCCATTGAACAGAATCACGATGATAAAGGCATTATCTGGCCCGAGGCCATGTCCCCTTTCCAGCTGGCTATTGTGCCGCTGAACATGCAGAAGTCCGAGGCCGTGGCCAACTGCGCCGAGGCCCTCTACGCGAATCTGCAATCAGTCGGCGTCGATGTGCTACTGGATGATCGCAATGAACGCCCTGGCGTCAAGTTTGCAGACATGGAGTTAATTGGCATCCCTCATCGCATTGTCATTGGCGACCGTGCCCTGGCCGAAGGCCAGATCGAATATAAGGGACGCAGAGATGAGGATTCCCAACTCATCCCGCAAGAAGACATCGTCAGCTTCCTCCAGGAACAACTGCGGAGCTGAACATCGTGCGTGGCCTCTTTATTGCCCTGCTCTGCCTTATTCTGACCAATCATGCAATTGGCCAGCCTGCAGATGCGCAGGAGCGAGAGGCGCTGCGCAGCTTCCTGGAAGACACCATTTCAGATGCCAGCAGCTTCGATGACCGATACGATGCGGAGGTATGGCTAGTCGACATGTCCGCTCGCCTGGCGCGCTTTGTTAAAGACCCCAAGCACCGCCTCGAGCTACTTCAGGATATTCATGCGGCATCTGCGCAAGCGGATTTACCCCCGGAACTGGTGTTATCCCTTATCGAAGTGGAAAGTCATTTTGATCGTTTTGCGATTTCCAGAGTAGGCGCACAGGGAATGATGCAGGTAATGCCGTTCTGGAAAAATGAAATTGGCCGCCCAGACGATAACCTCACCCTGAACAAAACCAACTTTGCTTACGGCTGTCGCATTCTGCAGTTTTACTTGCAGCGGGAGAAAGGGGATTTACACAAAGGACTGGCGCGTTATAACGGTTCAGTGGGCAGACGCGTTTATTCCGATAAAGTTTACCGAGCCTGGAATGACCACTGGCGGACCGAACCGCTGGATTGGGGTGATTAATGGCTAGCGATAGGAGCCCGGCGACAGGCCAGTCCACTTTTTGAATGAGCGATGAAACGCTGAGGGGTCAGAAAAACCCACTCTCTCGGCTACTTCACTGACTGTCAAACCCTCTCTGCTCAGTAAAGAAATTGCGGCGTCTCTGCGGGCATTATCCTTAATACGCTGGTACGAAGTACCTTCTTTTTCAAGCCGCCGTCGCAAAGTCCTGGCAGACATATTTAGCAAACTAGTGAGCTCTTCGAAACTGGGCATTTCGGCACGAAAATCATCTCCTAAAATCTTCCGGATACGGTGCGTCACGCTAAAGGTACTTGCCTGCGGCTCGATAATAACGTGGTAGGGAGCGAGCTTGAGGAACTCCTGAAGCTGTGGTTCATCTCGCAATAGCTCCGCCTCGAGGTGACGAGCGCTGAAACTCACCGAGTTGGTTGGCTGCTCGTATTGCACCGGGCAGGGAAAAAAGTGTCTTACGCCGGCGGTAAACTCAGGCTCTGGACCAGCGCAGGTCGCACTGCTGATGTCGATATGCTGGCCAATAAGCCAGCCACAAAAACGCAGCCACATTGCCAAATTGCATAAAACGCTGTGTTGAACACCGGGAAGATCTTCGCCGTAAAGATAGCTAAGCGTCGCCTCTTTGCCATCGGCGTCTACCTTCAGCCGGTTGATAACCTCAACACCTTGACGAACACGGCAAGTGGCATTGAACTCAATGGCGCGGCGAATCGCAGCGCTCAGGTTTGAGCTATTGAGCATACTGAGAAGTATCAGGCGAGTCGTTCCCACCGGGGTCTGCACATCCGGCATCACCCCGCCGGACTCATCTCCCAGCGCGCGCACCAGCTCGACACAAAGACGGCTGTACTGCTCACGCGACACGAAAGCCGTCTGGGCGCTCTGGCGCAGGGGGTCAAACGGAAACCGTGCAGCGCGAAGCATGGCGTCTACATCCTCTCCATAAGCATGTGCCTGCACTAACAGCGCCCGGGTAAATTCCATGGGAACGGTGTCGTTAAACCACTGATTGCTGTCATTCGGGGTTGGCAAGTGAATACCTCTGGCTGCTCTGACCATAGTATATAGGATGCCCGGTGTTCTGACAGAACACCCTGCAAGCAACACAGCAAAAAGCACAGCAGTGCGCTCGCCCAGCAAATGAAAGCTTCAAGAGCCCGGTTTGACATCATGCTGCGCTCTGCCCAATATGGGGTAGGGGCTGTGGTAACCAAAGCATAAGAGACGATGAATAACATCAACCAACTGAGCAAGTGGAACCGGGATATCTCTAGAGCCATCGCCGCGCTCGGTGGTGATGAATTTTTCCCTAGGCTGATTGAGGCGGTGAATGGCCAGGTGCCAATCGACTACCCTCAGATCTGGCTATATCATCGCGACCTCCCGCCCCGCGCGCTTTACCACCAGATCCCGCCTTCGGCCATTGCCTCGCAGATAGATACGTACCTGGAAGGTCCTTACCGGGAAGACCCTTTCTACCAGGCGTCAATGCAACAGCCCAAATCCAAATTGTACCGCCTATCTCGAGTCACCTTGGGGAATCTGGAGCAAACAGAGTACTACCGACAATATTACGCCGACACCGGCACCGTCGATGAGGCTGTCTACCTCGCGCGACTGCATGCGGGAAACGTCATCAACCTGAGCATGATGCGCCTGCCGCAGCACGGTCCCTTTACCGAAGAAGAATACGAGAACCTCTACTTGCTGGCGGAACCTGTCTCAGAATTACTCAAATCCCACACAGAGCATGACGATTTTGCCGTCACCAACTTGATCCAGCCCGGCATAGACCACCAGATCGATCTCGCCTTCCGCACCTTTGGAGAATCACTGCTGTCGCCCCGCGAAAAAGACGTGTTGGAGCTGATGCTGAGAGGCTACGGCACCGACACTTCAGCCTCGCGTTTAGAAATTGCGGTAGAAACAGTCCGCCGTCATCGCAAGAGCATCTACCGAAAACTCGACGTATGTTCACAAACCGACCTCTTCTCGCTTTTCCTCAACTCCATGTCCTGCCTGGGGGCATCGGCTGGAGAAGACCCGCTAAAAATTTACATGGCTCCGCGCTGAACAGGGATTTTTTCATCAATTTCAGCTATTTACTGCCCCATCGGGGGCATTGCCAATTATCGTTAGCAGAGCGATAGTACCCGCTAACATATAAATGGATAGGTAGCATGTCGGTAGAAGCCGATTGGTTCCTGCGAGCACACCCGGAAGTCACCACAATCGAGGCGTTACTTCCCGATTGTAACGGGGTAATGCGGGGTAAGTGGGTACCAAGACACAAACTGGGTAAGATTTTCGGCGGTGAGCTAAAACTGCCCAAAACTGCGCTCAGCCTCGATATCTGGGGAAGAGATGTGGAAGAGCTGGTGTTCGCGACTGGCGATGCCGATGGCATCTGCCTGCCCGTAGAAGGCTCCTTACTGCCAACTCCCTGGTCGCCTGACGGCCAGCATGGCCAGATCATGCTGTCTATGTTCGACGGCGACGGGGCTCCTTATATGGGCGACCCCCGCCACATACTGATGCAGGTAGTCAGCCGTTTTAAAGCGGCTGGCTGGCGCCCTGTGGTCGCCGCTGAACTGGAGTTTAGTCTGGTGACCTGGGATCGCGACATTCCCGCACATACCTGCCCCTCCCCCGTGGGCAGCGGTCCGGTAGGAGGCAATACCTACGGATTGGACGTTCTCAACCACCATAGACAAATGATGGAAGACTTGCGGGTCGCCTGCGAGATTCAAGATCTGCCTTTTGATGGAGTCGTCAAGGAGTCGGCACCCTCCCAATATGAAATTAACATGCAGCATGTCGATGACCCGGTTAAAGCAGCTCGGCAAATCATCATGATGAAGCGCTTGATCAAAGGGGTGGCCGCCAAACACGGGTTAATCGCCAGCTTCATGGCCAAGCCGTTCGAGAACGAAGCAGGCAATGGTATGCACGTTCACTGCAGTGTGCTGAACGAGAAAGGGATCAATATCTTTGACGATGGCACCGATAAGGGCACGCCGCTTCTACATCAGGCGATCGGTGGATGCCTGACCTACATGGCCGAGTCTGTCGCCATTTTTGCCCCCACCTACAATGCCTATCGACGTTTCCAAAAGGGCTGCCATGCTCCCACCTTCCCCAGCTGGGGCTATGAAAACAGAACCGTAGCGATTCGCGTGCCTGCCAGTAGCCCGATTTCCAGGCGACTCGAACACCGGGTTGCCGGGGCCGATGCCAACCCCTACTTGTTGTTCGCGGCGATTTTATCGGGAATGCTGGAGGGGATTAATGAAAACCTGTCGCCGGGAGACCCCATCTCCGGGGATGGCTACGCACAGGAAGAGGCGAGCTTGCCGATATACATGCCCGACGCTGTGCGCATGTTCAAGGAGTCCGATTTCATCCGCAACGCACTGGGCAGCGAGATGCAGCGCATCTTTACGCTGAGTAAGGAACAAGAGATCGATGAATTTCGGCGTCGCATTACCACCCTCGAGTATCAATCCTTTCTGGAAAAGCTCTAGCCAAGCCGGACCATGGCTGTGAGCGCCATCGCTAGGTAATTTCTGACGTTTCTGGCCATGTACCTGAAGCCGCAGGCCTGCCAGAATCTATCCTGTGAAAAATACTATGACTAAGAAAAGTCTGCTGCACCTGGCAATCATTAGCCTGTTCCTGGGCGGTCTCCATGTAGCCGGCGGCAAAGCCAGCAACTCCCTGCTCAGCGAGCAAGCCCGGGCCTGCTCGGCCAACCTTGGGCTACTGCCAGTGGCGGAAGGCCAGGTACTGTCAGCGCCACTGGATATCCTCAGTTGGAACATCCAGAAGGCGAGCAACAGCGGCTGGATGGAAGACCTTTTAATGCTGGGCGGTGAGAGCCACATCACCTTCATTCAGGAAGCCACATTGCGCGCTGAACTCGGTGAGGTGCAGCTCGGCGGGCCGCTTTACCAGTCATTTGCCCAGGGCTATACCACAGCCCGCGATCGCACTGGAGTGATGACGCTGAGTACACACGCTCCAACCATGCAGTGCAACTTTACCCGCACAGAGCCCTGGTTGGGGACACCCAAGGCGGCAACGGTCACCGAGCATGCATTGGAGGGGCGCGACGACAGACTACTGGCAATCAACCTTCACGCCGTCAACTTCACTTTTGGCCTCGAGGATCTACAGGAACAGCTGCGACCCCTGGTAGAATTGCTAATCACTCATCGTGGGCCGGCGATACTCGCTGGTGACTTCAATACCTGGAGTACCGCCCGACAAAGGCTGATTGATCAGGTATTGTTCCAGCATGGACTGGAGCCTCTCGCCTTTGAGCCAGATTTGCGAACCACCGTTTTCGGCATGGCTTTAGATCACATCTATGTCCGTGGTCTTGCGGCTGAGTACACTGAAGTCATCCCGGTGACCAGCTCCGACCACAATGCTCTGCGGGCACGACTCAGGCTAACGATGTGAGGCTTACGTGAGCAAACTATTAACGACAGTCTTCATTCTCATTTTTAGCAGCACAGGCTGGGCTGGCGATCAAACCGATTCTGAAGTGGAATACCTGCTGAGCTTCGTCGAAAGTAGCGGCTGCATCTTCCATCGAAACGGCAGCGACCACGATGCCGCTGACGCCGCTGATCACTTACGCCTGAAGTACCGACGCGGGAGTAAGTACGTTGGCAGTGCAGAGCAGTTTATTGACCGGCTTGCCAGCGAAAGCTCCTGGACAGGCAGTAAATACTCAGTGACCTGTGAGAGCGAAAAACAAGGCTCTGGCGCCTGGTTGCATGAGGCCCTGGAAAATCATCGAAAGTCTAAAACCCTCAGTCAAAATCAGAGTGGCGCCTGACGGTCAACCTCAAGGCAATCAGGCCCATTAGGCTCTGGAAGCGCCACATGCTCACGCTCCAATCGACGAATCAGGTAAAAGGCGGCAACGACTGCCAGGCTGCCGAAAATTACAGACCCCAACGCCTCCCCCAGTAAAACCCCCTTGGCGCCATACCAATGTGCGCCCAGATAAACAAAGGGGATAGTCCCCAAAAATACGCGACCGAAATTAAATCCGGTGGCCCATTGGGGATGATGCAGGTTGTTAAAGCTGGCGTTAGAAACAAACAAGGCACCGTTAAAGAGGGACGCCCCCACCAGAAAGTGGCAGTAAAACAAGATCAACTCCGCTGCAGTGTCACTGGCAGAAAAAACTCTGACGATTCCGTCGCCGGCAAGAGCTAGAAGCCCCCAGGCCACCAACACATAAATAACATTGAATAACATGGCATTACGCAGGGTTGAACGCACGCGGTCATAATGCCCAGCTCCCGCATTTTGGCCGATGATAGGACCCACCGCGCTGGATAATGCGAAAATCGCACAAAGTGCCACGGGCGTTATTCGACCCATTATCGCAGCGCCCGCCACGGCACTATCGCCAAACTGGGAGATCGCACGCAGCACAAAGCTGCCTCCGATGGGAGTAGCAAGATTAGTGAGCACAGCAGGGGTCGCAATTGCTAACAGCGGTTTCAGGTCAGCAAAAAATTCCTCCCGAGAGATACGCCGTGGCAAGCGATGCACTACATAAATAGCGTGCCAGGCAACAACCAGCACAACCAGGCGGGCCACCACGGAAGCCCAGGCAGCGCCTTCAAGACCCCAGCCCAGAGTAAAGATAAATAACGGATCGAGCGCCCCATTGACCAGTGACCCGGCAATCGTTGCCCACATTGAGCGCCGGGCATCACCCAAGGCCCTGACTCCGGCCGCTGCGCTCATTCCCAACACTAACACCGGCATATTGGGCAAAAGAATACCTGCGTAGCGAGTCGCGTATTCAAGCGTTTGCCCGGAAGCACCCAGCAAACTCAGTAGCTCTTCGAGATATAGCCAGCCAAAGAAAGAAATCACCACAGAAAAAAGCACGCTGAATAACAAACCGCTACTGCAATAGCGGCTAGCCAAATCACGTCGCTGCGCACCCTCGGAACGGGCGACCAGTGCACCCAGGGAGATCTGCAAACCAATACTGATCGCCACCAGAAAAAACATCAGGGTGCCAGCAAAGCCAACCGCTGCGGCCAACTCCTGTTCGCCCAACAGCGTAAGAAAGTACATATCAACCATGTCCACGCCGAACATGGTGAGCAAACCTGTCGCCGACGCCGCTGTCATCACCAGCACATGGCGCATGGTGGAACCTTGGGTAAACGCTGCCTGCTGTGACATGGTCTTTTTTCAGACTGGCTTGAGGGACAGGCATCATACTTTAGATTGCCCCGGCTGTGTGTGGTGCTGGCCGTTTCACAAACAAGTTCCATGTACGGCATTGGTTACGGGAGACTTTTAGGGTTAAAAAAGTTACGCTACGCAAACTTTTTCGAACTCAGGAGACCTGGCGCGCGCCATGAACACTACCGAGCAAAAGCCACCCTTAAACCCTATCAATGCAGCCATCTTTCTGGGATTACCGATCGCAGCCCTCGTGCTGGTTCCAGCCTGGGGTGTTTACCATGGTTACGATGCCTTCCAGTGGCTGTGGGCCCTGGCCTTTCTTTACTTCAATGGGTTATCTATCACCGGTGGCTATCATCGCCTTTGGTCTCACAAGGCTTACGAAGCACATCCGGCACTGAAATGGTTCTATGCGCTCTGGGGCGCGGGTGCGTTGCAAAATAGCATTCTGATCTGGTCATCCGATCACCGTCGTCATCATCGCTATGTCGATGATAACGATCGCGATCCCTACTCTGCGGGCCGCGGACTATGGTTCAGTCACATCGGTTGGATGTTGCGGCACTACAACACCAATGAACCGGACTTTAGCAACGTAAAGGACTTACAGCGCGATTCTGTCGTTATGTTTCAGGACAAGCATTACGTCGCCTTGACTCTCTTGATGAACATTGCCCTACCGCTGATGCTGGGAATCTGGCATGGAGATATCATCGGGACATTGCTGCTGGTTGGTTTGCTGCGCCTCGTGGTAAACCACCATGTCACTTTCTTCATTAACTCTCTGGCACATTACTGGGGTACCCGGCCCTACACTGAGTCCAACAGCGCCCGTGATAACGGCTTCCTTGCATTTCTGACCTACGGCGAGGGCTATCACAATTACCACCACATCTTTCAAACAGACTACCGCAATGGCATTCGCTGGTGGCAATGGGATCCTACCAAGTGGCTGATCAGCGCTTGCTCACAGTTAGGCCTAGCCAAGAATCTGGTCCGTGTGCCAGATTTCAAAATCCAGCGAGCTATTCTGGACACCCAGTTCCAGCGCGCACGCGATCAACTGGAGCTGTCCCACAGCCCAGACTCACTGCGCGCCACTTTAGAGCGCGAATACCAATTGTTCACCGAATCCATCAACCAATGGACCGGTCTGCAAACAGAGCGCTATGAATCGAAAAAAGCGGAGATCGGCGGCGCACTGAGTGAAAAGAAACAAAAACTCCAGCTGCGCTGGGAAAGCGCTGCATTGCGTACCAAGTTCAAGGAATTGGAGTACTCACTAAAAATGCAACGCAAACGATTGAACCTGCTAATGGAGCAAATGCAGTTGCAGGCACAACCAGCTTGATCCCGAAATAAAACACAGGCTCCGCTCCGCGAGGACCGGGGCCTTTTTTTGGCGTCTATAATCTGTTCAGGGTCTCACCTCGTATATACTGGGCAATTAACGAAGCGACATCAGCACTACTATCGGTTCGCCGCGAGCTCCTAAAAAGCAATCGCGAACCCACAGACAGGAACAAAAACATGAGCGACTCAGTATACGATTTCACTTGCCAAACCCCTGGTGGCACAGACAAGCCCCTGGCTGACTACAAGGGCAAGGTCCTGCTGGTGGTGAACACCGCCTCCAAGTGCGGTTTTACACCACAGTTTGGTGGGCTGGAAGAAACCTACGAAAAGTACAAGGAAGACGGGCTGGAGGTACTTGGGTTTCCCTGCAATCAGTTCGGCAAACAAGACCCGGGGTCCAATGACGAAATTCAGGAATTCTGTCAGCTCAATTATGGGGTTTCCTTCCCCATGTTTGGCAAAATTGAAGTCAACGGCTCAGGCGCTGACCCACTGTTTAAGCACCTGAAGAAAGAAGCACCCGGCACCATGGGCACCCAGGGAATTAAGTGGAACTTCACCAAATTCCTGATAGATTCCTCAGGCAATGTTGTCAAACGCTATGCACCGACGGTTAAGCCCAAGGACATTGAGAAAGACATTAAGCAACTGCTTGCCTGATTAAAGGCACTCAGGCGTTATCGAGACCCCTGATTAATCGCCGCCACGTCCTGCATCGGCCAGTAGTTTCACAACACTGACACTCTGGACGTGGTTGGAGGCGCTTCGATTCAACGCTCAATGAGTACGGTCTGTACTTCATTAACAGAATCTGCAGAAAACACTAAATTACACGCAAAAAAAAGCCCGGCCTAAGGCCGGGCTCTTCGCGTTCGTCATTCCCGCTTTCACAGGAGCGACTAGCGTCGATTACTCGATGATTTTAGCTACAACTCCAGCGCCAACGG